>JACCED010256363.1_pt1 | contig 16562 bp, 10 predicted proteins | sample 7455021 | NCBI WGS metagenome assembly JACCED01 (sample SAMN15323456, study PRJNA562643) | freshwater metagenome | isolation source: river surface water | place: USA:Blue River Watershed | collected 2017-08-19 | reverse complement strand
TATTTCCCCGCCGCGTTTCCGACGCCAGCCGGAAGTCAACCAACCGGTTACTTCCGCCACTCCCCTTTGCCGCCTCACCGCCCCGCCAGCAGTCGCGCATTCTCCGTGCGCACCTCGCGCGCGACGGCGGCAGCCACTTTGCGCAGGTGCGCGGCAAACTCCGGCGCCACGCCCTGCGGCACATACTTCACCTTCTCCGGCGCCTCCTCGAACAGCACTGCATACCAGACCAGCGCGCCGAGATACTCGCCGGCGGCATTGGCATGGTTCGCATCCTTCCCGAGCTTCTTCTCCGCATTCCAACGGAAGCCCGCGTGGAGCGAATTCATCTGCCGCGGCAGCACCGGGTGCTGCGCCGACTTCTCGTCAAACGCCGGGTCCGGCTTGAAGCCCCACTGCGGGTCCGAATCCACCCGCCAGAACGCATCGCCCACCGGAATCACCGGCAGCCGCAGCTCGCGCGCGATCTCCCAATACGCCGCACGCGACTTCTCCCACATTTCACGCTGCGAGGCCGCGTTCTTCCCCGGCGCCACCTGCCCGAACTTCGCCGCGTCCACCCGATACGCCCACGTCTGGTGCAGGTAGATCCGCGCGCCCGGTGCGAGCTGCCGCAGGTGCGCGTGCAACTGCGTCGCGTAGGGCCGGTAGGTCGCGACGTCACTCGAGTTCATTGAATTCTGCTGGATCGTAACGACATCCCACGTCTTCCCCGCCGCGTGCTGCTGGAGCGATTTGCCGCTGTAGATCTTCGCCGCGGCATCGTCCGGATTCGCGCGCCACGCCTCGACGGACTTCCAATGCCGCTCGAGCGAGCACCCGCCGGCCTGCGCCTTCGCGATCACGAGCTCGTGCCCGCCTTCCTCGACAATCTGCGGCAGGTGCCGCGTCGCGTTGTTCGAAAAACTGTTGCCCACGACGAGCACGCGCACGGTGCGCGCGTCCACGCCGGCAGCTGCGAGCGCCAGCGCCATCACCAACCCCGCCAGCAGGCGGAAACGGGAACACAAGGAGAGCATCATGATCGGGGTGAGTCCGCTATTTCTGCGCCTTCACCGCCGGCCCGCGCAAGACCACACCCGCGCGCGCCGCCGTCATCCGGCCGCCATCCACCACCGCCACGCCGTTCACGAACACATAGGGAATGCCCTTCGGGTAACGGTGCGGCTCCGTAAACGTCGCCTCGTCGCTCACCGTCGCGGGGTCGAACACCACCACATCCGCCCACACCCCCGGCACGATCCGCCCGCGATCGGTCAGACCCAGCCGCTGCGCCGGCAGCCCGGTCATCTTGTGCAGCGCCTGCTCGAGCGTGAGCACCTTTTTCTCCCGCACATACCGCGCGAGCACGCGCGGAAACGTGCCGTAGGCGCGGGGATGCGGTTGATCGACGCCGAACTCGGCGAGCCGGCCATCCGACGCAATCATCGTCTGCGGGTGACGCATGATCCGCTCCACATCCGCGTCGTCCATCGCGTGGAAAATGCACGTCGCCCCGCCGTTGCTCTCCGCCTCGATCACCAGCGTCGCTCCGTTCTCGGGCGTCGGCGCCAACCCCCGCTCCACGCACCAGTCGCGCAACGTCTTTCCCGCGAGCTCCCGCCGCCACGGCACCGCGGCAAACTGCACGCGCGCGATGTCGCCCGCGCCACGGTCGGTCAGAATCGCATTAACGATCTCCGCATGCGCCTTCGCGCGCTGCGCCGGATCAGCCATCCGCACGCGAAACGCCTCGCGCCCGCCCTCCTGCGCCCACGCCGGGATCAGCACGGCGATGCTCGTGTTGCTCGCCGTGTAAGGATACTGGTCGATCATCACATCCTGCCCGCGCGCCCGCGCCGCATCGACCCGCTGCAGCGTGCGCACACTCGCACCCCACGAGGGCGTGCCGACCACCTTGTGGTGCGTGAGCACCACCGGAATTCCCGCGACGCGGCCGATCTCGATCGCCTCGTCCACCGCCGCGAGCAGGCCCGTGCCTTCCTCGCGCAGATGCGAGGTGTAGATGCCGCCCGCCGCGCCCGCCACGCGCGCCAGCGCCACGATCTCCTCCGTGCGCGCATACGCGCCCGGCACATACTTCAGGCCCGTCGACAACCCAAACGCCCCCTCCCGCATCGCCTCCGCCACGTGCCGCTCCATCGTCGCGAGTTCGTCCGCGGTCGGCGGCCGATCCACCAGCTTCATCACGCGCCGCCGGATCGCACCCTGCCCGACGAGGAAGCCCACATTCAACCCCGGCCGCGCCTTCTCCACCTGCGCGAGATAATCGCCGAACGGCGACGGTCCGCCGCCATCCGGCCCGCCGAGCGCCGTGGTGACCCCCTGCCGCACCGCACTTTCCGCGGCGGGCAGCTGCAGCAACGGCTCGAGATGCGCGTGCAGGTCGATGAAGCCCGGCACCACCGCCAGTCCCCGCACGTCGATGCGCCGCGCCGCCGGCTCCGCCGCGAGATCGCCGACCTTCACGATCCGGCCGCCCTCGATCGCCACATCCGCGCGCCGCCCCGGCGCGCCGCTGCCGTCGTAGACCGTGCCATTCACCAACACCACGTCCGCCGCCGGCGCCGCCACGCCCAGCAGCGCGAGCAGCACCAATCCCGCCCGCCGCATCCCCGCCAGCCCGCGCGCTCGTCCGAATTTCATAGGGCGCAGTGCAACGCCGACCAGTCTCAGCCGCGAGGCTTTCCCCCGGTCGCGTCGAGCTGCCGCGCGAGCTCTGCTTTGAGCTTCGCCAGTTCCCCGGCCGCACCCGGCGCGGCGATCAGGTTGCGCAGCTCGAACATGTCGCGGTTCAGATCGTAGAGCTCCTCCGCGCCGCCGGGAATGTCGACGTAGCGGATGTATTTCCAGTGCTCCGTCCGCACCGCCTGATAGCCCAACCCGCGCGTGCGCGGAAACACGTTCTCCGAAAAATGCTCGATGAGAAACGCCTCGCGCAGCGCCGGCCCGTTCTCGGCCAACAGCCGCACGAACGACGCCCCATGCAGCCCCGCCGGCACCTTGGCGCCGCCGATCTCCGCGAGCGTGGGGGCGAAATCCAGCGTGAGCACCATCTGGTTTCGCCGCGTGCCGGGCGGGATCAGCTTCGGGTAGCGCACGAACAACGGAATCCGGATGCCCTCCTCATACGCCAGCCGCCGCTCCACGCTCAGCCCGTGCTCGCCATACCAGTAGCCGTGGTCGCTCGTGAACACGATCAGCGTGCGCTCCAGCTGCCCCGTGCGCTCGAGCGTCCGGAAGATTTCGCCCACGCCTTCGTCGACCGCCGCGAGCATGCGCAGCCGGTTCTTGATCACCTCGTCGCTCGAGCCCGTCTTCGGCCCGAGCGGCTCGAGACCCTCGATCGTCCGCGTGAGCGCCGGCTTGTTTTCGGGCGCCGCCAGCGCATTCGGCCGCCGCGGCACTTTCGCGTCGGCGTAGAGCGCCTTGTGCCGCTCCGCCGGGATGAAGTTCGAGAGCGTCGGGTCCGACAGCGAGCCGTCCGCGCGCTGCACCGTCTCGGGATGGACCGCCTTGTGCGCGAAATAGAGCAGGAACGGCTTCTCGTGTTTCTGTTCCAGAAACGCCACCGCGCGCGCGTTGAGGATGTCCGTCACGTAGCCCTTCGCCGTCTCGGGCCGGCCATTGACGTTCAGCTCCGGGTCGTAGGTCGAACCCTGGCCTTTGAGGCAGACCCAATGCTCGAAGCCCGGCCGCCGGGAGTCGTCGTTGCCCATGTGCCACTTGCCCACAAACGCCGTCGTGTAGCCCGCGGCCTGCAGCCATTGCGGAAACGTCGCGAGCCGGTGGCTCTGCGGGCTGCGGTCCGTGTTGTCCACGATCCCGTGGGTGTGCGTGTGCAGGCCGGTGAGGATATTGGCGCGGCTCGGCGAGCAGATGATCGTCGTCGCAAACGCATTCCGGAACAGCGCCCCCTCGCGCGCCACGCGGTCGATGTGCGGCGTTTTCGCAAAGGGATGCCCCGTCACACCGAGGTCGTCCCACCGCACGTCGTCCGCGAGGATGAAGACGATGTTCGGCCGCTCCGCCGCCGGCGCCAGCGTCGCCGCGCCGAACGCCGCCAACGCAAGCACCACGGCCTTCCGCCACCGGTGCCCCGCCCCGCCGCGCTGTTGCCCGCCGCCCTGGATTTCTCCCGCTGTTTTCGTGGTCATCGTGTTTCTCCCGCTCGAAATTCCGTGCCGCTCATGGCGTGGGCTTCATGCCGCGCAGCTCGATCAGCTGCCGCACCGCCGAATCCACCAGCGCCTCGCCCGTGCCCGGATTGCTCCGCGTCGTCGCGGTCGAGGCCCCGTAACTCCCTTCCCGATACGCCTTCCGGTTCGCCACGTAGCCGATCGCGCCGTTGGCGAGGGTGTTGATGAACGTGTAGCGATACGGGGAGTTCTGCTTAATCGCCAGGCCGAGCTCCACGAACATCTCGCCGGGCAGGCCGACAAACGCCACCTCGTCGCCCAGCGCGATCGTCATCACCTCGCCCTCGAACGTCAGCTTCCCGTCGACCGTCTTCACGACCATCTCGCCGTCGTGAAACTCGTCGCGGTTGCCGAACTGCTTCTTCAGCGCCGGCGCCTTCTCCTCGAGGATCAGCAGCCGCAGCACTTCGCGCGACACGCGCAGCGACCCCGCCTCGACCGGCTGCAGCCGCGGATACATCCGCACCACCTCCGCCGCCAGCAGTGTGCCGATCCGCGCCGACTCCTGGAAACCCTTCGTCCGCCGGACCTGCTTTGGATCGAGCAGGTAGTAGTGGTTGATGTTGCCCGCCGCCCCGATCGTGAAGTGCGCCAGCATCTCCGGGCCCTTCACGTCGGCCAGGATCTTCGCGATCTGATGCGGGAAATCCGCCGAATATTCCGTGCCGCCCGTGGTATCGAGGTGCAGCGCGAAATTCAGCACGGTGGCCAGCGGCCGCCCGTCTCCGGTTTCCGCATACAGCAGCGGCAGCGCCGGGTCGGTCGGCCCCGCCGGCCGGACCACGTTGACCAGCAGCTCGTCCTGTCCCTTGTGGGGATTCGACACGACCGTGCCGTCCTTCATCAGGAAACGCCGGTTGAACGCCACCCCCGGCACCTCGCCGATGCCCGCGCTCAGCCGCGCCGGCGCGAGCGCCTTCTCCGCCCGCGCGACGCTCTCCGCCATCAGCCGCGGCAACCGCTCCAGATACTCCGCCGCGACTTTCTTCTGCTCCGCCGACGCGTTCTGGAAGAAACGCGGCCGGATGTTCGGACCGGTGTGCGTGTGCGTCGCCGTGATCATCACGTTCTGCGGCGGCACCGTGGAGAGCTTCGCCACGTGCTCCCGCGCCGCCGCGATGAAGTGCACCGGGATGCTCGTGAGATCGCACGCCACGATCGCGGCCTTCTCGCCGCCGCTCTCGAACACCACCGCCTTGGCGTGCAGCGGGTCGTGCGTGCCCGACGCCGGGATCACCTGGAACGGCGGCCGCTGCGGCACCTGGAAGGGCATGTTCGCCGGCGGCGTGATGTCCACCGCCGCCTGCCCCACGCGCAGCCCCGCCGCCATCGCGGCCGGCAGCAGCGCCGTCGCCGCGAGCACCGCCAGCTGCGCCACCCACCGCCCTCGTCGACCGTAGTTCATTTCAGCTCCTTGATCCGGATATCGCGGAATTTCACCACCCCGCCCGGCTTCCACACCGTGGCGTTAGGAATGTCCGGATGCACCTGCAGCGCGATCCCCCCGCTCGCCGGCACGCCGGACGTGGTCTTTTCCGTGTGTTGGAAATCCGTCAGCAGGCGGTCGTTCAGCCACACGCGGATCCGCGCCGGCTCGCCTTCCATGCGGATCGTCACGTCGTTCCACGCGCCGTTGCGCACGAGTTTCTCGCCGTCGCGATTCCGCTGCACATACGCGTGCCCGATGAACGGGATGAAGATCGCCCCGACGTCCGAGCCCGGACGGTAGTCGAGCGTCACCTGATGGCTGCGCCCGTCCGGCCCGACGCGCAGGAAAACGCCGCTGTCCATCGGATAGGTAAGGTGCACCTGCAGCTTCAGCACGAAGTCCGTGAACGGCCCCTCGTGCCACAACAGCCCGCCCTTGCCCGGCGGCTCCTGCCGCCCGCGCAGCTCGCCGTCCTCCGCCCACCACTTTCCCGCCTGATGCAGCGCCGGCATGCCGTCGTGCGGCTTCCACGCTCCCAGCGTCCGGCCATCGAACAGCGGCACAAAGCCCTCCTCGTCGCCGACCGTCTGCCCGCCCTCGCGCAGCGCCGTCCGCAGGATCGGCGCCATGCCCTGCGCCATGCGGAGGAAACCGAGATCGGTCGGGTGCGTGCCGTCGACCGTATCCTCGCCGTCGCCGCCGAGCAGCTGCCACGCGGAGACGTAGTGGAGATGTTTGTCGCCCGCTTTCTGCCGCCGCTCGAACAACGCGCGGAGAAACGTATTCGCCTCCACCACCTTGTCCCGCCGCGCGGCGAGGAAGCCGGTGTCGGTGTAGTTCACGTTCTCGACGAGCACGATCGGCGTCGTCGGGTGCTTTGCGCGGATCGCCGCGAGAAACGGCTCCACGCGCTCCTTCACCTGCGCCACGTCGAGGTTCGGCAGCGAATCGAGCACATAGGCCGCCGGATCGAGCTCCGCGAGCAGCTGCGCCAGCTCGGGCTCGGTCTTGCCGTTGCCGCTGAAGCCGAGGTTCACCGTCGGCCAGTCGAGCATCCGGCCGAGGATCGACGGATACGCCATGCCCGGCCGCGACGCACATCCGCCCTGCAGGATCGACGTGCCGTAGAACACCACGGGGCGGCGTTCCGCGCGCTGCGGTGCCGCGGCGAAGGTCGCGCCTTCCGGCAGCCCGATCTCGACCGACTCCACGCCGTTGTAGAGCGGCAGATACAGCCGGTATTCGCGCACGCGCTTCTCCAGGCCGCGGACCAGCGTCTTCTCGTTTGCCGCCGCCTCGGGGCGACCCACCGCGAGGAAACGCCACTCGCCCGCGTCGCGCACGTAGAGGTCCACGCCGCTCACGCCGGTCGCGGGCATGTGCGGCAACGCCAGCCGGTCCGGCTTCCGCACCTTCCACCGCGCGCGCACAAAGGTCGCATCGGTCACAAACGTGTAGTGCATCCCCGCCGAGTCCTTCGCCAGAGACCACACGGGCGCCCGCACCCCTTTCTCCGCCCTGGCCGGCAGCCGGTCGTAACGGTGCTTCACCTCGGCCTCGCCCCAGCCCCGGCCCGCCAGGGGCAGCGTCGCGAGGTCGCGCCACACCGCCGCCTTCTCCGCTTCCGGCACCGGCTGGCCAACAAGCGCCGTGCCGAGCAGCACAAACAGCACCGCGCCCCACCACGTGCCGCGTCCGGCGCGGCCCGTTGTTTTCCTCCGCAGGTCGTTTCGCATCGTGTTCACCACGTTCCTTTCAACCCGAACGAATACTGCGCGCCGTGCTCCTGCACGCGGAATTGCTTCGCATACTCCGGCGTCTCGCGGCCGTAACGCAGCGCCTCGGGATTGGTGCCGAGCGCGTTGCGCGCATTGGCGAAAAGGCCGAGCCGCGGCGTCACGCGCCAGTCGAGATTCAGGTCGAGCGTCGTGCGCGCGCCGTCCCACTGGTAGCCGTCCTCGACGCCGACGCCCGGGATGCGCGTGCCGCGCGTGAGCCCGCGGTAGTTCCACTTTGCCATCACCGTGACGGGCCGACGCGTCCATGTGACGCCCCAGTTCGCGCTGCCCGAGATGATGTTGCCGAAACTCGGCTGCGTCTCGGCGTCGAGGTCGAGCTTCGTGCCGTTGGCAAACACCTCGAACATCCGCCCATGACGGCCGAGGAAACCGAGCGAGTGCTTCACGTTGACCTCGATGCCCGACATCCGCGCCGCGCCGAAATTCCGCTGCGTCGTGATCTGCCAGCCGAGGTAGCGCGGATCGAGATCCAGCTCCGCCAGATCCTGCGCCGTCGCGATCCGCACCGTGTTGCCGAAGAAGTCGCGCACGTTCTTGCGGAACACACCCGCGCTGATCAGTCCGCCGCTCGGCGCGTAATACTCCACGCTCACGTCGAAGTTATCCGCCCGCCACGGCCGCAGCGCCGGGTTGCGCAGGCTGATCGTGCCGGGCAACGCGTTGGGATCCGCCGCTTCGTCGACGTCGAGTTCGTTCACCGTCGCGTTGGGGATGATCTGGTTGAAGTTGGGCCGGCCATACGTCTTCGCGTAGGCCACGCGCACCAGCAGGTTCTCGGTCGCGCTGAAATTCAGGTGCAGGCTCGGGTAGTAGCCGTGGTAGCCGCGCTCCGCCCGCGCCCCGCGCTCGGTGCGGGTGAGCCGCAGCTCCTCGAGCGAACCGGCCGCGCCGGCATCCGGACGCCGGATACGCTGCCCCGCGGCGTTGCGCGCAAAGCTGCCGTCGGCGTTCCGCACGAAGACGTTGCCCGGCTCCACCAGCGCGCCGCGACCTTTGCCGTTCGTCCGCTCGTAGCGCACGCCCGTGAGCGCCTGCAGCCGGTTGCGCCAGAGCCGGCCTTCCGCCTGCAGGAAGAGCGCATCGACCGTCTCGTCGAAAACCTCCGAGTTGGTAATGCGGAACGTCTCCGCCGTGACCTGCTGCGCGACCGTCTGCGAGAAGAGCCGCGGATCGGCCTGATACGCGCGCCACGCCTGATGCGGCGACACCCACGGGATCCGCTCGAAACCGAAGACCGCCGGCCGGTCCGCATACACCGTCGCCGCATAGGGCGTGGGCGCCTCCGCCGTCGCGGGGTTGCCGTCGAGTCCGTTGTAGGTCCACGCGAGATCGCGCCGCCGCGTGTCGCGCTGCTGCCAGCGGTGCGCCGCACCGGCCTGCAGGCCGAGCGTCACACCCGAGAGCGTGACCTGCCGGCGCACGCTCAGATCGGCGGAGGCCACGGTGTCACCCACGTCGCGCAACGAGGAGTTCGCGCCTGTGATCCGGTAGTTCGAAATGCTGTGCCAGTCCACGGGCTGGCCCGCGTTGTTGAACGCTTCCATCCGGCCCGGCCCCTCGTTCGTGATGCCGGCATAGGTGATGCGCACCGGCGCCACGAGCGTCGACGTCGTGCTGAAGAAATGCCCCGCATCCGTGTCGCGGAACACCGTGTGCGACTCCGACCAGCTCGCGCCCGCCTCGATCTTCCAGCGCCCGTCGTCGTGCCGGTAGCGCGTGTTGAGCGCCTCGGTCGCGCCGCGGATGTTGAAGAACTGCCCGTTCAACGTCAGACCGCCTCGGCCCGTTGCGCCCTGCGTGAAATCGGGGCCGAAACTCAGCGGCACGCCGCCCGCCACACTCGACGTCGCCAGCGTGCCGGCGTTCGAGGTCAGCTGATGCATCCCGTAATACTGCCAGAACTTGTTCACCTGCGCCGTGGTCGAGAGCACGCCGTCGCGCGTCACCCGCCAGTCGGCCTTCACGCTGAGCGAGTCGCGGTTCGTGTAGCGCGGCGAATCCTGCAGGATGTGCTGCTGGAGATACGGCGTGGCGAACGACGCCGACGACCCCGCCGCCGCCGCGCTGTAGACCCGCGCCGAGACGAACGCATCGTTGAACTGGTTCGAGGTCTGGCCCGACACCACGAAGCCGAGCCGCTGGTGCAACGGCAACGTGTAGCTGAAGTCCGCGCTCGGCAGGACGCGCCGCTTCCGGATCTCGAAGGAATGCGGCTCCTGCGCAAAACTCAGGTCACCCTGATTCGCCGTCAGGTAGAGCCGGTAATTGAGCTGCGCCGTCCGCCGTTCGAACGCACTCCGGCTCACCATGTTCACCGTGCCGCCCAGCGTATCGGCCGGCTGCGCGGGCGTCGGCACCTTCGTGAGCTCCACGCGGGACAGGTTGTTGATCGAGACCTGCTCGAATTGGAACACGCGCGTCGAACCGCCGTAGTGGGCGTTGGCCATCTGCGCCCCATCGGTGCTCACGCTGGTCAGATGCGGGTTCAGCCCCCGCACCGTGATCGAGAGGATCGTCGGATCCGCGAAGTCCGCCGTCACGCCGGGCAGGAACTTCATGAACTCGCCCACGTTGCCCTCGGCGATGTCGCCGAACGATCCCGCGGCGACGACATTCTTGATGTTCGGCGAGAAGCGTTGCTCGTTCGTCGCCACCGTCTCCGCATCCATCTCCTCCGCCGCGACGACGAACTTGCCCAGCCGCACCACGCCGCCGCCCGCCGCACCGGTGCCGTCGCCGAGGCTGACATCCTGTGTGACCGTGCCGTCCGCCGGCACGTTTACCGCGACCTCGCGCGGCGGCATCCCGGTGTAGAAAACCCGGATCGTCGCCGTTCCGCTCGGCACGCCCGCGAGGTGAAACGTCCCGCTCTGGTCGGTGAAGGCCACGAGATCCGTGCCCGGCACCATCACCCGCGCGTTGTTCAGGAATTGTCCGGTCGCCGGGTGATCCACCCGGCCGGTGATCGTGCCGGCCGGCGCCGCCCACCCTGTCGACACCACGACCCCGAACGCCAGCCAGCGGTGCAGATTCTTCATGGGAGCGAGGTGCCCGCGCGCGAGCGAGCGCAGGCGAATGAGGCGGGTAAAAAAGGGCTGCGTTTCCCGGGACGCGCGCAGGTTGGCCTGCACGAGGGGTCGCCCGGAAAACGCCGCGCGCCCACCGTCGCGGCCCCGGTTTTGGCAGTCAATGAATATTCTGAACATTGAGCAGCTTCCCTGCCACCCGGGGCGGCCGTTTGCTGGGCTCAACTCTGCGGGCAGGGTGCCCTCACCCCGCTCCCCCTCACCGCCTCGCGCCCGGTCCCGCCTACTCGCGCCAGCCGAACTTCGCCGCCAGCGCGAGGCACTCCGCCTCGCTCTTCACGCCCTCGGAGCACGTCGGGTGCGCGAGCGACGCCGCGGCCGCACAGACTCCGAGCCGCAGCGCTTCTTCGACCGGGGCGCCCTCGTGCAGTTTGAAGAGCACGCCACTCGCAAACGCATCGCCCGCGCCCGCCGCCCCCGCGACGAATTCCGCCGGCACCTTCACCGCGGGCTGCCAGACTTTCCGGCCGCCCGGCCCGCACGCCAGCACCGCGGCCGGGAAATGCACCAACACCCACTCGCGCACGCCCCACGCCACAAGCTGCTCCGCCGCCCGCTCGATCGCCGCCCGGTCGATCACCCCGTCGCGCACCGTCGCGATTCCCGTCACCTGCGCGATCTCGAACTCGTTCACGAAAAGATAATCCAGCTGCGGCAGCGCCGGGCGCACGATGCGCGCGAAGCGGTCGCTCGCCTCGCTCACCACGTCCGCCGAGGTCTGCATGCCCGCGGCCCGCGCCGCGCGCAGCACCTCCACCGCGCGTGTCTCGCCCGTGGCCGCATCCACCTCGTCGAGCCGGTCGAGCAGCAGCAGGTAACCGAGATGGAAGATCCGCGCCCGGCTCGCACGCAGGTCGAAATGCTCCGGCGCCAGCTCCGCGTTGGCCCCGCGGCAGTGGAAAAAGGTCCGCCGCCCCGTCCCGCGCTCCGTCATCACATCGGTGTAGGAGGTCGGCACCGTGCGCGAGGAGCGCAGCCCGGTCGTATCGATCCGATGCTTCGCACAGTCGTCGCGGATGAACCGCCCGGCCTCGTCGCTGCCGACGAGCCCCACCGCCTCGAGCGGAAAGGTCGCGCCCAGCCGCGCGAGGTTCTTGAGCAGGTTGTAGGGCGAGCCGCCGTTGCTGGAGAACTGCGTCAGGATGTTCGCCAGCGCATCCTGCGGCGGCCAGCGGTCGATCATCTTCACATGGTCGACGATCCAGTTGCCGCCGGCTACGACGCCGCTGCGTGCGCTCATGCGACCTCCACCGCGGTGTTGGTCCGCTGCGACGCCAGCGCCGCCGCCCAGATCCGGTGGCTCGCCACCGCCTCCTCGACCGTCGCGCAGCCGAAACGCCCGTCGAGCCGGCCCGCCCGCTCCGCCACGAACGCCGCCCACATCTGCAGCAGGATGTCCGGGAAACCCGGTTCGAAGATGCCGCCCGTGATGGTCGGAAACACCATCTGGAAGCCGAGGTCGGTCGAGTCCCAGATCTGCTCCTTCTCGCGGCGGAAGGTCCACAGCGTCTTCGGCGTTTTCGTGGAATACTTCACGCCGCCGTCCGTGCCGAGCACCTCGATATACCACGAGTTGGTCTCGCCCGGCGCGAAGCGCTTGAGCTCGATCCGCAGCGGCACCCGCGCACCGGCCACGTCCGCATACGTGGCGAGCGTGGCATTGTCCCAGGTATCGATCTTCGCCGTGCCGCCCTTCCCGTCGGGCCGCTCGGTGTAAACCTGCTGCAGCTGCGCATAGACGCTGCGCGGCATCCAGCCGAGCCGCAGCGGCACGTGCACCGCATGCATCCCGAGGTCGCCCAGCACGCCGACTTCGCCGCAATACGCCACCTGCCGCTTCCAGTTCACCGGCTTCTTCGGATCGAGATCGCTCGAATGCAGGTAGCCCACGCGCACCTCGATCGGACGGCCGAACGCGCCCGACTTCGCGAGCGCGAGCGCGCGCTGCGCGCCGGGCAGGAAGGGAAATTCCGAGCTCACCCGCACAAAACGGCCGCTCTTCGCCACCGCCGCCGCGATCCGTTCCGCCGCGCCGAGATCGATCCCGAACGGCTTCTCCGCAAACAGGTCCTTCCCCGCCGCCAGCACGTCGAGGTAGACCTGCTCGTGCAGCTGGTGCGGCACCGCCACGTAAACCACGTCGACCTCCGGATTCCGCAGCAGCTCGTGGTAATCCGTGGTGCGCTGCCGCACCGTCGGCACCTGCGTGAACCACTCCAGCAGCTTCGGCTGCACGTCGCACACCGCCACGAGCTCCGCCCGCACCGGGAAGTTCTCCAGCACGAACCAACGCGCCAACGCATTGGCCACCTCGCGGCCCATCAGGCCGCCGCCGATCACGCCGATCCGCACCACCGGTTTTGCGTCCGCACTCATGGGATTGGTCACGATTGGAGGAATTTCGCCGCCTGCGCCGCCGTCGCGCCGTCGTGCACGACCGCCATCAGGGCCTTCGTCATGCCCGCGGGATTCGGGTGCTGGATGATGTTGCGGCCATACACGATGCCCGCCGCGCCGAGCCGGATCAGCGCCTCCGTGCGCTGGAGCACTTCGTCCTCGGACGCCTTGCCGCCGCCGCGGACGAGCACGGGCACATCGCCCGCGATCTCGATCACTTTCGCATACGGCTCCACCGGCGTGGAGGGATCGGCCTTGATGATGTCGGCCCCCAGCTCCACCGCCTGCCGCACGAGCGGGAGAATCTTCCGGATGTCGCCGTCGACGAGGTAGCCGCCGCCCTGGTCGTTCTTCCGGAACACCAGCGGCTCGATCATCAGCGGCATCGCGTAGTGGTCGCACTGCGGCTTCAGCGTCAGGATGTTCTGGATACACTGGTCGGTCACCTGCGGCGCCCCGGGGATCTGGAAGAGATTCACCACGATGCACGCCGCATCGAGCCGCACCGCCTGCAGCACCGGCTCCTCGATCATGCGCGAGAAGACCGTCGCCGGCAGCTCGGGGCCGTAGACGTTCGCCACGTCCGAGCGCAGCACGAGGGCCGGCTTCATCTTGCCCGCGCGCGCCTGGAGGTGCCGCGCCTGGCCCACCGTCAGCTGGATCGCATCGGGATCCGCCGCGATCAGCGTGTCGATCGTGCGGCGGATGTCCTCGATGCCGCCGAGAAACGAGAGCTCGTTGAAGAAGCCGTGGTCGATCGCGACATCGAAGCAACGGCGGGACTTGGGGTTGAACAGGCGGTTGAGCCGGGCAGCTTTCATGAAAAAAATTCCTCGTTGCGTCAGGCCTGCGCGCGCAGCGACCGCGGCGAGGTGTGGAAGGGCAGCACGATCGGTGCGCAGGTCTCGCCCGCAAACTGCCGTTCGATCTGCGAGAAGAGCGACCGCGCGATCTGCGCCGTGCTGCTGTGCAGACAGGTGATCGGGATCGGACACAGGAACCCGATCTCGGCGTGCTTGTGCACCACGAGTTTCAGATCGTCCGGCACATTCACGCGCTGCTCCAGCACCGACAGGATCACGCCCGGCACGCTCGTGTCGGGAAACACCACGAGCCCTTCCGGCCGCCGCGCCTGCCGCCAGATCTGCCGGAACTCCCGGTAACCGAATTCCTCCTGCGATTCGTCGCGCACGAAACCGTGCGCCGTCCGGATCCACTCCTTGCGCACCTCGATGCCCTGCGCGGCGCAGACTTCCGTGAAGTGCGCGTAGAAGTCCGTGCTCGCCGCCTCGCCGCCCGCCGTGCCCGAGGGCTCGCCGGGCTCCAGGATCGAGATCACGCCCGCCGACCGGCAGCCCTGTTTCTTCAACAACGCCACCGACGCCTCCGCAAACTGGTCGAAGTCCAGGCTCACCCGGTTCCGCACCGGCGCATAGGTGAAGAACGCCGAGAGCACCGGCAGCGTCTGCAGCCAGCCCACGACATTCTCCGGCACATCCGTCGCCAGCACCGCCTGCACCTGCCGCGCCTCCACCGCCCGCGCGAGCTCGCCCCACACCTTGCCGCGCTGCTTCTCCGCGCGCGGATCGAACCACACCTTTACGCTTACCCGCTCGGCCTCCAGCAGCCGCGCCAGCTCGACGTGCACCGCCCGCTTGAACGCACTCGCCTGGTTCAGCCAGATGTCGGAATCGTAGTAGATCGCCACGTCGCTCAGCCGCGGCCGCCGCTTGCTCACGAAGGTCCCGATCTTCGGCTGCCGCGTCAGCAGCCCTTCCTTCACCAGCGGCGTCAGCGCGGCGTGGATCGTCGCCGCATGCGTGTTCCACTTCGCCGCCAGCTCCGCGCTCGCCGGCAAGCGCGTTCCCGGCTCGAGCTTCCCGCTCACGATGAGTTCGCGGATCTGCTCGCTGATCTGCCGGTAAACGACCTTGGGCCGGTCGAACGTGAGGTCGAGAGGGTCGGACATTTTTCAGCGCCGGAGGAATCCCAACGCCCCGGAAACGTCAACCGCCCCCGCCGTCTTTCCGCCCTGTGGACGGGGTGCCCCCACCCCGCATCCGTCCTGCTCCACTCCTTGTGGGCGGGGTGCCCTCACCCCGCATCTGCACCGCTCCGCCTTCACGCGTCCGATTTCAAAAACGCGATCAACGCCGCCATCTCCCCCGGCGCCATCGTCTGCTCCAGCCCGTCCGGCATCAGCGACACGCCCGACGCCGTCAGCGTCGCGACATCCTTCCGCAGCACGCTTTCCTCCGCACCCGCCGCCGTCCGCAAGGTGAGGCTCGTCTCCGTCTCCGCCGCGAGCCAGCCCGACACCGCGCGCCCGTCCCGGGTCGTCACCGCCAGCGTCTGATACGCCGGATACACTTCGTAATTCGGCACCACGATGTGGAGCAGCAGCGCGTCCGCGGGCTGGTTGCGCACACCCGTGAGATCGGGGCCCACCTTGCCGCCGACGCCCTGATGCGTGTGGCAGGCCGAGCAGGCGCGCACAAACACCTCCCGCCCGCGCGGCACGTCCGCCTTGGGATCGAGCGCGTCACGGAGTTTCCGATACACCGCCATCCGGTCGCCGCCTTCGAGACTCTGGAACAGCTGCGCCGCCTTCGCCTTCACGCCGGCATCCGCGTGCTTCAGCAGCTGCGTGCGGCGCGTCGAGGAGATCTCCGGCGGCGCGACCACCCCGGACTCGATCGCCTGGAACAACACCGCGATCAGCGCCGGCCGCGACGTGAGCGTCGCGATCGCCGCCTCGCGCACCTGCGGCGTGTGCCGCGGCCAAGCGTCCTTGCGCACGAGCAGCGCCGCGCCGCGCGCATCGCCCAACCGGTCGAGCGCGCGCACCGCCTGCAACTGCACCTCCGGTGCCTGCCGCGCATCGAGCAGCGCCTCGAAACGCGCCGCCACCAGATCGTAATCCGCGTAGCCGAGCAGCGCCACCGCGCTGAGCCGTTCCGCCAGCGGGGTCGCAGCATCCACCGCGCGCTCCGCCGCCGCCGCGAGGAACGCCCGCACCGCCGGTTCGTTCCGCCCCTGCGCCCCGGCCAGCGGCGCAAAGGCATCCTTCGCTGCCGCCGCCCGCGCCCGTCCGCGGTAGCCTTCCAGCAGGCCCATCACGGTCGTCATCCGCCACGCCAGGTCGCCCTCGCCCTGCACCGTCTGCCGCAGCAGCGCCTGGCACGCCTCCGCCGGCGCCCCGGCCCCGAAGACCCGCCCGAGCTGCTCCATCACCACCGCAAAGGCCCGCGGATTCTCCGTCCGGCGGCGCTGCAGTTCCGTCAGAAATTCCGTCATCCGCGCGCCGATGCCGCTCAACACCGCCGCCCGCAGCCAGCGGTCCTCGCCGTCGCGCGCCGCCAGCGTCGCGAGCGCCGCCACCGCGTCCACTCCCGGCAGATCGCCGAGCGCCAGCGCCGCCCCGAAGCGCACGCGCGCGTCCGCATCCGTCACCCGCGCGAGCAATCCGCGCTGCAGCGCCGGCGCCGCTTTCGCGCCGCCGCGCTCCGCCGCGAGCTGCACGGCATTCTCGCGCACCCCGGCCTGCGGATCGCCGAGCGCCGCGAGAATCACGTCGTCGCCCAGCGCCCCGATCTCCCGCAGGGTCCACAACGCCCGCACCCGCGTCTCCGGCCGCGCCGCCGCGCGCGCG
>JACCED011324202.1_pt1 | contig 16566 bp, 16 predicted proteins | sample 7455021 | NCBI WGS metagenome assembly JACCED01 (sample SAMN15323456, study PRJNA562643) | freshwater metagenome | isolation source: river surface water | place: USA:Blue River Watershed | collected 2017-08-19 | reverse complement strand
GCGGCGGAAATCAAACTCAGCCCGCTTCACCAAGACTGATCAGGATCGCAAGACAGACATGATTTTCTCCCAGGCCTTCACGCGGTCTGAGCGCTCCGTCATTGGCTGCTTCAGGAAGTCCATCAACGCCTCATTCCGGTCGATGGCCTGGTCCAACTTTGGATTCGATCCCCGCGTATAGGCCCCGATGGTGATCAGGTCCTCATTACGTCTATAGAGCGCCAGCAAGTCTCGGGCCTCCGCAGCCAGAAGATATTCCTGCTCACTGCAAAGATCTCTATTTAATCGACTTATACTTTCCAAAATATCGATGGCCGGAAAGTGATTCGCCGTCGCGAGAGCGCGCGTCAGCACAATGTGCCCGTCCAGAATTCCGCGCACAGAATCCGCGATCGGCTCGTTCATGTCATCGCCCTCCACCAGCACGGTGTAGAATGCGGTGATTGACCCGGACTGCCCCGCACCAGTGCGCTCTAACAGCTTGGGAAGCAGGGCGAAAACGGATGGGGTGTACCCGCGGCTGCTCGGAGGTTCACCCACGGCGAGGCCCACCTCGCGCTGCGCCATTGCGAACCGGGTGACCGAATCCATCATGAACATCACCCGATGGCCTTGATCCCGGAAAAACTCGGCGATCGCCGTCGCAGTAAAGGCGGCCCTCAGGCGCACGAGCGCAGGCTGATCGGAGGTTGAAACCACGATCACAGAGCGCTGAAGTCCCTCCTCACCAAGGTCTTTCTCTAGAAACTCACGCAACTCACGCCCACGCTCCCCAACCAACGCAATCACATTGATCTCACTCCCGGCCCCGCGGGCCATCATCCCGAGCATCGTTGACTTGCCAACGCCGCTCCCCGAGAAAATCCCCATCCGCTGACCCTCACCGACCGGCGTGAACACATCCAGCGCCTTGACTCCTGTTGAAAATGTTTGCGTAATTCTCTGGCGAGTAAGCGGATGCGGAGGCGCAGCTTTCAGGGGAGAGATTGGCAGCGGAGGCAGCGGCCCCTTGCCGTCAATCGGACGGGCCAACCCATCCAATACCCTCCCCCGCAATTCGTACCCGACGGGGACACCTGCCGCAAAGTTCGAGGCGGTCACTTCGGACCCCACACGTATTTGATGCATCTCGCCGAGCGGCATTAGAAGCAATCGATGTTCACGAAAACCCACCACCTCCGCGTAAACCGGTTGCTCAGATCCCGCTGCGATCTGGCACACATCGCCAATCGCGAGGTTCGGTCCATCGGATTCGACGACAAGTCCCGTAACTTGAACTACATGCCCAATGCTTTGAGCAAGCCGTCCAGCCCTCAAGCGCTCCTGCAATCTGTCTGCCGACCAAAGTTGTGCACTCATAAGGCCCTCCGCACCCTAGGTTAACAACCCTTCCACGGCCTTGATCTTGGTGGCGAGACGCCCATCCAATGTCCCGAACTTAGTTTTGACCATGCAGTCGCCCTGGTGCAGGTCTTCATTTACCTCAAATCGCAGACTGGGAAATTTTTGCCGCAATTGATTCTGGAACTGCTCCACACGCTCGAGGTCAACCCGGCAAAGTTGCACCTCTACATTCTCCGCCCCCGGCACAACCTCCTCCAGCAGATCATTCACAACCCCTTTAATTGCAGCTGCATCCCACTGCACACCGCTCACCATTCGCCCGACTGCCTCCTTCACGAGAACCGGCAGAATACAGCGTATCTCCTCAAGCGCATCGGCATGCTGGCGCACCATGTCTTTCAGCACCTTCTCCACCACACCAGACACATCCTCCTTCAACTTCGAGATCTCAGCGTCGTACGCGAGAGTCACTGCGTCCGCAGCTTCCCGCCTCGCTTCCTCACGAGCTTGGGTAATGTCCTCGACGCTGAATCGGGGCAAGGAGCCTTGACCGGCCAGATGGACCAGTTTTAGGGGCTCAGAAAAAGCTAGGGATGCCTTCGGCAGCTCCATTCGGTTACTCTTCCGAGTCGGTTGTAATCTCCTCAGCCTCCTCGAGTTTACGAACGACTTCGATCACCTTCTCCTGAGCCTGCTCCATGTCTTTGGCGCGGAGCGGAGGAAGCATTTCAACCTCATCACGCACACCGGCGGCCTGACGTTTGGACATCGTCTTGAAAATTGCGGCACTCGTCTCGGGCTTCGCACCCTTCATCGCTTTCGCAAGGTCTGAAGTCTCCACCTCCTTCAAGACCTTCTGAAGATCGCTCGGAGCCAAACGCACCAAGTCGTCGAACCCGAACACCTTCTTGCGAATGGCGTTTCCAAGCGAGGCGTTCCGCTTGTCCATTGCACTGAGAAGTTCCTTGCGGGTCGCCTTGTCCAAAGAATTCAGAATATCCGCGCAAACATCCACTCCACCCGCCTTCTGGACACCTTGCTGAGCCTTCCGGTCAAAATGCTTCTGAATGTTTCTGGAGACTTTTTTGATCCAATCCCTCGAGGTCGGCTCCATGACCCCCAACCGTTCAATCACCTCCTCGCGCTGCTCGGGCGACATCAACCGGATCACCTCGCTCGACTTGGAGGGCTCCATGAAAGAAAGGATGAAGGCAATCGTCTGCATCTGCTCCGCCCTAAGAAGATTGAAGATCTGCCGACCATCCATCTCCGAAATACCCTCGCTCAACTCCGCGGAAGACGTGGGAGCCACCCTCAGGATGAGCTTTTGCGCTGCAAAATCACCCTTGGCTCGCTCCAAGGATTCGTGAGCGACCGACACACCCCCCAGCGCCGCCTGCATTGACTGGGAAACGACATTGGCAAATTCCTCGAGGATCGAATCCCGCATTTCAGGATCGACGTATGGGATGGACACCATTTCACGGGCGACAGCCTCAAGCTGCGAGCCGTCGAACTGTCTCAGCAACTCCCCGGCAGACTCGGGTCCGAGCAAAACCAGCAGGGCGGCGAGCCTCTGGGTACGGTTCAGATTGGCGTAATTTGCAGTCATGGATGCTGATACTGAAATCGTGGAATCCCGTTTTCGAAGGTTTGGTTTTCTCTTTGGTGGTCTCTTTGGTGTTCTCTAAAGGCGCCTATTCCTATTTGGCCCGTTGAGCCTAGGAGTCGGCCCCTTTATTTTCCTCATCCACCCAGTTTCGCAGGGCCACGCCAACATTTTGCGGCTTGCGGCGGATCATCTCATTAATCAATTCCACCGTAACACCAGAGGCATTTTTGGCCCCAGCCCCCGGGGATGTGACCGCGCCTCCTACTGCCCCACCCGCCGCGGACCTCGGCTCACTTTGCACAAGCTCATCGCCGCCGGAGTAGAGGGCCTCCATCGGGATCTCATCAGGCTTAGTGCGGCGCAACATCCGGACGAACGCCCCAAAAAGCAACAACGCCACCAGAACCGCTCCCGCGTCCTTGAGCACGTCGGCGTGCTTTGTGAGAGTTTCAACGATCCCAGAGGCCTCCGGAGCGATTGGAGTGAAATCCATTTCTTCAATTGACACGATTTTCTTTAACTCTGCGTCGGTCCCCTTGACCCCTAATGCATTCGCAACCATGGAGCGCAGCATGTTCTTTCGCGCATCGCTCTTTTCAGGCGTTGATCCAGGTTCCGGCGCGACCACGACCGCCGCCGTCAACCGCGAAACACTCCCAGGGGCCTTCACGGAATTCAGCACCGTTTTGTTGATCTCAAAACTGGTTGTTTTGTTCTTTTTCTCGGTGTTGCTCGTTTTTTGATTCGGCTTCCCAGCGTCCGCACCACCCGCCAGGTTTGCGGTAGACCCCACGGGTTGCGCCCCAGCCTCGTTCTCGTTTGTAGTGGTGGTGTCGTCCGTAGTTGTCTCGGTTTTCACCACCTGACCTTCCGGATCAAATTTCTCTTCGGTCCGAGTCGTCGCTTCTGAATCGAGCTCCGCAGACACGCGAACCACCGCCTTCTGGGGGCCCAGCACCTTCGCGAGCATGGTTTCGACTTTGTTTGCAAAGTAATCCTCGACACTCCGGCGCAACCGCATCTGAGCAGACGCGGCCCCCAAGGAAGGGTCGTCCTTCAGTCCCTCCGTCAGCACCTGCCCCCGGTTGTCCACCACCGCAACATCCTCGGTCTTCAACCCTTCAACCGAATTCGCCACAAGAAAACGAATTGAGTTCACCTGCTCCTGATTGATGGACCCCTCCACAAACACCGAGGCCGTCGGCTTGGATCGTGTGTCAGTAAACAGCAGTCTGTTCTCGGGCATCACCACCAGCACCCGCGCACTGCGGACACCCTGCAACTGGGAAATCGTTCTCGATAACTCACCTTGCAGCGCCCGGCTGTAATTGGTGCGTTGTATGAAATCCGACACCCCGAAATTTGCGCGGTCGAAAATCTCAAACCCGACCCCTTCGCCAGACGGAATGCCCTTGGAGGCGAGCGCAAGCCTGATCTTGTGCACCTGATCCGCAGGCACATAGACCGCTGTTCCGTTGGCGCCCAACTCGTGCCTGACACCGAGTTCCTGAACGGAAGAAACCACCGAAGCAATCTCCTTGGTACTCAACCTCCCGTAAAGCAACTGCATTTGAGGGCGTTGCGACCAAGCGACCAGTCCCACCATGCCCGCGAGAACCGCTGCCCCGGCCACCGCCACGGTCACACGTTGGTTCAACCCCAACTGCGACCAAAGCTGTCTCAACTGTTGAAAGAGCGAATTCATTCTCTAGGCAAATCTAAGCAAATCTAGGCGCGGCTTCAGTGTTCAGCTTCCGGCTTCTGGCATTTGATGATCGGCGATGAAGCCACAATGAAACAGGAAATAGATATCCCCGCGGAGAGCGCAATGAAGCCGCATCCGCTGGAACTGACAAACCCGCTTTGTACGTGTACGAACACTTTAGCTGCCGATCGTTTGGAAAGTTACACAATTAAATACTGGGCGTTGACTATACTTGCTCGATCAAAAATGCATAGCAAAAGCCACGAGAATCCATGTTTAGAAAGCGCATCAGACCTGCATCCGGATGATCTCCTGATAGGACTCCACTAGTTTGTTCCTCACCTCGATCATCAGCGAGAACGCAATGCCAGCCTCAGAGGCAGCAATTGTGGCTTGGTGAAGATTGTTCGTCTCCCCCGCGAGCACCTTCTGACGCTCCATCTCAGCGACCCGCATTTTCCCCTCAACCTCCCCGACAGCCTTGTCAAGAAACGAGGTAAATTCCGCCCGTAACACTCCACCCGCGCCGGGCGCACCATCAACACCCCCGAGCCCGGAAGCCTTGAGTGAAGGGATTTTTCCAGTGAGTTCATCAAGAGCGGGAAGCTCGGGAGTCTTCATCATTTTTGCATCCGGTATGGCACCAATTCTCATAGTTCTAAGCTTTTGCAGACTGATAAATAGCTGTCTAAACTCATGTTAGACGTTGACTTTGTTTCGCTGGGAACTTTTCTAACGCCCAATCGCCAGCGCTTTTGTCGCCATCATTCTGGCATTTTTTGCCACCGACAGGTTCGCCTCGTAAGCCCTTGACGCTGACATCATATCCACCATTTCAATGGCGAGCTTCACGTTAGGCATTTGAACCATTCCCTGCGCATTTGCGTGCGGGTGCCCTGGATTATACACCAGATCCCCCTGAGTCATCTCGTCCGGCTTGATCCCGGAAACCCTGACCCCTTTCTCGCCATTGCCGGCGCCCGTCATCACCGTTTCGAAACTGACGACCTTCCGCTTGTACGCGTTGCCGTCGGTGTCCTTCGTCGTGTGGGCGTTCGCAAGGTTTTGGGCCACAATATCCATGCGCACTTGCTCCGCATTGAGCGCGCCGGCTGTCGCCTGAATTCCTGAGATAAAGTTCATAGAAGCTCGAGATCGTTTGGTTTTGAGTGGCGGTGAGGTGAGAAAAAATCAAACAAGGAAGGAATCGGCAGACCCTAAACTCTGACACACGCCTAAAATGCAATAGTTTAGGACTTCCAAAAACACATTAAATGGGACACACCATGAGGGAAACAGCGACGAGAAACTACCCCCCGGTTCTGCCGGTGATGGCCATTCGCAACGTCCGCATCGAGAAACTGACAAACTCCCCCAAGGCCTCGTATTCGGCGGAGTTCTTGCTCATCGCCATCAATTCATCCTGAAGAACCACATTGTTCCCATCTTTCCTCTGCGCAGGAGATTCCAAATCGGTCACCACTTTTGGCAGCCCGGCTCTTAAGGGAGACCCAGCATTCAAGGCGTTCGCAAAGACGGCGGAGAAACCTTTTTCAACCTCAATCCTCTTGTAGCCGGGCGTCTCAATGTTTGCCAGGTTTGAAGCGATGGCCTGCTGCCTCTGGATCGCAACGTCCAAAAGCATTTTTGATCCATCATAGCTTGGACTGGAAAGCAGTTTCTCGATCATGTCAGTGTGTTTGTAAATCTCTGGAGGGGCCTCTGTTCAAAAATACTCGAGTGTTCCCGCCAACTTATAGTTCAACAAAATCTATCTATCCGCAAGCAAACACACACTCGACGGCTGCGATGGGGCTCAGGTCATAATCTAAACAATAAGTTACTGAGCAGCAGCAAAATTTCAGGCGGCGGAGGCACCCGACAACTGCACGATAAACCCGGCGGCCTTGGAAATTCCATCCGCGTCCGATGCGGCTGCGGGCGGCACCGCCACAAACCGGGCCGCGACAGCACTCCCCCCGTTTCCAATTTGCGACAGTTCAGCGATGGAGGCCACCGTCCTCACGACACCTTCACGGGACGCTTGGGATAACGCAACCTCCACCGGCCCGCGGAGGGTGCACAGTGCCGCCGATCCGTCCTCCCTCACCTCCACCCCCGTGACAGACCCAGCCGGCAGGCTGGCAATCGCAGCCTGCACTTCCGGGAGCCCCAAAATGGCCGACCTTTGCAGATCCAGCCCAGGGGCTGCGTTGGAAGGCCGCGCAGTAGGCGGCAGCGCCACGCCAGACCCAGCTGCCTTGTACAGCGCATGATCAAACCCCTTCGCAGGAGCAGGCTGGACGGTGGAAGATGAAGCGGGCGGCCTCAGGGCGCTGCCGACTCCTGAGATTAGAAGATCGGCAACCGAGGCCACTCCGGAAAGAACAAGCGGTGACATGCCATCACAAGAAGCAACCGTCATGCCAACTCGGCCACTGAAACCCACCAGACGCCCTCACTGGCAGACAAATTCAACTGCAAGCTCAAGCATAAACCAACAGCTGGTCCGTCACCAAGTGCTGCGCCGAGTGACTCTGAAGCTTGGAGATCGAGGGCGTTGAAAACTCGTGCCCCTCCGGCACAAGAAGAATGCCCGCGATGCTCGTGATTCCCCTGGCCAACCGCATGCCTGGTTGCAGCTCGCCCATCAGAACCTCCCTCACATTCGGCGGGAGGTTCGACAGACGCATTGATCGAATAAACAACCTTACAACCTCAGGATCAAACGCCGCCCCGCTTTCCCGCAAGAGATATTCCACCGCCGCATCGTTGGACAGGCCTGAGTGCACAAAACCCACTGCCACCGCCAGACAGCGCGCCGTCCACGGAATGCTTTCGGCGGCCAGCCGGTCAGGATATCCCGCGCCATCAAACCGTTCGTGATGCGCCCGCACGGTGATCCCCACCTCGTGATCCGAGTCCACAAAAGCCGCCACCACCTGCCCAATCACCGGGTGGTACGCGATGATTCCCATCTCGCGGTCGCTGCACCCTGCGGAACCCGACAAAGATCTCCGCAACAAATCTCTACCCAGCGCGATCAATCCGACGTCATAGATCCACGCGCTGGTCATCAGAACGCGCCGCTGTGCGTCATTGAAATACTCAGTTCCGGCTATCACTCGACAAGCCTCCACAACCCCCTGGGTCTGCCTGCCGAGCAGGGGCGAGAAAGTGCTCAACAAACGAAAGCATAAGCCGATTGATCGCTCGTCGGTCCGTGGATGCCGAGCCGCCTCCTTGGAATCAGGGGCCTGCTTGACGATCAAGGCATTCAGCTGATCAAGCAAGCAGGCGTTCATGGACGCCAACTCATCATTGGAGCGCGAAAGTTCCGCCAGCTTCTTGTCCCAGAGTTGCGCATCAACACTCCGACGGACGGCCGCCCCAACTATCTCAAGCAAGGCGGCTCGGCCCCAGGGCTTTGGAATGAAAGCCTCCACCCCCCCGGAGTTGATGGCGCTCAAAAGCACGTCGGCTGAGTTTACTCCCGAAACCAAAATCCGAGAGCAGAGCGGCTGCACCTCCCGCAGCTTCTCAAGCAACCGTACGCCAGTAATTTCAGGCATGTTCTGGTCCACAAGAACCGCTTCAAACTGTTGCTCATCAAATAATTCCAACGCGCGGCGCGGATCTGAAGCTTGCGTGACAACAAAGCCGCCGCACTTCAACTCCTCCGAAAGCACAAGCAGCAGGTCGGGATCATCGTCCACGAGAAGCACACGCCCACTGAATTCACTTTCATCTTTTTCCATGGCTCAACCCTCCATAAAAAAATCGCCCCGAGCGTCTTCCGGCGAGTAAGCGCCCCTCAGGGAATGTAAATTCCTCTCGATCACACCAGACTCGCGAAGCTCAGAACGGAGCGAATCGAGAACTAGTTTGAACTGGAGCAGATTACGTTTTTCGGCCTCAGCCAATGCCTCAAGCCTCTGCCGCAAATCCCTGTTCGAGCGGTCAATTCCCAGTCCGCGCCCCACGACTTGCAAACTGGCGAATACGGCGGCTTTTTCATCCTGTAGCCGCTCAACGTCCTCATAACGGCCCGCCCTCAAACACCCCGCTTCCTGAACCGTCAGCGATTCGCACCGAGACATCAGGGACCAAAACTCTTGGAATCTTGCAACCCGGCTCGATTTGACTGGACTGCGGGTTAGCTCAAAAGACCTCTCCGCATTGACCGCAGGAGCCTCGCCAAGGTTAAGGCTGTTTGGCTCGCGCGTTTCCATTGCACTAGCCCCCCTCACTCTGAAACTTTTGAGTCATTTCCGCCCAAGCACTCCTAATATCGGAAAGCAAACCTGCTACATTCTGAACAGGCTCCTTCTCCTTCCGGATGTCAGCGGCAAGCAGCTGCTCAATCATAAACTCATACAGAGCAAACATCTGCCCGGGAAACTCGCCACCCGCCTCCATGTCAAGGGAAACTTGAAGTTCCCTCAAGATTGCACGCGCTTTGGTGAGGTTGTTGTGAACTTCCTCATTCCGACGGGCGAGCACTTTGTTATCAAAACCATGCTCAGCACGCGCAATGAAACGAAGAGCCCCGTCAAACAACATCAACACCAACGCCGCTGGTGTTACGGTGGACACGGACGCCGCTCCGTATGAACTAACTACCTGCTTCGCTTGTTGTTGAGACAACACCTGAGGCAAGCATTAATTTGCCCCCGAGTCAGCACCGCCAAGAAGGCTCACGGCAACCTGCTTAATCACATTATCGGATGGATATCCTGTCTTTCCCGCGATCTCCTTGCCATAAGCAACCTTGTCAGGCCGGACTTGTGATTCCGAAGACCGCATTTCGCGAGTCAAACGGCTCACCACCTCTGCGGGTGAAAAAACATTATCCACCTGTATTTCACGGCGGGAAGAAACGAACTTTTCAGCCGCAACTGCCTGCACCTGATGATTCAGAGGTTGCAAAACCGATGACTGTAACCGTAGCGCCTGGATGTTCATGCTCATGTTGTGTAGTCGGTTCCCTTCTAGAAAACTTTAGCACTTCTTGTCAGCAATCCGCAGAACCTTTCTTGAGGCCGATTCACGTCAATCTGACAGCGCCAAACACCGCAGCAAACTACCGCTGGAGTGAGGCAAAGTTCGAATATGCAGCGAATTTCACGAACAACTTGGGGCTCAACAGCACCGTCGCCCCATCGTTATGCGTCATGAAATTGTCCTTACCGAGAACCTTCTGGTAGCTCTTTGCAGCATCGGCAACGCTGGCGTTCCCCGAATCATACACCACGTCACTCGCCCAGTGGATCCGACCGCTTTCAATGTCAACCAGTTTAGAGCGAATCCCAAGCCCCACAGGCTTGTAAGGGGAGTAATAGGTGACATCACTGAAAACCACCCCGTCCACACCGTAACGGTCCTTTATTCGCAGGAACAAGTCGCCCGAAATCCGATCGTAGGAGGCCAGGGATCGGAGCCCGATTAAACCTTCCAAATCTCCGCGGGTGATCGGAACAACCTCAAAAAGGGCCTTTTTGGAAAGCTCCTCCCCAAAAGCAATATCGATGTCCCTCAGAACCGCCTCCGTGTAGCGCTCGTTCCAAACTGGCAGAAGTGCCACCCGCCGCATCGGACGGCCCGGACCGCTTGGCAAAAACCAATTCTGCGGCGCTTCCGGACTCCTTTGAGTGGAATACTTTTTTGTATCAGTTTTGCATCCGGGCCCAATCAAGCCGACGAGTGAGCAAACAAAAAAATTCCTTAAAAAACTGCGAAAAAAAGGCTTCATTTTACTTTGTGAAGGCATTGGAAAGCTGGGAGAGCATGTTCTGGGACCGGGACTGCGCTTTTTCCATCGCGATAAAACTGGCCTCCATGCTCTTCTGGCGCGCAACGATCCTCCGCTCCATGGCGTCGATCTGGGTCTGAATCGACTTGGTCTCGCTCGTGATCGTCGAGGATGCTGTCTTAAACAGCCCCGGCTCGCTGGTGGAGCTACTCAACGCGATCGAAAGCCACCCGGCGAGCCGCACGGCGACCCCTTGGTTGGCCACCGGCAGGTAAATCTTTGACCGACTGATGCTTTTAGTAAGAGGACTACTGAGCGTGATCGTACGGCTCCCCGGACCCAGTGTAAGAGTCGTCCCGGAGGAGATCCCGTCTCCAGAAACCGCCTGACCATCAGATAGATAGCTAGTACTGGACACTGTGACTTGAGCACTGCCCGCAGCCCCTGTTCCCTCGATAGAACTCGCCCCCGACGAAAACAGGGCGTTGACTTTGCCGGGCGACTGACTCAACGCAGTCGTGAGCCTGGATTCACTGGTGACCTTGAGAACTCCGTCCCGGTCGAAGCCGATTCCAATCGAGTCCAAGCCCACCCCGTAATAACTGCCACTTACAGGGGCGTCGTCAATGTTCGCAAACACACTGCCAGGATCCTTCACGGGGCTGAAGATGCGGGTCCGGATCGTGGAAAGAAGCGTTTGCACGTCCCGGTTCCCCGCCAGCACTCCGGTGGTGACCTTCCCATCCGACCCCACGGTCGTTTTCGTCAGGTCGTTCACCTGCGTTCTTAAATCGTTGTACGCCTTGATGAAAGAATCTATCTTGTCGCGGGAGAGGGCGACCGCATCAACCTGAAACTTGTACGACCCGACTCCGGGAACAGAGAGTGACGTTGATCCAAGACCGTGGACTGAAAGATCGAGCGTGCTGGAATTCGAGGTGAATTCACTAAGTCCGCTTGAGTACGTGTTTGGTTTAGTCGGGTCGTAAACTCCGTAATTAGGTGGATCAAGTGGATTTTCAATCCACTGCCCGTTCCGCTTGAGCGCGTATTTGAACGGTTGGCTGGCTACCGCCGTGGATGTTCCCAGAATCTGGGTCAGACCATCGCTCAGACCATCCTCTATCGAAATAGGCGCGCCGCCGGAGTCATTGCTGGTGAGAACCAATGAACGCTTTTTAGGGTCGATGTATGCCGTGACGCCTGCTCCGGAGTTGTTGATCGTGGAAATCAACGAACCGAGGGTCGCTGTGGGGCTGAGGTCGATCTCGACACCGTTGATTTTGTTGGTCCTTGCAGTCGACACCCCCAAACTACTGAGGGTCTTCGTTGCCAGCACCGCGCTCGGAACTGTCTGGGAATACCTCAATTCCCCGCCAGATTCCTGAGAGAAAGAAATCCCCAAAAGCCCGAGGATGTTACCGGAATCAGACGCGCTTCCAAGCGAGGGAGTGTGGGTGTAATTCTTGAGGGTAAACCCCGTCGCTGTTTGCTCCAGCAGCAAATTCGCGTCAGCGAACAACGAACCCACGTAATCCCTCAAAAACTCCTTCACAGTCAGCGCGAGATGGGTGCTGCTGATCGTCAGCACGTTCCCATTCGCTGTGAGTGTCTGGCCAGCCTTCAATCCATAGTCACTGAGCTTGAGTGTATTAAGATCACTTGGGTCACTCAAATCCTCGGCAAGAAGCTTGTAGTTCTGACCCTGAAGCAATGCTGGGCTCGCCGCCTGCGTCACCTCCACCTCATAGATCCCCGCAACGGCGCCATCGTCCGTCGTGACCGACCCTTCGTTAAGGAGGGCCGCCCCCGTGGCAGTCACTGTGCTGGAAAGCATTTTAGCAGTGCGGGGGGCCGAAGAAGTAGTCCCCACATTCAAAGCCGATGCCGCCGTGCTCAAGCTCGTGACGGAAGCCTTGATCTTGTCCAAGGCAGCCTGCTTGCTCGCTTGCGCCGCTTTTCGCGCCTTCAAAGCGTCTTGGGGAATCCTCTCCAGCTTCATCAACTGTTCGACGGTCGTCTTCCAGTCCATCCCAGATGCCAGTCCTGTAAGTTGAATTCCAGCCATGATTATGAAGTCCGTTTTCTGTGATTCCGCACCCGATTAGAAGCAAGATCTATACCCTGCCAGCTTCAAGTTTGTGTGCAAAAATTTCCGTCCCAGCTAAACCATTGATCTTGAGAAATAAATATTACTTCGTAACGCCGCCCACCTATCGCTCCCCAAAGCTAGGCAGCCGATTCGCATCAAGTTCCATCAGTCGCTTTTTCAACTCAGTTGCTTCCCACTGACCCGGCACCAAAGCCTCGTGCAGGTAACCGTAATTCAGAACCGAGCCGCAGGAACCCAGTGCAAGCCGCGAAACCTGACCATACCGCCCCATCCCCATCACGGCCAACCGGCCTCGCGGCCCTGTTACCAGAAAATCAAGCAGCCTGGACAGGTCCCGTGGGGATTTCGCTGCGGCAGCAACCTTGATCACATCCGGCTCAACGCGCTGCGCCAGCTTCAATCTGCGGCGGAGAACCTCCATCGCGGGCGTACGGGCAAAATGATGGTCTGAAACGATCAACCGGACCCCCATGTCCCGCGCCCTCGCAATCACAGGCGCGAGCTGCCGAAGGGAACGCACTTCCACATCCATCCATTCGCAAAGCGGCAAAAACTGCCCGAACAGTTCTCGCCGTTCATCCAGACTCAACGCGGCCATCGCCCCCTCCCTCGGATGACGAACCGTCAGGAGGAGCGGCGCGGGCAGTTTCGGAATCGACTTGAGCAACACCCCGGTTTCCCCAAAAAACGCGTCCATCCGAAGCTCAAGGATATCCACCTCGCCACGCCTCAACCTGAGCGCGCGCTGGAGAGCCCCTTTGGAGTGGATGGTTCCGACAACCAAGGGGTGATGGTCCAATGTTTTTTTGATTTTACCCGTCATAAACAAACGAAGTCGAACACGCGCCAGGCAAACAAGCCAGCCGCGACAATCAATCGGCCCGAAACCCCATTTGTTTAAGCCGTTTCGAACAACAAATCCTCGGCCGCCGTCAGGGTTACGCTCTGCATTGAACGAAAAAAGAGGGGACGGCTTTTTTGGCCGCCCCCCTCCATCCGACGCGAAACCGAAGATTGCCTCTACTCGGTGCTCAGCAGGTTTGCCGGCACGACCTGCTTCGGCAGCCCCTGCGCCGACCAAAGCAACCGCGCCGCCGCCTCGCCGGCCTTTTCATAGAACTCCAGTTTCAAATCCACCCACTGCCCAAGGCTCAGGGAAATGGCGCCGACATTCTCTGTGAGCGCATGCTCCGTCCAGTTGTTGATGAGCAACTGTCCGTTCACCCAGAGTCGGATCCCATCGTCCGACTGGGTGAAGAAAGTCACTGGCCCGGCGACTGGCGACTTCACCTTGCCTGTCCAGCGGACGGAGTAACCGTCTGCAGCAAGCACGCGTGCATCGGGAGAAGAATTTCCCCAGGCAAAATCCACCGCTCGATCAACCCGTGTCAGACGAAGCCCAGACAATGTCTGCGTACCGAAATACTGCGCCGTCAAACCTGTCGAAACCACGGGAGCGACCTCATAATCACTAATGGCCGCCTTGGACGCTATCGTCGAAGATCCGCTCCCAAGGAACGGACCGCACTGAACAATCTGCGGCAACCCAAGCAGGTCCACAAAACCCGCACTGGAGTAGGTGATGTCGTCGCGAGACACCGCGAACGCGATCCGATCCCCGCTTCTCTCAAACGCCACCCAGACGTCCGGCGCAGTCAATCTGCCCGCCACGGGTACCGAAACTACGGAACCGCCCGCCACCGACCGGCTCATCAGCGCAAGAGACCCATCGGATGCCACGTTCAAGGCCGCAAAGCGGTCGCCAGCGGCGACTCCCTCCCGGAGCATCAGCGCACACTTCGGGCTGACACCACCAGTCACGCTGCGGATTCGGATCGTGTTCTGGAAATTCCCTGAACGCGGCTGCGAAAGGAATCCTCCCTGCTCAGCAGATCCAGCCCGCAACCCCAACCCGACGGCTTGCAGTTCCTTGACTCCGTCCGCGAGCGTGGCGACCGACGCAGTCGCCCCGACACCGACAGGCACCGCCTTCAGAACGGGCCGCAGCGCCGTTGTGGGCACCACCTGTTTGGGCTGGCTTGGACTGGACCACAACAGTTTACAGACGGCCAACTGCGCGCCATCATAGAACTCGAGCCTCACATCCACTGGTACTCCTGCCTTCAGGGCAATTCTGCCGGAGTTCTCTGTCACCCCGTGGATCGTCCAGTTGTTAACCAACTGCGCGCCATTCACCCACAACCTCACCCCGTCGTCACTCTGCGTGTAGAAGGTGTACTGCTCGCTGAACTTTGGAATGAGCTGCCCCTCCCAGCGCACGGAGAAATTATCCGAGGCGAGCTGAGGATGCGGGGCCTTGAGCGCCCAGTCGAAATCAACCGTCTCATCGACACGCACCACGGCCGGACTAGTCAAGTTTGTTGAGGCGAAGTAAGTCCCCAGCAAACCAGACTGTGTCACCTGCGGCGCACCCAGCAGGCGCGCAAACGTCCAGTCGGAAACCACCGCTCGGGAAACAAGAGTCGACGACCCGCTTGCCGCCGACAGACCAACCTGCAGCGAACTGCCAAGAGCAGTGATCGTGTATGATCCAATCTGAGTGAATGCGATACCGTCCGTCGAAGCGGACATCCGCACGATGTCGCCCTGGCGCTCCAGCATCAGCCACGCATTCGGCATGCCCGCACTGATTGCTCCGGATGGAATCACCTCGTTGTAGGTTCCTCCCGTGACCAACCGCGCCCCCACCCGCAGCTGATTACTCGGAGTCACTGACAGCATTGCGGAGCGCGCTCCCGACGCAAACGATTCGCGCAACATCACGCCAATCCTGGCAGCGTCAGAGATTGCCGCAAAACTCTGCACGCGCACTTTCGCCCTGAAATCACCCACGACTGTGAGTCCCTCCATTCTCAGAGAATCGGCAACACCAGAAGCTCCTGCTCCGGAGGCATTCAACTCCCATGAACCGTCCGAGAGAACTCTTGAAGAACCGCTGCCGGTTCCCACAAGACTTCCGCTCAGCCCGCTCGCAGACAAATCGTACGCCACCGCGGTGCTGTTCACGCTCACGGACACACCAGCGCTCGCAGTCGCGGAACCATCGGTCACGGTGTAGGAGAACTGGTCTGCACCATAGAAGCCAGAGTCCGGAGTGTATCTCACTCCCCCAGTTGCAACCACCGCGGTTCCCCTCGACGGCTTGGTCACGCTCAGGATGCTCAGCGGACTCGGACCAGCGTCCGCATCCACATCGTTGGCAAGCACCGCGATTGTCACAGCAACACCTTCCGGAGTGGCAGCAGCGTCATTCGCAGCAACAGGAGGGATATTCGCCGGCTTTGGCAACGGAGGCATGACCGGAGTGAACGGCGCAGTGGAGAGCATCGCAGTCGGAACAATCTCGCGGGGCTGACTGGCGCTTTGCCACTCAAGCTTCGCTACGGCCTCGCCTCGCTGCTCATAAAACTCCACTCTCAAATCGTTGAGCTGGCCAGCCGTTAAACTGATCGTACCAGCATTCTCCGTGACAGGATGGTCGGTCCAGTTCTCAGCGATCAATTGCCCGTTCACCCAAACGCGAACACCGTCATCGGAGCTCACAAAAAAGGTGTAGCGTTCAGAAAACCGCGCGGTCACAGCCCCCGTCCACCGAGCGGAGAATCCATCGGAGGGCAGCGCAGGGTCTGGGGATCCGAGCACCCAGTCGAAATTCACGCCCGCATCCAGCCTTGATAAAATCACGCTACCTAAATTGACGCCCGAAAAATACTCGCCCTTCAAACCAGAAAGACGCGTTGGGTCTGGCGCTGCAACCGTGACTGTCACTGCTGCGCTCGCTGTTCCCGCGCCATCCGTAATGCTGTAGTTGAACGTATCCGTGCCGCTGAATCCCGCCTTCGGTGTGTACCGGATTTGATTCGCAACCACGACGGCTGTCCCATTCGCAGGACTTGTCGCGGACAGCACACTGATTGGCAGCGGAGCCGCATCGGGATCGCTGTCATTCGCGAGAACGCTGATCAGCGTCGCAGTCCCCGCCGCAGTCCACGCGGTGTCAGCGGTCGCAATGGGAAGCT
>JACCED010402511.1_pt1 | contig 16574 bp, 15 predicted proteins | sample 7455021 | NCBI WGS metagenome assembly JACCED01 (sample SAMN15323456, study PRJNA562643) | freshwater metagenome | isolation source: river surface water | place: USA:Blue River Watershed | collected 2017-08-19 | reverse complement strand
TACACACGTTTGCACGAACATCAGCAGAAGATTTCTTTATCGGTCAATCAGAGTTCCATCGGAATAGTGCACCGCGCACTGGTTTCAGAAGTAGAAGGTCGTCGCGATGAAGCTCAGGCGCGTATGACAGGTAAGACTGAGGACTTCCGGCTAGTGCATTTTGGAGCGGACACGGATGCACGTCCAGGAGACATAGTTGATGTGAAAATCACTGAGGCTTCTGCACATTATCTGTTAGGCGATGTCCTGTCAGTGGAGCGCACCCGCGGGGGAGATGCCCATCAAGCTCGCACCGCACCGATGTCTACAACGCTAGGAATGCCAAAAGTTCGCGCGCAATAATGAGCAAAGTAATCGTCATTTGTGGAGCCACCGCAACGGGTAAGAGCGACATTTCACTCGATATCGCCGAACAGATTGGTGCGGAAATTATCAATTCTGATTCCATGCAGTTATATCGAGGGATGGATATCGGAACCGCGAAGCTAAAAATTTCTGAACGTCGTGGAATCTCACATCATATGCTGGACGAACTTGATGTCACTGAAGATTCGACGGTTGCCTGGTTTCAGGAACGTGCACGTGCTGTCATCGAAGCCATTCATAACAAAGGGCTACATGCGCTCATCGTGGGTGGCACAGGGCTATATATCAAGGCAATTTTGGATGATCTGAATTTTCCAGATACTGATCCGGAAGTTCGCGCCAATCTTGAGAGATTGGGCGAGGAATTTGGAGCTAATTTTCTCTTCGAGCGACTACAAGAGTTAGATCCAGCTGCTGCGATAGCTATCGATCGCGCCAACATTCGAAGAGTAATTCGAGCGTTAGAGGTGATAGAAATTACTGGCAAACCTTTTACTGCAAACTTGCCACGTGAAGATAGCTCGCGATACCCAAATGCTTTGCAATTTGGTCTTGTTATGGATCGAGAAAGTTTACGTGAGCGCATTGATCTTCGAGTAGATCGTATGTGGGAACAGGGCCTTGTTGATGAAGTAGATCGTCTCGTCACTAAAGGTATAGAACGCGGAACAACAGCGCGTCGCGCGCTTGGGTACGCCCAAATTTTGCAGATGCGCCAGGGGTTGCTGACCGAAGCTGAGGCAAAAGAAGAGACTAAAAGAGCCACACGACAATATGCACGTCGGCAAGAGACTTGGTTTTCTCGTGATCAGAGAATTCAATGGGTGGCTACGCGCCAACCTCGACTCGAGACTATCTTGGAAAAGATAAACTCCTAGCCTGATGAATTCACTTATTTTCGCCACTTATGGGCACGGCACCGAAAATGACTTTGTAATCCTCTTTGACCCTCATTCACAACACACCTTAACCCCTGCGCAAATAGCTGCCATTTGCAATCGTAAATCTGGAATTGGTGCGGACGGTTTTATTCGCATCACCAAACCTGACGGTAAATGGTTTATGGATTACAGCAATGCAGATGGCTCAAGTGCCGAAATGTGTGGCAACGGAATTCGAGTTATGGCGCGATATCTGGTAGCCAAAGGCCACCAACCCGAAGGCATTTTTGCAATTAATACCCGAGATGGAGTTAAACATCTGAGAGTTCCGCTAGAAGGTGATATTTCAGTAAATATGGGGCAGGTGACAGATGAGATGGAAGAAATATCTGTTACACATAATGCGCATACCTGGAACGGATTTAACATCAGCGTAGGAAATCCTCACGCGGTCGTTTTCGTAGATTCACTCGATGAAGTTGGCTCTTTAGAGAATGCGCCGGTGGTGAAGCCTCTAGGCGCATACCCGGAAGGCGTTAACGTTGAATTTGTTGAGCTCCTCTCAGTAGATCAAGCCCGAATGCGCGTACATGAACGTGGCAGCGGTGAAACTCGTTCCTGCGGTACCGGTACTTGCGCTGTAGCGCTTGCTGCAACGTTGCACAGTGGTAAACGACTTCCCAGCAGGTGGACAATCTTTCCTCCCGGAGGGCGATTAATTGTTGAAATAGATGGACATTCAAATGCAACGCTTATTGGGCCAGCTGTGCTTATTGCTGACCACGACATCTCTAAGTTTCTTCAATGACTATACCTGAAGATAGTTACGACAAGCTTTTCGAAGACTTATTGCGCGAATCTGCAAGAGCCGCGGCAGATTTCGATGCGGAAGAAAGTTCCTATCGTGAAGACACCCAGCAAGAATTAGTTGACCGTCATGCGCTTCGACGAGTCAAAGGTTTTTCAACGCAGTTACAAGATATCTCTGATGCTGAATATCGCCAGTTACAGTTGGAGCGCGTGGTTCTAGTTGGAGTGTGGACCGAAGGCAGCGCCGAGATGGCAGAAAATTCGTTAGCTGAACTCAAAGCTCTTGCCGAAACCGCTGGATCGGAAGTATTGGAAGGACTGATTCAACGTCGAGATAAACCAGATCCTGCGACCTATATCGGATCAGGAAAGGTCTCTGAACTTCGTCAATTGGTTGTCTCTTCAGGGGCAGACACGGTTGTCTGCGATGGAGAACTTTCTCCTTCTCAACTGCGCACTTTAGAAGAGAAACTTAGAGTCAAAGTAGTTGATCGCGTTGCTCTCATTCTCGATATTTTCGCGCAACATGCCAAGAGCAAAGAAGGTAAAGCGCAAGTAGAGCTGGCGCAGATCGCCTACCTATTGCCTCGCTTACGTGGCTGGGGCGACTCTCTGTCGCGTCAAGTTGGTGGTCGTGCAGCGGGCGGTGCAGGCATTGGTGGACGCGGTCCAGGTGAAACAAAGATTGAGACTGATAGGCGCAGAATTCGCGACAAGATGGCAAAGTTGCGACGCGAAATCGCGGAGATGAAAGTTTCGCGTGATACTAAGAGACAAGAACGCAAGCGCCACAATATTCCTTCGGTTGCTATTGCTGGCTACACAAATGCAGGCAAGTCATCACTGCTCAACGCTCTGACTGGAGCGGGTGTGCTTGTTGAAAACGCTCTCTTTGCAACTCTTGACCCCACGGTGCGCAAATGCGAAACCGCTGAAGGTCGCATCTATACTCTCTCGGATACGGTGGGTTTTGTACGTCATCTTCCACACCAATTAGTTGATGCGTTCAAATCTACCCTCGAAGAAGTTTCGGGTGCAGATCTCATAGTCCATGTTGTTGATGGTTCCCACCCAGATCCCTTTGAGCAAATCCGTGCGGTTCGTGAGGTGATTGCTGAAATCGGTGGAGGAGATATCCCTGAAATTATCGCAATCAATAAAGTTGACGTCGCAAACCCCGATGTTGTGATGGAAATTCTTCGCAAAGAAGTAAATAGCTATGCCTTTTCCGTAAAAACTGGCTTCGGAATTGATGGATTGATACATGCCATTGAGAAATCTTTACCCCATCCAGCCGTTGAAATATCGGCAGTGATTCCATATCACCGAGGCGATTTAGTAAGTGCTATTCATGAAAACGGTGAAATAGTCAGCGAAGAACACCTCGCCCATGGGACCGCGATTCATGCCTATGTTGATGGAGGGTTGGCCAGAGCCATCGAAATTGCCGCTACTGAGGCGGAATAAACGCGACACGCCGAGGGTTGTAGCCTGCATAGAGCCGTACTATGCGCGACTATTCGCGCAGGTCAGACGAGTAGCAATGGAAGCGAGGTGAGAGCAGTGGCAACAGATTACGACACACCCAGAAAGACCGATGAGGAACTTCATGAGGAATCGTTAGAGGAACTCAAGGCCAAACGCGTTGATGCACAATCAGGTCAGATTGATGTGGATGAGGCAGAAGCTGCAGAAAATCTTGAGCTTCCTGGTGCAGATTTGTCAGGAGAACAACTTGCAGTTCGGGTAGTGCCAGTTCAAGTTGATGAATTTACGTGTTCAAGGTGCTTCTTGATTCATCACATTACACAACTTGCTAAGGGTGAAGGCGCTAAAGCAATTTGCAAAGAGTGCGCGTAAGTTCCTCGTAATTTCGCGAACTGACTAACCAATAGGGCGTGCTATCTCGCGCATCGGATAGCTCAATCTTTACACCTGTAGGAATCCAAAAAGCTAGGCTAAGAAATGCTGCTGGATTGGCATCTCTTGTTCGAAGCAATCTCATCTGTTGCGCATCAAGCGCAGTCGCCGCTTTGAGGTATTTCAACTCAATATGCGCCTTTCCTACGTGCAGTTCACTGTGATCTATTGAGATGTGAGTGCGCCAACGGCTAGCAATCACAAAAATTCCAACCGTGGTGATAACCCACGAGGCAAAAGCGCTGCGGTTATCCAGCGATGCCCAGATTGCGATGACGAGCGAAAGGAACATGAAGTAGATGAATACAAAAACCCAGATTGGCGGCCGGATCACTTCATGGAAAACCATATGTACTAGGTTATCTTGCGGCTAACTACAAATGCGCAAATTGAAGTAACCTTGCGCCATGAGTCGCGTGCCAAGCACAACTCCTCCCACAGGAGCGGTTATTCCGCAACGCCATCCGCAATCTCCACAAACGGGTACGCAAATCCCTTCACATTTCAAACATTGCTTTGGCTGTGGGGAGCTTCATCCGACAGGGCTACATTTAGTTGCGCACGTTGGTCAAGGTGCAGATATCACTGCTGAATTTGTTGTCACCGAAAATCATCAAGGTGCTCCAGGACTTGCTCATGGAGGGCTGTTAGCGCTTGCCTTTGATGAAGCGCTAGGAAAATTGATGTGGCTACTTCGCGCTCCCGCTGTCACTGCCCGGCTTGAAACAGATTTTCTCAAACCTGTTCCGATTGGTACTCGTCTTTACATCACAGCTCGTATTAGCGGGCAGGTAAATCGAAAAGTTTATTCTGAAGCCGAAGGCAGACTTGATGGTCCTGATGGCGAAATTGCAGTGAGGGCAGCATCGCTATTTGTCATCGTGCCGATGAAACATTTTCTGGAAAATGCTCCGGCCGAATATCTTGAGGGGCTGCGCAAGAATCCAGAACTTCTTACATTCGTGGATCCAGAATTCGATATCAATCCATGAGCAATCTACGGGTATTAATTACTCGGCTAGACCCCGACCTTCCACTACCGAAATATTCAAAAGGGGGAGATGCTGGCGCAGATATCGTTTCGCGTATCGATATCACTCTTGCACCTGGTGAACGTGCGCTGGTACCGACGGGCATCTCAATCGCACTTCCTGATGGCTATGTGGCGTTAGTGCATCCTCGTTCTGGGTTAGCAATTAAACATGGAGTCACAATGGTCAATGCCCCGGGCACAGTCGATGCAGGATTTCGAGGCGAACTTCAGTGCATCATGATTAATCACGACCTACACGAAAGTATCTCTTTCAAACGCGGTGATCGAATTGCACAGCTTGTATTTCAAAAAGTTGAGCAAGCCGAGTTCATAGAAGTCCAGGAGTTGCCGGGCTCCGGTCGTGGTTCCGATGGCTTTGGATCGACTGGTCGACAATGAGTCAGCACGAAGATCGCGAAAAAGTATTAAAAGCTTTTGGAGGCAAAAAGGGATTAATCGATTCCGGAATTCCAACGATTCTATTTCTCATCGTCTTCAATATCACTGATAATTTGCAGAACGCTTTATTCGCCTCCATTGGAATCTCTGCACTTTTAACAATTATTCGTCTAGCCATGCGCGATACCGTCCAGCATGCTGTCAGCGGTTTTATCGGAGTTTTAATTTGTGCCTGGTTTGCCAACCGAACAGGTAACGCAAGTGATCTCTACATCCCTAAGTTGTTGACGAATTTGAGCTACGGCACCGTTTATCTCGTTGCAAACCTTGCAGGGTGGCCAGTATTAGGTCTATTGCTTGGTCCAATACTGGGAGAAAATTTGAAATGGCGAAACCATCCAGAACGAAAGCGCGCTTACATACTTGCTAGCTGGCTATGGGTAGCCATGTTCTTCTTGCGGATTGCAGTGCAATATCCAATTTATAGAACTGGAAATGTAAATCTTCTAGGAACAGTTAATTTAGCGATGGGTTATCCGTTATTTCTTGCAACTGCCTATGGTTCGTGGCAGATAATCAAAAACGCTCCACCAATTTCATCAGGAAGCGATGGAGCTACTGGGCGATAAAGCAGCCCTTGATCTGGTCTTCAGCGGCAGCGGAAGCCACAAAAAGTAATTCGTCGCCAGCAGTAAAGACATCGCTAGCCGATGGCGCAATCACTCGACCGTCGCGCACGATGGCAGCTAAGGAAGCATCTTCCGGAAGTGTTACCTCTTCCACGGTTTTTCCAATGCAAATAGCGGAATCTGGCAGGGTTATTTCAACAAGATTTGCCTGTCCTTTTCTAAAGGAGAAGAGACGAACAACATCTCCTACACTGACCGCTTCTTCTACGAGGGCGGCAATAATTCGTGGCGTAGATACAGCAACATCGACGCCCCAAGATTGATCAAAGAGCCATTCATTCTTTGGGTGATTAATTCGTGCAACAACGCGAGGAACGCCGTATTCAGTTTTGGCGAGTAGCGAGGTTACGAGATTTACTTTGTCGTCACCAGTTGCTGCAACGAGTACCTGGCACTTGTTAAGCTGAGCATTATCTAGAGCTGCGATTTCGCAGGCATCTGCCATCAACCACTCTGCATCAGGTACAGAGTCAATCTTCAGCGCTTTTGGGTCGCGATCGATCAGAAGGACTTGATGGCCATTATCAAGAAGTTCGCGTGCGATAGCGCGCCCAACATTCCCAGCCCCAGCGATAGCAATTCTCATGAGTTACTTACCTGGCCCTTGGGAGAGTGCGCTTTCTGCGATTGCCATCTTTTCATCCTGAATAGTCATATGCACGAGATCGCCGTCTTGAAGAACAGTGTGAGGCTCGGGAATCAAGCCCTCGCCGAGTCGCGTTAAGAAAGCAACGCGTGCTTGCGTTGCGGACTCGAGGTCAGTGATAGGGCGCCCGTACCAATCAATGTGGGGATGAACTTCTAGCAGCTGTACTGTGCCAGTTGCATCTCGCCATTCTGAGCGGGCTCCACCTGGTGCAATACGTCGGAGAATCTGATCAGTTGCCCAAATAACTGTTGCAACGGTAGGAATACCAAGCCGTTGATAAATTTCAGCACGCCCTGGATCATAAATTCGAGCCACCACATTTGTAACTCCATAATTTTCGCGAGCAACGCGGGCGGCCAAGATATTTGAATTGTCACCATTACTTACCGCCGCAAATGCATCCGCGCCTTCAATTCCGGCTTCTAGTAGCGTGTCGCGATCAAAGCCCACACCCACAACGGTGCGACCTTTGAAATCTGTTCCAAGTCGACGAAAAGCCTCTTTGGACTGATCGATGATTGCGACTGAATGTCCGGCTGCTTCTAACTCAATAGCGAGTGAAGAACCTACTCGACCGCAACCCATGATGACTACGTGCACAGGGCTAACTTACTACTAGGCTAGCCATTATGTCTGCACACAGTCGAAAAGCTTTATCTGTAGGCGAACAATTGACTGTGACAATCGAAAAAATTGCCCACGGAGGGCATTTCATTGCTCGCCATGAGGGTGCAGTAATTTTTGTGCGTCATGCGATTCCGGAAGAGACCTGCGTTATTGAAATTACTAGCGTTGGTTCATCCTTTAATCGTGCTGATGTCGTAAAAGTTGAAAAGCCATCACCAGATCGTGTGAGCGCTCCTTGCCGCTTTGCGCATCGCCAAGGGTGTGGAGGTTGCGATTTTCAGCACATTTCTCCGGCACGGCAGCGGTTTTTGAAGGCTGAAGTCACTACGGAACAGTTTTCCAGAATCGCGAAGATTGATGTCGCAGTTGAAGTTGAAGAAGTCTCTGCGCCACTTGGATGGCGAACTCGCTGTTCAGTAGCCACTACTAAATCGGGTGCTTTGGGGTTCTATCAAGCAAGAAGCAATTCGATTGTTCCCGTTGATGATTGCCGAATTCTTGTTCCGGAGCTTAAGTTTGCCGAACTATCGGCGCAGGGGGCTCGCGGAGATCAGAGATTAGAAATTTCTATCTCTAGTACTGGAGAGAGAACTATCTCTGCTGCAAATAGCCGCGAGAAAAGTCCAGCAAAAGTAATCGATGGTCCTGAAATTGCTCACTATGAAATTTGTGGCAGGCTACTTGAGGTCAGCCAGAAATCTTTTTGGCAGAGCCATAAAGATGCACCTCGGGTGTTAACTCAAACAGTTCGTGAAATGGCAGAAGTATCGCCAGACAGTCGAGTACTTGATCTCTATGGGGGAGTTGGACTTTTTACTGCTGCGTTACTCAACGAGATAGGCAACGACGGAACTATAGATATTGTGGAAGGCAGCAAGAGCGCCACTGCAGATGCCCGTCGCAATTTTGCAGATTGTGCAAACGTCAGAGTTCATACCGGTGATGTTGCCAAAATTTTGCCGCGCTTTAGCGCAGCTGACGTCATCGTTTTAGACCCTCCACGTGAAGGGGCTGGTAAAGATGTCATCGATCAGATGGTTGCGTTGCGGCCACAGCGGATTGTGTACGTTGCTTGCGACCCAGCAGCGCTAGCAAGAGATACTGCCTTTTTGCAAAGTAGCGGCTTTCAACTGCGCTTGCTGCGCGCCTTTGATCTATTTCCGATGACGCATCACATTGAATGTGTTGCGCTCTTTGTCATCGATAAGGTATCTTGACGTCAAGATATTTACGAAAGAAGAGTCGCCATGAGCAAGAACTCCCTCGGTACTAAAAAGAATCTCACCGTTGCTGGCAAAGATTATGAAATCTTTGATATCTCGCAGGTTGCAGGAGCGAAAGATCTGCCATTTTCGCTCAAAATTCTTTTAGAAAACTTGTTGCGTACCGAGGATGGCGCAAACATTACGGTTGATCACATCAACGCTCTTGCGCAATGGGACCCATCTGTAGAACCTGATACTGAAATTCAATTTACCCCTGCTCGAGTAGTGATGCAGGATTTTACGGGAGTTCCCTGCGTTGTTGATTTGGCAACTATGCGAGAAGCAATCGTTGATTTAGGTGGAGACCCAGCGAAGGTAAATCCGCTTGCGCCAGCTGAACTCGTTATCGATCACTCAGTTATTGCTGATGTATTTGGAACCAAAGATTCCTTTGAAAAGAACACAGATATCGAATACGAGCGAAATCGCGAGCGTTATCGTTTCTTGCGTTGGGGCCAGGGTGCTTTTGATGAATTTAAGGTGGTCCCTCCTGGAACTGGAATTGTGCACCAAGTAAATATCGAATATTTAGCTCGGGTAGTTATGGTTCGCTCGGTTGCAGGCGCGCTTCGGGCGTACCCAGATACTGTTGTTGGTACCGACTCTCACACCACGATGGTCAATGGTCTCGGAGTACTTGGCTGGGGTGTTGGTGGTATCGAGGCTGAAGCAGCTCTGCTTGGCCAACCGGTTTCCATGTTGATTCCACGAGTTGTCGGTTTCAAACTTTCTGGCGAACTTCCAGTTGGAACAACGGCAACTGATATGGCTCTGACGATTACTGAAATGCTTCGCAAGCATGGCGTTGTCGGTAAATTTGTTGAATTTTATGGCCCGGGAGTTGTTTCTGTTCCGATGGCTAATCGCACCACTATCGGCAATATGTCACCAGAATATGGTTCAACGTGCGCCATTTTCCCAATAGATGAAGAAACTCTGCGCTATCTACGACTTACAGGACGTAGTGAAGAACAAGTTGCTCTAGTTGAAAAATATGCAAAGGCGCAGGGCATGTGGCATGACCCTGCTGCATCACCTCGTTTCTCAGAGCATATTGAACTTGATCTTTCTACTGTGGTTTCATCCATTGCCGGCCCTAAGCGACCACAAGATCGCATCTCTCTTACAGCCTCAAAGAGTTCATTCGAAAAAGTTCTGCCTAGCTATTTCACTGATAAGACTGGAAAGAGTGAATACCCAGTTAAGGTCGCGGATAAAGCCACTACTATTAAAAATGGTGATGTAGTTATCGCGTCGATTACATCGTGTACCAACACCTCAAATCCATCTGTCATGATTGGTGCAGCGTTACTTGCCAAGAAAGCAGTTGAAAAAGGTCTCACCTCAAAGCCATGGGTAAAGACGACTTTGGCGCCTGGCTCAAAAGTTGTTACTGATTATTACGATCGCGCGCAGCTCACCCAGTACATGGAAGCCCTAGGGTTTAACTTGGTGGGCTACGGTTGCGTCACATGCATCGGAAATTCGGGGCCACTTCCTGTAGAAATCAGCAAAGCTGTAAATGAACATGATTTAGCAGTTTCTGCGGTCCTCTCTGGAAACCGTAACTTTGAAGGACGAATTAGCCCAGATGTAAAGATGAATTATTTGGCATCTCCACCGCTTGTAGTTGCCTATGCGCTAGCTGGAACTATGAACCATGATTTTGAGAAAGATTCGCTCGGAAACGATAAAAGCGGCAACCCTGTTTTCTTAAAGGATATCTGGCCATCCGCTGCAGAGATTCAAGCGGTCATCGATTCCTCTATATCTTCCGAGATGTTTGCAAAAGATTATGCAACAGTCTTTGAGGGCGATCACCGTTGGAAGTCACTTGATACACCTACGGGAAAAACTTTTGAATGGGACCTGCAGTCCACTTATGTTCGCAAACCTCCATATTTCGAGGGTATGCCTGCCCAACCAGAACCTGTGAAAGATATTTCAGGAGCTCGTGTTCTAGCGATTTTGGGAGATTCAGTAACGACTGACCACATTTCACCGGCCGGAAATATCAAAGCTGATTCACCTGCTGGTAAATATCTGGAGGCTCATGGAGTTGAAAAGAAGGATTTCAATTCCTACGGATCTAGACGTGGAAATCATGAAGTAATGATTCGCGGCACCTTTGCCAATATTCGTCTAAAGAATTTATTGCTAGATGGAGTTGAAGGTGGATTTACCCGCAATTTCCTCAGCAATGGCGAGCAAACGACTATCTACGATGCTTCAGTCGCGTATCAAGCAGCCGGTGTACCTCTTGTGATACTTGCTGGAAAAGAATATGGATCTGGTTCATCTCGAGATTGGGCAGCAAAGGGAACAGCGCTGCTTGGTGTGCGTGCTGTTATTGCAGAGAGCTTTGAACGTATCCATCGATCTAATCTCATCGGCATGGGCGTCTTGCCACTGCAATTTGTTAATGGCGAAACGGCGCAATCATTGGGGCTCAAAGGCGATGAAGTATTCTCAATTTCGGGAGTCTCTGAACTCAACAATGGGTCGATTCCCAAAGAGGTAAGTGTCAAGGCAGGGGATAAGTCTTTTACCGCAAAGGTACGTATCGATACGCCAGGTGAAGCTGACTACTATCGCCACGGCGGCATCATGCAGTACGTACTGCGCCAATTACGTGGCTAATCTAGACTTGCGCTCATGCTTGAATCTATAAAGAGCCCAGCGGATCTGCGAGGGATGAGCCCTGAGCAGTTAGCTGAACTTTCTGAGGAGATTCGCCAATTTCTGATAACCAAGGTCTCTAAAACTGGAGGTCACCTTGGCCCCAACCTTGGTGTCGTTGAGCTCACCATTGCTCTCCATCGCACCTTTGATTCACCAAAAGATGTACTCCTCTTTGACACTGGACATCAGTCCTATGTCCACAAAATTATTACCGGGCGCGCTGATCAATTTGATCACTTACGCCAACGTGGAGGAATTGCGGGTTACCCCAATCGCCGCGAGAGCGAGCATGATGTCATCGAAAATTCACATGCATCGACTGCCCTTTCTTGGGGTGATGGAATCTCAAGAGGGTTTAGCCTCACCGGACAGACAGATCGCCATGTTGTAGTTGTTGTTGGTGATGGAGCGCTTACTGGTGGAATGTCGTGGGAGGCTCTCAACAATATTGCAACCTCTGAAGATCGTAACTTGATGATTGTTGTCAACGATAATGAACGTTCATATTCTCCAACTATTGGCGGACTTGCAACCTATCTTTCAACACTCCGTGTTACACAAGGATATGAGCGCTTTCTCGATTGGGGAAAGGAAGTTCTCTCTAAAACTCCAGTTGTCGGCACACCAATTTACGAAACCCTGCATGGAATGAAAAAGGGGTTAAAAGATATTGTTGCACCGCAGGGAATGTTCGAAGATTTAGGTCTGAAATATGTTGGACCTATTGATGGCCATGACATCACTGCGATGGAACGCGCCTTCGCACAGGCAAGGGAGTTCGGAGAACCTGTCCTCGTACATGTCATTACTGAGAAAGGTCGTGGCCACAAACCAGCAGTTGCCGATGAGGCTGAGAAGTTTCATGCAGTTGGTGTGGTTGATCCCGAAACCGGTACTCCGCTTGCTAAGTCAGCCATAAGCTGGACTAGCGTCTTTGCTGATGAACTCGTTTCATTGGGCCGCTCGCGCCAAGATATCGTGGCCATTACTGCAGCCATGCTCGGACCTACCGGCCTTGATAAATTTGAAAGAGAGTTTCCAGAGCGCACCATCGATGTAGGAATAGCAGAGCAGCACGCGGTTACCAGCGCTGCAGGCCTAGCCTTTGCCGGAATGCGACCCGTTGTTGCTGTGTATTCCACATTTCTTAATCGCGCCTTTGATCAACTACTCCTAGACGTCGCGCTACATAATGCAGGAGTCACATTCGTTCTCGATCGCGCCGGAATTACTGGCGACGATGGCCCATCTCATCACGGAATTTGGGATTTGGCCCTCACGGGAATAGTTCCAACTTTGCATGTGGCGGCGCCACGTGATGCAGCACGTTTGCGCGAAACCTTACGAGAGTCAATTGACATTGAAAACGCTCCTTCTTTGATTCGTTTCCCAAAGGGTGCGGTGCAAAGCGATATTCCAGCATTTGAAAGACGTGACGGCATTGATGTCTTGTACCGTGGCGAAAGCGCTGATGTGCTCTTAGTAAGCGTTGGCTCGATGGCTGCCATTGCAGTTGAAGCAGCATCTCAGGCATACCGCGAAGGGGTTGGAGTAACTGTTATTGATCCACGTTGGGTCAAACCACTCCCGCAAAGTTTGGTCGCCATGGCACAGCGATACAAGAGTGTGGTCGTGTTAGAAGATGGAATTCGTCATGCAGGAATTGCCAGCTCAATTTCAGAACTTTTCCGCGAAGCAGGTATGAGCGTAGCCCTTCATAGCATCGGAGTTCCGCTGGAATTTATTGAGCATTCTAAGCGCAGCGAAATTCTGGAAGATTTGGGAATTACTGCCCAGAAAATTTCACGCGATATTGTCGAGTGGAGTTCTACCGTGGAAGAGATGCAATTCCCGGCGCATGAAAACGCTGACCGCAAACCGATTCGCTAATTCCTTCGCGATCTAGATACGGCAGGATTCCGCCCAAGTGCATGGGCCAACCTGCTCCCATCAACATACAGAGATCGATTTCTGCAGGGGTTGCCACAACACCCTCTTCCAGCATCATCCGTGCTTCTTCCGCTAAAGCCCTCAAGGCGCGGGCACGCACCTGCTCGGCAGTTGATGGCGTATCTCCTTTATGGATGAGTGCAATTGCTTCAGGATTGGCGCCAAAACTTCCATCCTCGTTTTTGATGTAGAAAGTTTTTACACCGGCTTTAACCATCGCCTGCATAGTAGGAGAGATGCGATAGCGCGGACCAAGATTTTCGTGAAGCGTTTCAGCAACGTGTAGAGCCACACCAGGTCCCACTAAACCAAGTAATTCGAAGGGAGACATTGGGAAACCAATAGAGCGCATCGCATTATCAGCAATCGCTGGATCAGTGCCTTCATCGACTGCATCAGTGATTTCTCCCATAAAGCGAGTAAGGAGTCGGTTTACTACAAAACCTGGCGCATCTTTACAGATGATCATCGTCTTCTTAAGTTCCTTACCAATATTTACGGCAGTAGCAGTAGTTGCATCATCGGTCTTTGATGTGCGAGCAATCTCAAGAAGTGGCATCACGGCAACTGGATTGAAGAAGTGGAAGCCAACCACGCGCTCAGGGTTGGTTAGACCCTCCGACATACGCTCTACCGATAGCGAAGATGTATTGGTTGCCAAGATGCATTCAGGACCAACGATCTTTTCCAGTTTTTTAAAGAGTTCCTGCTTAAGCGATAACTCTTCAAAGATGGCTTCAATGACGAAATCGCAGCCAGCGAAGATGCTCTGGTCAGCGCTTCCACTGACAAGTTGCGATAGACGGGCGGCCGATTCCGGACTCATACGTTTCTTTTCAACCAACTTAGCCAGCTCGTTACGTACCCAAGCCACACCTTTGTCGGCGCGCTCTTGATCGATATCAGTCATCACAACTGGACATTTGAGATTACGAACAAGTAAAAGTGCCAGCTGTGATGCCATGAGTCCTGCACCAACAACCCCGACTCGAGCTACTTTGCGAGCAAGTGCTGGTTTGGGCGCGCCTTCTACTTTTTTACGTTTCTTTTGAATCAAATTGAAGGCATAGAGCGATGCGCGCAAAGAATCAGACATTGTTAAATCGGCTAGCGCGATATCTTCGGCATCAAAACCTTGAGCTTTACTATTTTTCTGGGCGGCGGCGATTAATTCGAGCGCCTTCATAGGAGATGCAATCTCCGCACCACCGTATTTTTTGAGCGCTGCTGCGCGTCCTGAAGAGAGCGCAGATTCCCAGGCGGGATCCGTTGAATAATCTTTTCGTTCAATCTTGGTTTTGCCGGCCAATACAGATACTGCGAAGGAGATAGATTTTTCAAGGAAATCAGCAGGTTCAAAAACAGCATCGACAACTCCAAGTGCCAGCGCATCCTTTGCCTTCATCATGGTGTTGTTATTGAGTGGGTTATGGATGATTACTTGTACTGCACGCTCTGGTCCAATCAATTTTGGAAGGATTGTGGCTCCGCCCCAACCTGGAATGAGTCCGAGAAAAACTTCGGGGAGCGCTGTGAATGCGGTACTGGCAAGAGTGCGGTAATTGCAATGCAATCCGACTTCTAAACCACCACCCAGTGCTAAACCATTGATAAATGCAAAGGTTGGAACGCCGATTTCATCAAGGCGACGAAAAACATCATGACCAAGTTTTCCTATTGCGAGGGCTTGCTCGCGCTTTGCTAGGAAAGAGAGCGCAGAAAGGTCGGCGCCAGCGGCGAAGATGAATGGTTTTCCTGTGATTGCAATTGCTGCCGGTTTGCGTGATGCAGCATCGGTGATTGCAGCATCAAGGGCTGCAACAGATTGTGGGCCAAAGGTATTGGGGCGCGTGTGGTCTAGCCCGTTATCAAGAGTTATCAACGCCAGAGTTCCAGCAAGCCCAAAGGGAGTTAGATCAACATCGCGCACAAGTGCATGAGTAATAACTTCTTCGGGAGCACCTTCAGGCAAAGTAATTGCGGTAGTCATTACTTCGAACCTCCTGTGTAGTGAGGGTTTTCCCAAATCACTGTGCCACCCATTCCAAGTCCAATACACATAGTGGTAATTCCGTATTGCACATCTGGTTTTTCTTCAAAAGTTCGCGCCAAATTGAGCATCAAACGCACGCCAGATGATGCAAGCGGATGTCCGACAGCGATTGCGCCACCGTATGGATTGACTCGCGGATCATCATCTGCGATACCAAAGTGATCAAGGAATGCCAGTACCTGTACTGCAAATGCTTCGTTGATTTCAAAGGCACCAATATCTTCAATCTTTAGCCCAGCTTTTGCCAGCGCTTTAATGGTTGAAGGAACTGGTCCATAACCCATCACTTCTGGTTCTACGCCGGCAAAGGCGAAGGTGACCATTCGAGCTTTGATAGAGAGCCCTAGCTCTTTTGCTTTATCTTCGCTGGCCAAAAGGGCAGCAGTAGCGCCATCGTTGAGCCCGGATGAGTTTCCGGCAGTTACTCGACCTGCCGGACGAAATGGAGTCTTTAAACCTGCAAGACCTTCCATAGTTGTAGTTGGACGAGGCGCTTCATCCACAGTAGCAACGCCCCAACCCAACTCGGCGCTACGCGCTGCAGTAGGAATCAAATCGCGCTGTAATTTTCCTGCGGCATAAGCCTGCGCTGTCTTCATCTGAGAGTTGTAGGCATATCGATCTGCTCGCTCTTTAGTTAGTTGCGGAAAACGATCATGTAAACGTTCTGCAGTTGCACCCATTGCTAGCGCATCTTGTTCTACTAGCTTTTCGGCAAGATAACGGGGATTGGGATCCATGAGTTCGCCCATTGGATGATTACCCATATGTTCCACACCACCGGCGATTCCTATATCAATCGCACCCATTGCAATTGCACCCGCAATAGTTGTTGTTGCAGTCATTGCACCTGCACACCAACGATCGATGGAATAACCCGGTACTGTTTTAGGAAGTCCGGCCAATAAAGTTGCACTTCGACCAATATTCATTCCTTGATCACCGGTTTGAGTTGCAGCAGCGATAGCAACATCTTCAATCGCATCAGGAGCAACTTTGGGATTGCGCTCAAGAAGGCCTCGCATTGCGCGAACCATTAAGTCATCGGCGCGAGTACCGGCATACATGCTGCCGGCCTTGCCAAAAGGAGTACGTACTGCATCAACGAGCACAACGGAACGAAGTGATTGCGTCATAACAAAGAGCCTCTCTGACGGATACCCTTCTAGGTTACCCGTCAGTAGCCAAATTTGCTAGGCGTGAATTGCGCTCTTGGCCTTCCTTGCAGGCGCTAAATATGCGCTTAAGGT
>JACCED011095370.1_pt1 | contig 16576 bp, 14 predicted proteins | sample 7455021 | NCBI WGS metagenome assembly JACCED01 (sample SAMN15323456, study PRJNA562643) | freshwater metagenome | isolation source: river surface water | place: USA:Blue River Watershed | collected 2017-08-19 | reverse complement strand
CAAGGGTTACTTTTACTGCGTTTGCCAGAATATTTACACCAGCCACCATCTTGTGGCGGGCATCATCACTAAACAGGACTCGCTTGGCAGCCATTATTTGGACTCCATTAGAAATTCGTTAGAAAAAATTAAGCGATGACAGCCATCACGTCGTCTTCGCGCAGCACTAGCAGCTCTTCGCCGTCTACCTTCACGGTCTGGCCGGAGTACTTGCCAAAGAGCACCTTGTCGCCAACCTTGACGTCCAGGGCGCGGACTTTGCCGTCTTCCAGGATCTTTCCGTTACCAACAGCCAGAACCTCACCCTGGTCGGGCTTCTCAGCGGCGTTGTCGGGGATCACGATGCCAGAGGCGGTTTTGCGCTCGTTGTCGAGACGTTTGACCACGAGGCGGTCGTGTAGGGGACGCAATTTCATACCAAAAGCTCCATTCCATTAAAGACAGGTTAGATACGGGTTTCGAGCCGACGGCTTTGTTAGCACTCTCAGCTCTTGAGTGCTAATGGTAGGGTCAAAGAAGTCCGTTTTCAAGGGCGCACCTTGAAAAAATTAGGGTAAACCCTAGTTTTACGTGGATGAGGGTCGGGCGGGGCTAGCCGCCGAAGAACTTGGTCTTTTGCTCTTTGAGAGACTGGCACTCGATACAGCGGATCTTGCCGAGCTTGAGCCGGGCAGCTGGGATCTTTTCGCCACATTCGATGCAGTGTTTGCCGTCGAAATCCGGGCTTGTCTCGGGCACCGTGCGGCGGCGCGCCTCTTCAAGCGCGTCTTCGTTGAACTGGGCTTCGATGGCCGAGGCACGATCGGAGTCGTCCGTCAGCTCAAAGTAGTTCTCATTCTTTTCTAAAGCCATGGCTTTGCGTCCCCTAATTCCGTTTATTGGCTTCCGAAGCGACAATCCCCCTAATCCTCGGATAGCTTGTTTGACCAAAATATCTCACGAAGTGATTAAGAACGCACGTTTCCTGCTGTTTTTACTAATCGGGTTTCACCCGGTTCTTTCCTTGGCACAGTCAGCCCCCTCGCTGAGGATGGGCGCGCTGCCCGCCGAGGCAAGGCAGGTAATTGCCAGCTCCGGACTTGCAGAGTCGGCCTGGAGCGTAGCGGTGGTGCCGCTACCCCCCATCGTTTTGCTGGGCCCGGTGGTCCAGGGGGTTGGGCTCAATGTTGATCGCGCGTTCAACCCGGCCTCTGTCATGAAGCTGGTCACAACCCGAGCGGCCCTAGGAATCTTGGGCCCGAACTACCGTCACCAGACTCGGATTCCGACGACGGGTCAGCTGCAGTCCGGGGCGCTTAAGGGAGATCTCTATTTTCAGGGCGGCGGGGATCCCAAGCTGGTCGTTGAAGATTTAGAGGAGATTGCCCGCCGCCTTCGTGCGATGGGCATCGATCGGATTGAGGGAAAGCTGATCGTGGATGGAACGCGATTTGATGAACCCGAGACTGACCCTGGTCAGTTCGATCAGCGGCCTTATTCCACATACAACGTGGGGCCGCATGCGGCCATGGTGAATTTCAAGTCGGTACGGATTTCGGTCTGGCCAGAACTTGGCAGAAAAGTAAGGCTGATGACCCAGCCGAATCTGCCGTCTGCTGACATCACGAATCGTGTGCAGCTTGTTGAAGGAAGCTGTCTGCGGTCTCGCGTTTCTGCGCAGATGGATCGCAACGGAAAAGTGTTGGTCTCAGGACAACTCGGTAAACGTTGTGACGGCGTAGATTTCTATGTCAGTGTTTTCGATCACGCACGATTTGCGTTCAATGCATTTCGTTCGGCGTGGGAGTCCGTTGGAGGGGAGATCAAGGTTGAGCTCGTGTCAGGGAAAACGCCTGCGCATGCTCGTACCCTTGTTCAGTGGGAGTCGCCGCGACCACTGCTTGAGCTAGTCTCGGATATCAACAAGATGAGTAACAACCCGATGACGCGGCAGCTATTTCTCAATCTGTCAGCGAAAGAAGGGCAGGCGGCCACACGCGATCGTTCCCGAAAGATCGTGCAGGAATACCTGGCTTCGCGTGGCATGCATTTCCCTGAACTGGTGATGGATAACGGGTCGGGACTAAGCAGGGAAGAGCGGATATCAGCGGGAAGTCTTGCGCGCCTTTTAGCAGATGCGCTGCTGGGGTCTGATGCAGAGGCATGGATTAATACACTGCCTATGGTGGGTATTGAGGGCACTGTGCGGCATCGCATGCGAAACAGTGTTCTCGAGGGCCGTGCCTGGTTAAAAACCGGGACGCTAAATGATGTCCGAGCTTTGGCCGGCTATGTGCGCTCAGCGGAGGGGCGGTGGGTGGTCTTCGTTGCCATGGTGAATGATCCCGAGGCAAATCGATCAAAAATCGCTATGGATAGCCTGGTGAAGTGGGCTTACACTAGCCACTGACATGACCGATCCGAATCACACCAGCCCCACGGTTATGCAGGGCTGGGAATCCCTTAAGCAGCGGACCACCACATTTATTGTGATTGGCCTGCTTGCTTTGTCGACTCTGCTGACACCGGCGGGGCGTGATCGGCTGTCTGCTTGGGCCGGTCTTGCTGCAGAGGCGCTCGCGCCCAGACAGATGAATTCCGTGTACACGGTGCTTCCCACCAATTTGACGGTAGAGCAGCGCCGAGTTGCCCGCTGGATTGCAAATCGACACCGCGTGGCAATGGGAGCCGTTGAGCAATTGGTGGGTGCAAGTTTTGAAACAGCTGGCAGCTATCGTCTTGACCCCTTTTTGCTTCTTGCTGTGATCTCTATTGAGTCGGGATTTAACCCGCTGGCAGAGAGCACGATGGGGGCGCTCGGGCTGATGCAGATCATGCCCAATATCCACGCGGAAAAACTGAAGTCTTTCGGTGGCGCACGTCAGGCCTTAGATCCCTGGGTCAATATGCAGGTCGGTGCCCAGATTCTTCGTGAGTATATCGATCGCTTTGGCTCAGAGTCGGCCGCACTTCGTGCGTATGTGGGTGTAGCAGTCGATCAGCCGACCGACTACCCAGAGCGCGTGCTGCAGATTCGAGATCGGTTGTTGGCGGTTGCAATTGGTCGGGTACTCGCCTAAGTCCGTTAGTCGGCGTGCATTTTTGTCTGGTGGTCTAAAACCATCCGAACCCCGCAGTCAGCTCGAGGAACGTCTCCGTAAAGAGATGCAAGGCGAGGTCTTTCTCGATCCTGCGTCAAAACAATCCTACGCAGAAGATCTTGCCGGTCATCCGATCATGCCTGTTGCTGTGGCGGTGCCTCGGTCATTGCTAGATCAGCAGATTGCCTTAGAAATTGCGCGAGATCTTAAAGTGCCTGTGATTTCTCGCGGCGCAGGGACATCTCTACGCGGACAGACTGTGGGCGAAGCCCTGGTGATCGACACTCGTCGCCATCTTCATCGCCTTTTGCATCTTGATCGCACAGCGATGACGGTGAAGGTGGAGCCGGGGATTTCGCTTGCTGCGCTGAACACAGCATTGGCACCGTACGACCTTTGGTTTGCTGCAGATCTTCCATTGGCGGAAGAAGTCACTATCGGTGGAATGGTGGGTAATAACGCAGTGGGATTTTCTACGCTGCGTTATGGTGATACCGCGCAGGCGGTACATGCGATGGATCTGATTCTGGCCGATGGCACTCGGGCTTTCTTTGGTTCATTTGGCGATGGTGGTGAGATGGTCTTGTCGAACGCCCGACTCAATCGGCTAATTCCGCAGCTCTTTCAGATCGCAGACTCGGTGGGCTCGGCAAAGCTGACACCGGGAGCAGCGTCTCGGTTATCCAATAGCGCGGGGCTTGTGAACTTTGCCCAGTGGCTTGCCGGGGCAGAGGGCACGTTGGCCACGATGCAGTCGATTACGCTAAAGCTTACAAGACGTCCTCGACAACGAGTGTCGGCCGTCATTGAATTTTCTGATCTTGTGCAGATGGTCTCGCAGATCTCTGCGATCTCATCGCTCGCCCCGGCGGCGGTGGTGCTGACTCAAGCCACGATGAGAGGGCGCGCGTCGGTATCGATCGCGTTTGATGGAGACGATGAGCGTCTGTTACGCCTGCGCCTGCGTGAACTGGAGACGTTTGTCGTGGACCTTGGTCTAGCGCCTCCGGTAGTGTCGGTTGATGGGGCGATAGGCGACCCGGTTTCACGCCAAGATCTGTGTTTCGAAGACTGTCTTGTCCCGATCCCCTTGGTGCTGGATGTGATTGGGCAGATGGACCAGATCTTCGCGCGCTTCGGACTGCAATGTCTCTGGCGTGGTCATCTCGTGTCAGGGGCGTTTTATCTTAGGCCGACGATTGCGCCAACGGGGATTGCGCCGACTCGGCTTCAAGACATACAAGCGGCGGTTGGGGAATTCGTGATGCGGTTTGGGCAGGAGAGCCATTCCCGAAAGGTCGCTGCCCAGATCAAAGCAGCATTTGATCCGGAGAACTTGTTGAATCCGGGACGGATTGCAGGCTTGACGCGGTAAAACCCCATCTTTTCGGCAGGGGAAGGCGTGTGATAATTCCGCCTTCTTTCACCTCTGAGGCCATTCATGGACCCGCATTTTCGAAAGCAGGCACTGGACTATCACGAGAAAGGCAGTCCAGGAAAGATCTCTGTCACCCCCACTAAGCAGCTTGTCAATCAGCGCGATCTAGCGCTCGCATATTCACCCGGAGTGGCAGCAGCCTGTGAAGAGATCGTCGCGGACCCGGTCAATGCCTATCGATATACAGCCCGAGGAAATCTGGTTGCGGTGATCACGAACGGAACGGCTGTGCTTGGGCTTGGCAACATTGGCCCGTTAGCGGCCAAGCCGGTGATGGAAGGAAAGGCTGTTCTGTTTAAAAAGTTTGCAGGCATTGATGTGTTTGATATTGAGGTCAATGAGCTTGATGTCGATCGATTGGTAGAAGTTATTGCTGCATTAGAGCCGACCTTTGGGGGCATCAACTTAGAAGATATCAAAGCACCTGACTGCTTTTACGTTGAGCGTAAGCTGCGTGATCGAATGAAGATCCCGGTCTTTCACGATGACCAGCACGGGACAGCAATTGTGGTGGGTGCCGCCGTCGTCAATGGACTGCAGGTTGTTAACAAGGACATTAAGAAGATCAAGATGGTGGTCTCGGGCGCTGGTGCTGCTGCACTCGCGTGTCTAGACCTGCTGCTGGATCTTGGGCTTCCAAGGGAAAACATCTGGGTGACGGACCTTGAAGGCGTCGTCTACGAGGGTCGCAAGGAATTAATGGATCCCGAGAAAGAGCGGTTTGCTCAGAAGACTAATGCGCGAAAGCTTGCAGAAGTCATTGAGGGTGCCGATATCTTCTTGGGGCTATCCGCAGGCGGTGTGTTAAAGCAAGAGATGGTCGCGAAGATGGCACCGAACCCCTTGATTTTTGCGCTGGCCAATCCGAATCCCGAGATCCTGCCGGAGGATGTAAAAGCGGTTCGTGACGACGCGATCGTGGCGACAGGCCGCACGGATTATCCCAACCAGGTGAACAACGTCCTGTGTTTCCCCTTTATCTTTCGTGGCGCGCTGGATTCGGGGGCAACAACAATCACCCGTCAGATGGAACTGGCTGCGGTGCATGCGGTCGCAGAACTCGCGCGCGCAGAGCAGAGCGAAGTGGTCTCGGCCGCTTATGGCTCTGGGTCGCTCGCCTTTGGTCCCGAGTATCTGATCCCGAAGCCGTTTGATCCAAGACTGATCGTGAAGATTGCGCCCGCGGTGGCGAAGGCGGCTATGGAAAGTGGCGTCGCCACACGTCCCATCAAAGACTTCGATGCCTATGTGGATCGGCTCCAAGAGTTTGTCTATCACTCTGGCAACTTCATGAAGCCGATCTTTTCGGCTGCGAAACGGGCGGCGCCTAAGCGCATCGTTTACGCCGAGGGTGAAGAAGAGCGTGTGCTGCGTGCGGTTCAGGTGGTGGCGGATGAGCACCTTGCAATTCCGATCCTGATCGGGCGTCCAGCGGTGTTAGCGCAGCGAATTGAGCGTTACGGTCTTCGGCTGCGAGTGGGTGTTGACTTTGAGGTTGTGAACCCCGAGTCAGATTCTCGGTATCGACAGTATTGGGAAACCTACCATCAGATGATGGAGCGCAGGGGCGTGACTGAGCAGTACGCAAAGCTAGAGATGCGTCGTCGTCACACGCTGATTGGCGCCATGATGATTCATTTTGGTGAGGCAGACGGTATGGTCTGCGGCACCTTTGGAAGTCATTCGCTGCATCTGCATTACGTCGACCAGATTCTGGGTCGGCAGCCAGGTGTGAATACCTATGCGGCGATGAACCTGCTGATTCTGCCGAATCGATCGGTGGCGCTGGTCGACACTCACGTGAATGCGGATCCCACTGCAGAACAGGTTGCAGAGATCACGCTGATGGCCGCTGATGAAATGCGCCGAATTGGTATTGAGCCACGGGTTGCGCTGCTGTCGCACTCAAACTTCGGCAGCAGTGATTCGGTGTCATCTGGAAAGATGCGACGCGCACTCGAGATGATTCGCGAGCGTCGGCCAGAGCTCAACATTGACGGTGAGATGCATGGTGACGTGGCGCTTGATTCAGAGCTTCGCAAGGCGATCATGCCGCGCTCCACGTTGACGGGCGAGGCAAACCTGTTGGTCTTGCCAACCATTGATGCCGCTAATATTTCTTACAACCTATTGAAAGTCGCCGCAGGCAACGGCATTGCGATCGGTCCTATTCTGCTTGGGTGTAAAGGGTCGGTAGCGATTCTGACGTCTTCGGCAACGGTACGACGGATTGTGAACATGACAGCGCTTACGGTGTTGGATGCGAATTCCAAACGCTAATCAGGTGGTTTAGTGCTTCGTTGATGCAGTCTTCTGGCCAATCCACGCGGGCCAATGGCCCGCGATCTAACTGGGATCTGTTCTGGACCTTTAACCGAATGGCGCTTCGCGGCTTTGGTGGGGTCTTGCCAGTGGTTGAGCGATCGCTCGTGCATGAGCGGCATTGGCTCACACCAAAAGAGTTTGTCGAGTCGCTTGCCATCGCCCAGGCGCTGCCAGGCCCAAACGTAATGAACATGGCCGTGATGGTGGGGGATCGCTATAGCGGGCTGAAGGGCTCTCTTGCCGCGGTCGCTGGCATGATCACCATTCCGATGTTGATCGTTTTGTCGCTGACATCGGTTTATCAGTATTACGCGGAGCTTGCCGTTACCCAGGGCATTCTGCGTGGCATGACCGCTGTCTCGGTTGGGCTCATTATCGGAATCGGGCTACGGCTTGCGCTGACACAGGGCGACTATCGTATCGGCTGGATATTTGGGTTACTTGTCTTTGGGCTGATTGGTTTTCTGCATGCGCCACTGGCGCTAGTGATCCTGGGGCTAGGGATTCCCGCCTGTTTGATCCGCTGGTTTCAGATCACAAGGAAATCTCGTGATTGAATGGATCGTCCCATCAGTGTCGCTCTGGGTGCTCGGCGATATCTTTCTTGAATTTCTGATGCTGTCGCTTCTGGCAACGGGGGGCGTCTTATCGCTTGCGCCTGCTATGCATCAGTACTTTGTCGTGGAGATGGCATTACTGACAGATGCCCAGTTCACCACGGCGTTCGCAATTGCCCAGTCAGCCCCGGGACCCAACATCTTGATTGTCACGGTCTTGGGCTGGCAGGTCGCAGGTGTCTGGGGGGCAATGGCGACAACGGTGGGTGTGGCGCTGCCTTCCGCAGTGCTTGCGTTGACTGTGTTTCGGATAAGTCATCGACGTGCGAACCTGGCTTGGGTAAGGGCGATTCGGGAAGGGCTTGCACCGGTAGTGATTGGACTGATGCTTGCAACCGCGTGGATTTTGTCGGAGCCCTGGTTCGGTGATTACAAGATTCTTGCCTTGGTCTTGATTACGGGGTTAATCAGTGGTTTTACGCGGATCACACCGGTTGCGTTGATTGCTGCTGGCGCCTTGATCGGCGGATTTGGCCTGCTGAATTAAGGCGAGGTGCCGCTTCCGTTGTCGAAGACGCGTGATCGAAGCGTCTAAAACTCTCCAACTTTGACTGCGACTGCCGCAAGCAAAGCGGCCGCAGCCGTTTCGGTGCGCAGAATTCTTGGGCCGCATCGAATACCGGTAAACCCAGCGGCTTTCGCCTGCGCCTCTTCTGAATCTGTCCATCCTGCCTCTGGGCCAACCAGAATCACGAGTGGCCCTTCAATCGATGACTGTCCTAGAGACGTTGTGGCAAAGGGATCCAGGCACCAGCCGGTGATGGGTCTGGGCTGGCTGCGCCACCATTGGATCATCTCCGTAAAGGACTGCACGGGCATGACCTCGGGCTGATGGGTTCGGCCCGATTGGGCGGTAGACGCCTGCCCAATAGCGCGCCAGTGCGACACACGTTTTTCCATCCGGCTGCCATCGAGCTTTAAAACACTTCGGTGGGCCGATAACGGCATGATGCGCGCAGCGCCCAGTTCCGTTGCCTTCTGGACGACCCAGTCCATTTTGTCCCCTGTGCATAGGGACTGAACGACGGTGATCTCGATCGGAGACTCGCGGTGTATCGCGATGGGCGCTTGGGCGGTGACGCGGACAAGGTCACGCCCGATGCTGTCAATCACCGCCTGCGCCTCGTTGCCTTTTCCATCAAACAGGGTGATGGACTCGCCTGCGCGAACGCGGAGCACCTTACTGAGATGGTGACTCGCGTCTGGGTCCAGATCGAGCGGCCCTTGGGTCAGCCCTGGAGCGTGGATTCGAGGTTGCATGCGCTGGTCTTGGAGGCGGATCTGAGGGGGCGTTTGGGGGTTAAAATCAGAGTTTCCCCGATCTGGGCGAGGGAGTCGTGTTTTCGCTGGTTTTAGGGATTTTGTTAAGTACGGCTTATGTGTTGAATCAACAATAGTGACTTTAACTTAAGAATCAATAACCCTAAAGTGAGTCGGGTGTTTCTTCCCGATGGATCTCACAGGCGGACAAATCTTTATGCAATTTCAAGCGACCGAACTCTCCCCCCAGATCACCATGATGGCTAACGCCATCCGCGCCCTGTCAATGGATGCTGTGCAGCGCGCGAATTCAGGTCACCCTGGCATGCCAATGGGTATGGCGGATATGGCCGCTGCGCTCTGGTCATCCCACCTAAAGCACAATCCGAAGGATCCGAGCTGGGCCGACCGTGATCGTTTCGTGGTCTCTAATGGTCATGGCTCGATGCTGCTTTACAGCTTGTTGCATCTGACGGGCTATGACCTGTCGATCGATGAGCTCAAGAACTTCCGGCAGATGCACTCCAAGACGCCGGGACACCCCGAATATGGAATGACCCCTGGTGTTGAGACGACGACAGGTCCGCTCGGGCAAGGCATCTCGAATGCAGTTGGCCTTGCACTGGCAGAGCGGCTGCTTGCTGCAGAGTTCAACCGACCCGGTCTCGACATCGTCGATCACAACACTTATGTCTTCCTCGGCGACGGCTGCCTGATGGAAGGCATCTCCCATGAGGCGTGCGCGCTTGCGGGCGTCTGGGGCCTATCGAAACTGATCGCGCTCTACGACGATAACGGCATTTCGATTGATGGCCAGGTCGATGCATGGTTTAGAGATGACACACGTCGACGGTTTGAAGCCTACGGCTGGCATGTGATTGGTCCGATCAATGGCCATGATCCTAAGGCCGTGTCAAAGGCACTCGCGCAGGCACGAGACTATGCCGTGAACGGTCACCAGGGTCGACTGGCCCCGACCATGATCATCTGCAAAACCGAAATCGGAAAAGGCTCCCCCAATCGCGCAGGCACCGCAAAGGCGCATGGCGAGGCACTCGGCTCTGAAGAAATTGCGCTGACGCGACAGGCGATTGACTGGCCTTACGAGCCCTTTGAGATTCCCCTAGAGATTCAGTCAGCATGGGACGCTCGTGAGCAGGGCGCAACGCGCCAGGCCCAGTGGGAAGCGCTTTTTGCCAAGTATGAAAAGGCACACCCCCAAGAGGCAGCGGAATTTACGCGTCGGATGAAAGGCGATCTTCCTGCGGACTTTTCGGAGAAGACCCAGGCCTTAATTGCGCGGCTTGCATCGGAAGCGCCGACAGTGGCCAGCCGAAAGGCGTCACAGATGGTTCTTGATGACATTGGTCCTCGCGTTCCCGGGCTGCTCGGTGGTTCTGCAGACCTCACTGGATCGAACCTGACCAACTGGAAGGGGGTTGCTGCACTTCGTGTGAATGCGAAGGGCGAGCTGACACCGGGATCCCATATCAACTATGGGGTTCGCGAGTTTGGAATGGCTGCGGTGATGAACGGTTTAGCGCTTCATGGTGGCTTTATTCCGTTTGGTGGCACCTTCCTGACATTCTCTGACTACAGCCGTAACGCGATTCGGATGGCGGCTTTGATGAAGATCCGCGTCGTGCATGTGTTTACGCATGACTCGATTGGACTCGGGGAAGATGGTCCTACCCATCAGCCGATCGAACATCCTGCATCGCTGCGTCTGATTCCGAACCTGCATGTCTGGCGTCCTGCTGATGCAGTCGAGACAGCGGTTGCCTGGCAGGCCTCGCTTGAGCGTCGTGACGGCCCGACAGCCCTGCTGTTGTCACGTCAGAACCTGCCGCCGCAGATCTGTCAGGCTAAGATGGCTAAGGACGTTCGCAAGGGGGGGTATGTGCTTCATTCGGACGCCAACCCTGATGTGGTCTTGATGGCGACGGGCTCCGAAGTAGCCTTGGCGATGAATGCCGCGAAAGTGTTACAGGCTGAAGGGGTTGCTGTGCGAGTCGTGTCGATGCCATCGACCACGGTATTCGATCAGCAGACCACCGCTTACAAAGCGAGCGTGCTGCCTGACGGTATTCCTCGCGTTGCCATTGAAGCAGGCGTTACTGATTTCTGGTGGAAGTATCAGCCAGATGCTGTGCTTGGTCTGGATCGCTATGGCGAATCAGCGCCTGCAGCAGCATTGTTTGAGCATTTTGGAATCACCTCTGATCAGCTGGTCGCGACGGTCAGAGCACTTCTTCACTGAAATAACACTTGGGAGAGTCTGAGCATGACAATTAAGGTTGCTATTAACGGTTATGGCCGCATTGGCCGCAACGTTCTTCGTGCCCATTACGAAGGCGGGAAAAAGCATGACATTCAGATCGTAGCGATCAACGATCTTGGCGACCCCAACACGAATGCCCACCTGACCCAGTACGACACCGCCCACGGCCGTTTCCCTGGAACCGTCTCTGTTGAAGGTCAGGACATGGTGGTCAATGGCGACCGAATCCGCGTTCTCGCAAACCGCAACCCGGCTGAGCTGCCTTGGGGCGAACTTGGCGTGGATGTGGTGTTGGAGTGCACCGGGTTTTTCACGAGCAAAGAGAAGGCGTCTGCCCACTTAAAGGGCGGTGCGAAGAAAGTCATCATCTCGGCGCCTGGCGGTAAAGATGTCGATGCAACGGTTGTTTACGGCGTGAACCAAGGCGTGCTGAAGGCGAGCCACACGGTGATCTCGAATGCATCGTGTACGACGAACTGTCTTGCGCCCGTAGCTAAGGTGCTACATGAAAAGATCGGCATTGAAACAGGCCTGATGACCACGATCCATGCCTACACGAATGATCAGGTATTGACCGATGTTTATCACGAGGACCTCCGTCGCGCCCGTTCCGCAACCATGTCGATGATTCCCACAAAAACCGGCGCCGCAGCGGCTGTCGGTCTGGTGCTGCCGGAACTGAACGGCAAGCTTGATGGCTTTGCCATGCGCGTGCCGACGATTAACGTGTCAGTTGTCGATCTGACCTTTACGGCTAAACGTGCAACGACGGTTGATGAGATCAATGCGTTCTTAAAGCAGGCCAGTGAGAATGAACTGAAGGGTGTTCTTGGGTATAACACTGCACCACTGGTGTCGATTGACTTTAATCACAATCCACATTCCAGCATCTTTGATGCGACCCAGACCCGTGTGTCCTCTGACGGCAAGCTGGTCAAGATTCTTTCTTGGTATGACAACGAGTGGGGCTTCTCCAATCGTATGCTCGACACCACCGTTGCCTTGATGGCAGCCAAGTAAGGCGATCGGTGATCAAGGAGCAGTTGTGAGCCTTCCCCGCGCCACGAAGATCGTGGCAACGTTGGGTCCTGCGTCTTCAACGCCCGAGATGATCGGGCGTCTGATCGATGCGGGCGTTAATGTGGTTCGGCTTAATTTTTCTCACGGCACCGCCGACGATCATCGTGGCCGTGCCGAGATGGTCCGCGCTGAGGCTAAGCGCCGTGGCTTAGACATTGGCATTCTGGTGGACCTGCAGGGCCCCAAGATTCGCGTGGGCAAGTTCGAAGGCGGGCAGGTAGAACTCGCGCCGGGGGCTACCTTCACCTTTGATATTGAGTGCACACTCGGCAACCAAGACCGCGTGGGTCTTGATTACAAAGAGCTTGTTGGTGATGTCTCCGTTGGCGACACCTTATTGCTCAATGACGGCCAGATCTCGATGCGGGTCAATGCAGTAACGGCAACAACAATTGTCTGCACCGTGCTGGAGGGGGGTGTTCTCTCCGATCGTAAAGGGATTAACCGGCTTGGCGGCGGACTGTCTGCCCCGGCGCTCACAGACAAAGATAAGTCGGATATTGAGATTGCGGCCGCCATTCAGGCGGATTTTCTTGCGGTATCTTTTCCGAAGGATGCCGCCGATATGTTGCAGGCCCGCGAGCTGCTACGTCGGGCCGGTGGGCATGCTGCAACGGTTGCAAAGATTGAACGGGTCGAGGCGATCGATAACCTGCAAGAGATCATCGATGCCTCGGATGCGATCATGGTGGCCCGCGGCGATCTGGCGGTCGAGGTCGGAGACGCTGCCGTTCCTGCGCTACAGAAGCGAATGATCCGTATGGCGCGGGAGTCTAATCGTGTGACGATCACGGCCACCCAGATGATGGAGTCGATGATCAACTCGCCGGTGCCGACCCGCGCTGAAGTATCCGATGTGGCCAACGCGGTGATTGATGGCTCTGATGCGGTGATGTTGTCGGCCGAGACGGCCTCTGGGAAATATCCTGTGCAGACGGTCGCGGCGATGCATCGCATCTGCCTAGAGGCAGAGAAATCAACTCAGATAACGTTAGAGACAGATTTCCTGAATCGACGGTTTGATCGTGTCGACCAGTCCATTGCGATGGCATCCCTGTTTACGGCGCGTCACCTTCCTGTAAAGGCGATTGCAGCGCTCACAGAGTCCGGATCTACGGCACTCTGGATGTCTCGATTGAATGCGGGTGTGCCGGTCTATGCTTTAACACCGGTTCAGGCGAGCCGCTGCCGTATGGCGCTCTATCGTGACGTCACCCCCGTGTTATTTGATTACAACTCGCGTAAGCGAGAAGAGGTCTTGCTCGAAGCCGAGCAACGTCTTGTAGACGAGGGGATCCTGTCAGAGGGTGATCTTCTGGTGATTACGATTGGTGAGCCGGTTGGCCAGTCGGGGGGAACCAACACGATGAAGATTGTCCGTGTGACGGCGAGGCCGCGCGCAGGATCCAAGGCGTTGTTAAAAAATATTGATTCATAAGACTCAAGGAAAAAGGAGACCGTTATGCCCTTAGTATCCATGCGACAGCTTTTAGACCACGCCGCTGAAAACGGTTATGGCATCCCCGCCTTTAACGTGAACAACCTTGAGCAGGTTCAGGCGATCATGGAGGCAGCTGCCGAGGTCGATGCGCCCGTGATCATGCAGGGCTCTGCGGGGGCGCGTAAATATGCAGGCGAGCCCTTTCTGAAGCATCTGATTCAGGCGGCGATCGAGGCCTATCCGCATGTTCCTATCGTGATGCATCAGGACCACGGTCAGAGCCCCGATGTCTGTAAGGGTGCGATTGCCTTGGGTTTCTCTAGTGTGATGATGGATGGATCGCTAGAGGCGGATGGCAAGACTATTGCAAGCTATGACTACAACGTGCAGGTCACGAAGACCGTGGTAGACATGGCCCATGCCACCGGCGTGACGGTGGAAGGTGAGCTTGGCTGCCTGGGGTCGCTTGAGACGATGAAGGGTGATAAAGAAGACGGTCACGGCACAGAAGCCACCATGACACGCGAACAGCTCTTAACCGATCCTGAGCAGGCGGCAGATTTTGTGAAGCGCACCCAGCTTGATGCATTAGCGATTGCGATTGGTACTAGTCACGGCGCTTACAAGTTCACCCGTAAGCCCACCGGAGACATTCTCGCGATCGACCGCATTAAGGAAATTAACCGCCGGATTCCGAATACCCACCTGGTGATGCACGGATCGTCGTCGGTTCCTCAGGACATTCTGGAAGAGATTCGTAAGTACGGCGGTCAGATCAAAGAGACCTACGGTGTGCCTGTGGAAGAGATCCAAGAAGCCATCAAATACGGTGTCCGTAAGGTGAACATTGATACGGATATTCGTCTGGCCATGACCGCAGCAATTCGCCGTACGATGGCGGAAGATCCGTCGAAATTCGATCCCCGTGACTTCTTAAAACCAGCACGTGCTGCAGCCAAGAAGATCTGTATGGACCGTTATCAGCAGTTTGGTGCAGCCGGTCAGGCCAGCAAAATCAAGGCAATCCCGCTCGACGAGATTGCCCGTCGTTATCAATCCGGGGCGCTTGCCCAGATGGTCAATTAATGTCAGCACTGCTTCAGTCTTCTCTTCGATCCTTACCCCTTATTGCAAGGGGCAAGGTGCGGGATATCTATGCCGTCGGTGACGATAAGTTGCTGATGATTGCAACCGATCGTCTCTCGGCCTTTGATGTGATCATGGGCGAGCCGATTCCAGAAAAGGGTGTGGTGCTTAACCGTATGTCAGATTTCTGGTTTGCGCGGCTCAGTCATATCGTGCCGAACCATCTGACAGGCATTGATCCAGAGACGGTTGTCGATGAGGCTGAAGTGGATCAGGTGCGTGGCCGTGCGGTGGTGGCCAAGCGGTTAAAGCCTATTCCGGTCGAGGCGGTGGTTCGTGGCTATCTGATCGGATCTGGCTGGAAGGACTATCAAGAGACTGGGGCGGTCTGCGGAATCGCCTTACCGAAAGGCCTGCAGCAGGCGGCCAAGCTTCCCGAGCCGATTTTTACGCCAGCGCATAAGGCAGAGGTTGGTCTGCATGACGAAAACATCAGCTTTGAGCAGGTCTGCAAAACGATTGGGGTGCCGTTAGCGGAAAAGATTCGTGAGATCAGTATTCGGCTCTACCAAGAAGCGAGCGACTATGCCTTATCTCGCGGCATCATCATTGCTGACACTAAGTTTGAGTTTGGCCTTGATGATGCAGGGGTACTGCATCTTATGGACGAAGTCTTGACGGCAGACTCTTCTCGGTTCTGGCCGAAAGACGGCTACCGTGAGGGCATCAGCCCCCCAAGCTTCGATAAGCAGTTTGTACGGGACTATCTTGAAACGCTTGACTGGGGCAAGGCACCACCGGCACCCCCATTGCCTGCCGAGGTTATTGAAAAGACCGCCGAGAAATATCGTGAGGCACTCTTTCGGATTGCGGGGGTTCGTCTGCCGGTTGTCGGTGTGGTGATGGGATCTCAGTCAGACTGGGAAGTGATGCAGCATGCGGTCGCTATTTTGGATCAGTTCGGAATCCCGCACGAGGCCAGGGTCGTCTCTGCGCATCGTATGCCGGACACGCTCTATGCCTATGCGGAAGCGGCACAGGCGCGTGGTCTTCGCGGCATCATCGCTGGCGCAGGCGGCGCAGCACATCTTCCTGGGATGCTTGCAGCGAAGACAACCGTTCCTGTGTTTGGGGTGCCAGTGCCTTCGAAGTATCTGCGTGGGGAAGATTCCCTGTATTCGATCGTTCAGATGCCCAAGGGCATTCCGGTGGCGACCTTTGCGATCGGAGAGGCGGGTGCTGCTAACGCCGCGCTGCACTTCATTGCGACACTTGCTGTCACAGACCCAGTGCTTCGCCAACGACTTGCGGCTTATCGACTGGCGCAGACCGAGGCAGCCCATTCGATGAACGCTTCTCTTGGTGTTAAACCCGAATAGGGTGGTCATGATTGGGCTGTTAGGGGGCGGCCAGCTCGGCCGAATGTTGATTCAGGCAGCCCATGCCCTTGATCTTAAGGTCGCGGTGCTTGACCCCGATGCGAATGGACCGTCTGCACAGATCGCCGATCTCGTTATTGCTGCAGACTATTCCGACTTCGATGCACTGGCACAACTTACGACGCATGCCCGTGTCTTTACAACAGAGTTTGAGAATGTGCCGGCAGAGTCTCTGCGGTTTCTGGCAAAGACCGGCGTCACGATGCCGGATGCGTCTAGTGTGGCAATTGCCCAAGACCGTATCGATGAGAAGCGTTTTATCGCGGGCACAGGGGTCGACGTGGCACCCCATGCGGTCCTGACAAGACTGGAAGAGTTTGATGATCTTTCGCCGACGCTCTTTCCGGGCATTCTGAAGTCCGCACGGCTGGGATATGACGGCAAGGGGCAGGCGCGCGTCCATGCCATCGCAGAAGCCCGGGCCGCATGGATTGCCATGGGATCGGTGGCCTGTGTCTTAGAGAAGCGACTGCCGCTAGAGCGCGAGATCTCTGTGATCTGCGCCCGGAATGCCGACGGTGAGATTCGT
>JACCED012339087.1_pt1 | contig 16578 bp, 18 predicted proteins | sample 7455021 | NCBI WGS metagenome assembly JACCED01 (sample SAMN15323456, study PRJNA562643) | freshwater metagenome | isolation source: river surface water | place: USA:Blue River Watershed | collected 2017-08-19 | reverse complement strand
AGCGTTCCTGCATGAATACAGCCAAAAAGAGGTGGGACGCACAATGCGTCGATCTAGACGACATTATAGGGCGGTACGCTCGCCGCGCCCTAGTGAAAGCCGGGTCACGGCGACATAAAGTAGACACAAAAAGTAGCCATAAAAACAAACAGCCTCGCTAGGCGAGGCTGTTGGAGTAGAAACCGGACCGAGGGCTCTGATTACTTGAGTTTGGTTTCTTTGTAGTCAACGTGCTTGCGAGCAACTGGATCAAATTTCTTGATCAGCATTTTCTCGGGCATGTTGCGCTTGTTTTTTGTGGTTGTGTAGAAATGACCTGTTCCAGCGCTGGACTCAAGTTTAATTTTTTCGCGTGCACCTTTTGCCATGACGGTCTCCTTTAAGCGACTTCGCCGCGTGCGCGAAGATCAGCCAGAACGGCGTCGATGCCGTTCTTGTCGATTGTGCGGATCGCATTTGTGGTCACGCGCAGGCGCACCCAACGGTTTTCGCTCTCAACCCAAAAACGGCGCGACTGCAGATTTGGCAGGAAGCGACGCTTGGTTTTGTTGTTAGCGTGAGAAACATTGTTGCCCACCATGGGCTTTTTTCCGGTCACTTGGCATACACGTGCCATGGCTACACCTATTGTTTGGTCAGATTTTTACATCAAGTCTGACATTCTAATACGAAACCACTATTTAAATCAAACGCTTCGGGCAGTTCCACGCGCCATTGCGCCGAGCAGACACGCTGCTGAAGTGCAGCAGCCCATAATGAGCGCCAAAGGCAGGGGGCCAGGCGCCGTGAGCAAACTGACCGTCATTCCAGCCATGGCACCGCAAGAGATCGTGATGGTGCCCATCATAGCCGACGCTGACCCCAACTGACGCCCTTGGTCAGAGAGTGCCATCGCCGCAGAGTTCGGTCCGACAAAGCCTTGGCTGAACATAAACCCCATCATGCAGGCCATGATAACGACGAGATTGGCGAGCTCAAGCAAGGTGAGCGCGAGCGCTGCGACCCCGGCTGACATCATCAGGGCGAGGGCCCACGGAAGGAGTTTTTCGGGGCGGTGACGCCTAAGAAGACGGGCGCTGACCTGTGAGCCCATGATCAAACTGCAGGCGTTGATTCCAAAGAGCAGTCCGTAGGTCTGTGGCGATACCCCGAAATGCTCGATAAATAGCCTAGGTGATGCTGCGATATACCCAAATAGGGTGGCTGACCCCATGCCACCTGAAAACGCAAACAGTGCAAAACGCCTATGGCTTAGCAATCCTGAGTAGGTGCGAAAAATATTCCCCCAACTAAGCATTATTTTATTCTCGGGAGGTAGGCTCTCCGTCATCACTTTCCAGACCGTGATGAGCAACACAAGCCCAATCAGGGTGATCACGGCAAAAATCCCCCGCCATCCTGCAAGCGCGAGAACTTGGGACCCCACGATGGGTGCCAAAATCGGCGCAACACCCATCACGAGCATCAGCATTGACAACGCACGCGCGGCCTCTTGCGTGTTGTAGTGGTCGCGCACAACGGCACGAGAGATCACCATCCCGGCTGCGCCGCCCATCGCTTGCGCAATGCGACTAAGAGTTAGGAATTCGACACTGGGCGCTAAGGCACATGCTGCTGAGGCCAGGATGTACAGAACAAGTGCGCCATAAAGCGGTGGTTTACGACCAAAGCGGTCGGCGAGCGGGCCATAGATCAGTTGCGCGCTTGCCATCCCGACGAGGTAGGCCGCGAGTGTGCGTTCGACCTCATTACTGTTGGTGGAAAGGCCTCGAGCAATCTCCGGGAAGGCCGGAAGATACATATCGATTGAGATCGGGCCAATTGCAGTGAGGGCCCCCATCAAAATCAGCCAGCCAGGAAGCCCCATCGCGGCGAGCTTCAAGCGGCGAGCGCCGTTCGAACTTGTACGTCTTGTGCGGCTTGAGCGGCGATCTCGAAGGACCGCAGGCGCGCTTTGTGATCAAAAATCTGACCTGCCATGATCAGCTCATCTGCGCCGGTTTTGTCAACCAGCGCTTGCAGGCCACGCCTGACTGTCTCTGGTGAGCCAACTACCGAGCACGACAACTGCTCGGTAACTGATGCTTTCTCGTACGGAGTCCAAAAGGTTTCGATGTCATCGATCGGAGGAGGGAGTTGACCACGTGTGTTGCGTCGCATGCGCGTCGCATGTTGTTGGTGTGTGGTGAAGAGGTAGCGCGCCTCTTCGTCGGTGTCCGCCGCGACGATATTGACACCAATTCCTGCGTGTGGCTTCGCCTGCTGGGCCGAGGGCTTGAATAAGCTCTTGTAGGCATGTAGCGCCTGCATCAGGGCTTCAGGTGCAAAGTGCGATGCAAAGGCGTAAGGCAATCCGAAGTGTGCAGCCACCTGGGCGCCATATGTGCTCGAACCCAAAATCCAAATCGGCACATGAAGGCCTGCGCCAGGGATCGCTTTTACAGCTTGGCCGGGCTGTACGTCGTCGAAATAAAACTGGAGCTCTTGCACGTCCTGTGGGAATTGATCCGACGAACTTTGAAGGTCACGACGTAAGGCGCGAGCCGTCATTTGATCTGTGCCAGGTGCCCGACCCAGCCCAAGTTCAATGCGACCAGGAAACAACGAGGCGAGGGTGCCAAACTGCTCCGCCACGACCAAGGGGGCGTGATTAGGTAGCATGATCCCGCCGGACCCGATCCGGATAGTTGAGGTACCGGCGGCAACATAACAAAGCGCGACCGCTGTTGCAGAGCTTGCGTTACCCGTCATGTTGTGGTGCTCAGCCATCCAGTAGCGTGTGAACCCCCATTTTTCCGCATGTTGTGCGAGATCGCGGGAGTTATTTAGGGCGTCGGTAGCCGTAAAACCTTGCGGAATCGGGGACAAGTCTAGGATTGAGTAAGGGATGCTCATAGGGTTTTGGGGCGCTTGGGCGGGTTATGCTTATGGATCAAAGAGTTGATCACGGCTCGGTTTGATCCGAAGTGATTCAATAATACGCCCATTTTTTGCCGAGTGACATACAAAGCCTCGGTCATTGGAAGCCTAACCGTCTGTCATAAAAGGAGCACGCGATGCGTGAAGTATTTATTACCGCTGCAGCCAGAACCGCGATTGGTGATTTTGGGGGAGGTCTCAAAGATGTAGCGCCAATCGATCTTGGTGCGACCGTTGTGAAGGCAGTTTTGCAGCGCTCTGGTGTAGACGGGTCGGCTGTCGGGCATCTTGCTTTCGGTCACGTGGTGCACACTGAGCCTCGCGATATGTATCTATCGCGCGTCGTTGCGTTGAACGCTGGTTTGCCCCAGAGTTGCGCTGCCTTCAACGTTAACCGTCTTTGCGGTTCGGGTTTGCAAGCGATCGTCTCGAGCGCCCAGTCAATCTTATTGGGTGATACCGAAATGGCAATCGGCGGTGGTGCAGAAGCCATGAGCCGCGGTGGCTATTTGTCACAGACGCAGCGCTTCGGTGCGCGCATGGGTGACACGACTGTTTCGGACATGATGGTTGGTGCGTTGACTGATCCGTTCGGTCGCATGCACATGGGCGTCACTGCCGAAAACGTAGCGAAACAGTTCGGCATTTCCCGTGCTGATCAGGATGCGCTTGCTGTTGAGTCACATCGCCGTGCAGCGAAGGCGCAGGACGAGGGCCGTTTTAACGAGCAAATCGTTCCAGTTGTGATTAAGACACGCAAAGGTGAGACTGAGTTCAAAGTTGACGAACATCCACGACGTGATGTTTCGATGGAGGGCTTGGCTGCTTTGCGCGCGGTGTTTGTCAAAGAAAACGGTACGGTCACCGCCGGTAATGCTTCAGGTATCAATGACGGTGCTGCAGCTGTGATGATGATGAGCGGCGAGGCTGTGAAGTCAAGCGGTGCAAAGCCAATGGCACGTTTGGTGGCGTATGCACATGCGGGTGTTGATCCCAACATCATGGGTATTGGTCCTGTGCCTGCGACGCAGGCGGTGATGAAACGTGCTGGTTTGACGGTTGATCAGATGGATGTCATCGAGGCGAATGAGGCCTTTGCCGCACAAGCTTGCGCGGTAGCCAAAGAGCTCAAACTCGATCCCGCGCGTCTTAATCCTAATGGCAGCGGTATCTCGCTTGGACATCCTATCGGTGCAACGGGTGCGATCGTGACGACGAAGGCGATTTATGAATTACATCGCACGGGCGGTCGCTACGCCTTGGTCACCATGTGTATTGGTGGCGGTCAGGGAATCGCCGCGATTTTTGAGCGCGTGTAAGCCAATATGTAAGTTGTTGGTGCTTTCAAAAGGCCATCGAAAAGGGACAACATTAGTTGTCCCTTTTTTTACATTTGCCCCAACTCTGCGATCGACACTACTTGATTTCCGGCGATCACGAGGTGGTCGAGTAGCACGATATCCACCACTGAGAGTGAGTGCTTTAATTGTCGAGTTAGCGCAATGTCAGCGGCGCTCGCTTGTGCGAGTCCGGAAGGGTGGTTATGCGCCAAGATCATTGCAGCTGCGTGATGCATGAGTCCGATCTTCACAAGCTCGCGCGGATAGATTGTGGTCTCGGTGAGCGTGCCTCGCGAAACCTCTCCCGAATGAATTAGGCAGTGTTGGTTATCGAGTAGTAAGGCAACGCAACGCTCAATTCGGCAGTTACCAAGTAAGGCTGTGCAGTACGCATGAATTTGTGGACGGTGTTTTAACGAACATCCTTGCTTGAGGTCCTCGGTGATCGCTCGCCTAGCGAGCTCGAGGATGGCATTGAGTTGGCATATGCGGGCGTTTCCTAATCCCACTATTCCTTTAAGGTCTTCTGTATCGGCGCCCAGAAGGGGACGTAGCCCCCCAAACTGTTGGACAAGTTGTTGGGCAAGCGCAAGCGCGCTCAAGCCGCGCGTTCCTGTTCCCAGAATGAGTGCCAGCAGCTCTGCGTCGGTCAGTATGTGGGCACCGTGTTGCATTAATCGCTCGCGCGGCCGCTGGTCAGGTGAAAGTTGTTCGCGCAAGGTCATCTCGTAAGCTCTAAAATAGGTGTTTTGCCAAGCTCTCTACGGTGACAGATTTTGACTGACCAGAACCAAACTACGCCTGCCATTGTCCGTGCGGACTCTTACCTGACCTTGCACTACCGAATCGTGCTTGAAAGCGGTCCGGGGAAGGGGTCGATTTTTATGGATACGTTTGATGGTCGCCCTGCAACGTTACAACTCGGAATGGGGCAGTGGTCGCCTGGGATGGAGCAGCCACTGATCGGCAGGCCTGAAGGGGATTGTTTCAGCTACGTTCTCGAGCCTGCAGCGGCCTACGGCGACCGTAACCCTGAGCTTATTCAACGCGTATCACGCGCCATGCTAAACGAGCATGCCGGCGAGGACGCGAGTTTTGATCCCGGCGATATGGTTGAGTTCACTGCGCCGAATGGTGGTCGTTACTCGGGCGTGTTGAAAGAAATTGACGCTGACAGCGCGCTGTTTGATTTCAATCACCCACTAGCTGGTGTCACGTTGCGTGTCGATATCGATTTGCTGGGAGTGCTGTGATGGTCAATACCACCACTGTCGATCTAACGACTTTGCCTGGACACGGTGCGGAAATCGTGTTGGCACAGCCTCGTGGATTCTGTGCAGGCGTTGATCGTGCGATAGACATCGTTGAGCGAGCCATCGAGTTACACGGCGCCCCAATTTATGTGCGTCATGAAATCGTACACAATCGATTTGTCGTGGAGGACCTGCGCGCCAAGGGTGCAGTATTCATTGATGAGCTTGATCAAGCTCCCTCAGGCGGAATAGTCGTTTTTTCGGCCCATGGCGTATCGAAGGCAGTACGTGCTGAGGCTGAGTCGCGTGGACTTCAAGTGTTCGATGCAACCTGCCCGCTTGTCACCAAAGTACACATTGAAGTCGAGCGTATGCGCGCTGCGGGTCGAGAAATCATCATGATCGGCCACAAAGGGCACCCCGAAGTGGAAGGCACGTTGGGGCAAGCGAAAGACGGCATGTATTTGGTTGAGACTGTTGAAGACGTGAACGCTCTGCAGGTCAATAACCCGGAGTTGTTAGCGTTCGTTACACAAACGACCTTGTCTGTTGATGATGCCTCTGTCGTCGCAAATGCCTTGCGCACCAAATACCCTCAAATTATTGAACCTAAAAAAAGCGATATTTGTTACGCCACACAGAATCGGCAGGACGCGGTGAAGATCATGGCGCCTGAGTCTGACTTAGTCTTGGTGGTGGGCAGTGCGAATAGTTCGAACTCGAATCGCTTGCGCGAAGTTGCTGAGCGCAAAGGGATACCTGCGTATCTGATTGACGGACCCGAGTCGATCGAGCCAGCGTGGTTGGTCGATCGTAAGCGTATCGGAATCACAGCGGGTGCGTCTGCCCCGGAGGTGCTAGTGCAGCAGGTGATTGAACGCCTCAAGTCGTTGGGCGCAATCTCTGTTCGAACGCTGGATGGTTTGCAAGAGAATGTGTCATTTCCCTTGCCGAAAGAATTATCGAGAAAGCTCGTTGATTAGGCAGTGTATTGGGTCGAATAGGTAGACCGATTCTGAATCATCGTACGCACAAAATCGATGCTGCTGCGTAGACTAAAGTAGTCGCTGACAAGGCTGCGTGGGACGCGCAATGTTGAAGCGCGGTCATCCAATGCAGCGATCCTACTCAAGTAGGTGTCAATTTGCGTTGTGTCAAAACTGTCGCGTAGCTCTTGTTCAAAGCGTTTCAGATCTATGTAGACATCGTTGATGCGCGCTTTGGCTCGATTCAGTCGATAGCTGGGCATAGACCTTATGATGGGATAGCCGAAAGCGAACAGAGGCAAGATTAGTATTAAAAGACGGTCAAAGAACTCTGCCAGCCAAAAGGGTAAGTATTCGAGCAGCGTCGGAGCACCTTTTTGGTAATACGATTTGGCCACGTCACTTTCTGGTACGACAGAATCTTTGTAGGCAGGAAACTCCCCGTACTTCGAAAAAAATGAGCGTCCGCCATTGATCTTTGATGCGGCCTGCAAAAACAAAAGCTGAATCGCAGGGTGCAGAGTCTTGTCTATGATCAAGTTTGTTGTCGAAGCAATAATCTCCATATCTTTCTGCGGTTCGTTACGAGGCAGGCTCAACGATCCTTGCGGAATGGTGAGTGTGTGATAGTAGGGAAGCAGACGGCTGTATGCAGCTGCACGAGTAAATTCAACCAAGGTTGCGCGTGGATCGTTCAATAGCGTTTGCACGTTCTTTGATTCCATGCCGTCTATCAGTACGATCGATAGAACTTTTCCTTCTTGAAACGCTTTCACTCCTTCTGCGTTTGAGATTTCTCGCAACCCAGATGTATCTTTGAATTCGTTGATCCGGATTAGGTTCATCACCTGTTGATGCGTGCCACTGCCTGGCTCACCTATCGCGATTGGGTAGGTTAGGAAATTCTCTGCTCGAATTGTGTTTCGATCCAAAAGGTCGTGGCGAAAAAAGAACCAGATGGGCTCGTAGCCGACGCTTCCGAGAGACATCAGACCCTCTGCCTGTTTCTCATCGATTAAGCCACTTTGTACAAAAGCCGCTTGCAATGGGTCTTTTGTGTCTTTGATGCGAGCAATATTTTCCTGAGCGCCGGTTGTTCGGACGAGCTCAATCGTTACGCCATGCAGTGCGAAATAGTCGGCATATTTTTTTGCGAGGATTTCGTAGGAGCCCCCCTCGGTTCCTGTTGCCATTTGAATGCGCGTTGGTGGGGCAGGCTTGGCCAACCAGATGGCAACACCTACACCGGCTAGCAATAAAGTAATGAGCGGCCATGCTTCGACAACAAATTGCTTCCAAGTGCGCAGTTCTTCACACACGGTTTCATAGGTCGCCGTGAGGTATTCACGAATCTCGTTTTTATAGTTATCCATGATGACTACTGTTTGTGCTCGACCCAGATCAATTTTTCTGTTGCAAAACCAAGCTCTGTTGCTTGTTTGACGAGTGCCTCTCGCACGTTGGGGGCGATCGACTTATTTCGAGCCAAGATCCAAAGATAATCTCTGTCAGGACCAGAGATCATCGCCCATTGATAGCCGACTTGATCTAAGGCGATGACATGGTAGCCGCCATAAAAAGGACCAAAAAAGGAGACCTTCAACGAGCCTTGGGTTTTGGGGCCGGTAAATAACGCGCGCCCGGTAGCAGACTTCCATTTGTCGCGCTTCGCGTCGTAGCCTTTGTTAATCACCTCAAGACTGCCATCCTCCTGAAGTCGATAGGTGGCCGAGACTTCGCTCAGACCACGTTCGAAGGAGTGATCGAGACGGGCGATTTCATACCACTGACCGAGATAACGATTGACATCAAACGGAGAGACTGACTGCACGCCATCTGGAGGCGCGGTGGAGCACCCCGTCATTAGGATCAGAAACGCTACAAACAACACCCGCATGGAAAGTCCTTTTTATGTGTTTGATCTATCGAATCTGAAATAAACATGTCACGCTAAGAAAATAGACGAATGAAGTTTACTTGATATAAACCCATGTACTCTGAGTAAAAAAGCGCGTAATTGTTCGTCTAACATGTTGCTTCTTGTTGTGATGTGGATTTAATGTTCATACGGCACATTATTTTAAGGGGTTGTGATGTTATCCATGCCTTCATCGCATTACGCTGGTCTCTCCTGTCAATGCTGCACTGAAATGCTGTCAGTATCCAAAACTCGTCGCGATTTCTTGCGTGTCGCAGCGGGTGTTGGATTGGCAGGCTTTCTTGCACCCCAGTTATCCTTTGCCGCCTCGGGTGATTACGACGCAATGGTTTTATCCTGTATCGACCCACGGTTTCAGCGGCTCGTTTTTGACCGTGAAGCGAAAGAGGGCCGTACGGATAAATACAGTGCGTTCACTGTAGCGGGGGCGTCGATTGGTGTGGTGGCGCCTGCGTTTAAAGCGTGGCATGAAACGTTTTGGGAAAATCTCGCCGCCTCTGTGCAGCTACACAATATCAAACAGGTCATTGTGATTAATCACCGAGATTGTGGGGCGGCTAAGATTGCTTACGGCGAAGCCGCAGTGGCGACACCGGAAGCTGAAACAGAAACGCACAAGATGGCGTTGACGACTTTCAAGAAAGAGCTCAATGCTCGTCAGCCAAAATTAGGCAGCCAATTAGGCTTAATGGCCTTGGACGGCAAAGTAGAGTTTTTCAGTTAGATTTGTATGGTCCCAGCGCATGAGTTGGGACCACTCAATGATTTGCCTGAACCTAGTAGAAATGGTGCCGATGAACGGAATCGAACTGTCGACCTTCTCATTACGAATGAGCTGCTCTACCAACTGAGCTACATCGGCACTAAGTAGAAAATTATAGCAGAGCGTTTAGCCGCCTTTTAAACCGTCAAGTCTGGCAAATCTATCCATTTACGCTCGGCATTACTGCGGTAGCAGGCATCCACTAACTGAATGCCTTTCGCACCAGCACGAAGCGGGGAGGGGAACCCGCCATCTTCCACGACATGCTTTAAAAACAGCTCCCAACCAGCGCGGTACGAATTGTTATAGACCGCAACGTCAGGCACCTCAAGCCATTGCGCGTCGAAGTTCTCGGTTGTCGGGGTGTCAATGCTCCAGACGGGCTTGGGTGTGGCAGCCATGGGTTGGATGTAGCATCGATACAGTCCAGCAAGTGCCGAGCCTTGGGTGCCATCGACTTGGATCGTTAAGATATCGTCGCGCTTGATGCGTGAGGCCCACGACGCGTTGACTTCGACGAGCGCGCCATTTGCTAGTTCGAATGTTGCAAGCACCACGTCTTCGACGTCAACATCGTAGGGGCGTCCTTGTTCATCGAGCCTCTTGGGTGTTGCAGTTTTTGTACGACACGAAACCGCTTTGATGTCGCCGAGCAGCGTGTCGACGATGTAGCGCCAGTGCGGAAACATATCTAGTACGAGACCGCCGCCGTCACGCTTGCGGTAGTTCCAGCTTGAGCGTTGTGCTGGGTGAATCATTCCGTCAAACACCCACCAGCCAAAATCGATTTTGGCTTGCAGGATTTCACCGAAGTAACCGGATTCTTTGAGCTTACGCAGTTTGAGCAAACTTGGCAAAAATAATTTGTCCTGCACGGTGCCGTTCTTAAGCTTGAGTTTTTCGGCCATGCTGGCTAGATCAAGCGCCTGCTCGAATGTTTCCGCGATCGGCTTTTCAAGATAAACATGTTTGCCTGCGCGAAGTGCCGAAGCGGCGCGCTCGTAGCGACCGGCGGTTACACTCGCATCAAAGTAAATTTCGTTGGCTTTGTCAGCCAGATACGCTTGGCGGTCAGTGCTCCAAGCGATGCCGTGCGGCGCAGCAAGCGCTTGAAGCTTCTCGGCGTTGCGTCCCAGTAAAACTGGCTCAGGTAGAAGCCGGTCACCGTTTTTTAATAGCAGCCCACCTTCTTTACGAATATTCAGCAACGCGCGCAGGTGTTGGTTATTCCCCAAGCGGCCGGTTGCACCTTCGACGATAACTTGAATTTTTTTTGTGGACATGATGAGTGCCTATTGCGAAACGGGGTGAGCAACAAAAGAGAATTCACAGGGCGGACCATCTGCAACATGCATCGTGCGCAGCTCTAGGTCAATAAGCACGGCACCGGTCGTCATCGTCTGCTTGGCCGGTGCTTGCTTGGGATCGGGGTGACGACAAAGTGCATGTGGGAAGCTAAAGTGATCACTCATCGCGGCCGTCATTGTTGCGACATCAATTGCGCGCCCACCTTTCTCGAGAAGTCGTCGCATGCGCGCGGCGCGAAAAAGTGTTCCGGGGCTCACCTTTTCCATTTGCGAGTCACCGTGACCGTTGCCCAGAAAGTGATTCGAATGGGTCACAATTCCTTGCTGCGGCAGTAAATATGAAACATGGTTTGGACTTGTTTCGAGATCAATGATCTCGCCCTGCGCGCCCCCAATCACAAAGTTCGCAGAGCAGGTGCGTTTAGTCGCGACGATGGGGCTCAGTGCATTGGCGTAACAGTCTGCATCTAGCACTTCGCGGCAGCGCATATGAAATGGCTTTTGGTAGGGGTTGCAGCCATCTAGGTGGGAGGCTAAGCCGTTCTCCACTAGGCCGATTCCTAATTCATTAACGCCCATCTTGCCGCCGGCGATCCCAGCTTCAGTCATGCACACAAGACTTGGCTTGTTTTTACGTTGAATACGCAAAACCAATGTGCGCTGATGGACGCCTGCGATCCAGTCCCAATTCTGTCCAAGCCACGTGTGGCCGTCAGCGGTGACATCGGATAACAAACCGAAAGTTGTGCAGCCGTCGGTCTCGCTGGTGGCTTGCTCTTGTTTTCGCGCATCTTTGCCAAAGATCATGAAGGCAATTTCATAGCGCGCATTGAGCAGTGCGATGGCCGCAGCAGATTGCTCTGAGCCTTTGGCCAACCCAAGCATCTCCTCTGCGTACTCTGCGTTTTGAGATTCCATCGCACGCTGCCAGCGCAGCGCCTCTTCGAGTGCCTCGGCACGCGGTAGGCCGGACGCTTCAAAGCGCAGCAAATACGTTTCAACGTTCGCAGCGACATCGGACGCGAATTGTTGACCGTGCTTGAGGCCTCGCTCAAATGGATCTTCCCCGACGGTTATGGCCGGCATATGTTTGCGACTTGTCATTGAGTTACCTGTTCATGCATGACTTTGTAGAGTTCCCGGTTGATTTCTGCGACAAGCGCTAAGAACTCGTCCGATAGACGCGTTTCTTCTGTACGGGGGCGAGGTAAATCTATCTCGTAGACTCTATGGATACGGCCTGGGCGTGCCGACATCAGTACGACACGATCCGAAAGAAAAACTGCCTCGGCTAACGAGTGGGTAACAAAGATGACGGTTTTTTGATACTGCTGCCAAATTCGCATCAGTTCATACGCCATTCGATCTCGCGTGATTTCATCCAGCGCAGCGAAGGGCTCGTCCATCAGCAGTACAGAGGGATCAAGAGCGAGCGCACGCGCAAGTGCTGCCCGTTGTTGCATGCCACCGGAGAGTTGATGCGGCAGCTTGTTTTCAAAACCCTTCAGGCCAACTATCTCAATGAGCTCTGCAATGTCGATTGACTGAGTTGTGCCTGCATTCTCTTTGCGCTGACGCACTAAATCCCGCAAAAGCCATATGTTTTTTTCGATTGTCAGCCACGGCATCAGGTTCGCTTGCTGAAACACTAGACCTATCCGGCCTGCTTGGCGCAGCGCTGAAGGCGCATCGCCATCAATACGAACAGTGCCTGCTGTAGGTGGCATCAAGTCGGCAAGGACTTTTAATAGCGTGCTTTTTCCACATCCGGACGGACCCACCAAGGAAACGAACGCACCAGCCTTAATACTTAAATCAACCGGTGCGAGTGCACGTACGGACTCGGATGATCCAATACCATACGTGACCTCCACTCCCTCGATATGGATGCCTGTAGCATCGCGGCGTTTAGACTCTGCCATCTTTTATTTTGCTGGTTGTTTGATGATTTGTGCGAGGGTCTTGGCTTCGTCGATACTATTTACGATTGCGTTGGTATACATCGAGCTCGCGGCTGGTTTTTTCGGCAAATCGCCACCACTGGCCAAGATATCGATGGAAGATTGCCACTTTGCATCGGTCATGAGGCCAAAGCGCTCAGCGTAATCTGGTGTGTTGTAAAGATCGTAGATCATGCGTAGCTTTTGGGACTCGAGCTTCAGCTCGCGGTCTGGTGAGACGGCAACAATCTCTTTCATAGCTGTTTCGATGTTGCCATGCGTCCAGATCAAGCTCTTGATTGTTGCGCGTACAAAACGTTTTACTAGATCCGGATTCTTCTTCAGCAGCGCATCACTTGTGTAGATCACCGTCCCATAAAACTGAACGCCATAGTCACGAACCGGCATGACGTTTACCGGGAATCCTCTGCCTTCCAGGGTTAGTGCCTGGCCAAACGAATAGCCGAAGAGGCCGTCTACCTGTCCGGCCGCAAGCATTTGGACTTCTGCGCCGCGCGCCACGGTCACGAACTCGATATCTTTACGGGTCAGCCCGCCTTTTGCGAGCACTGGTTCGATGAGGCCAATGACGTTTGCCTGGAACCAAGCCAACTTCATACCTTTCATTTTTTCTGGAGAAGTGATTCCCGCTTTTTTGGGTGTGATGACCGAAAACGGATTGTCTGGCTGATCAGCCATCACGGCAACAATTGGTAGTCCGCTGCCTTTGGCTTTTACAAAAGCATCAGCATTCGTGACGCCGAACTGTTCGCGTCCCGTGGCGATAAAAACCTCGTTTTGTTGGCCTGCGGATGGTGGACGAATCTCGAGATCAATGCCTTCTTCTTTATAAAAACCTTGCGCGCGTCCACCAAAGTACTGTGCATGCATTCCCCATGGGGTGAAGTTGATACGCAACACGACCTTGTCTAACGCTTGCGCTTGTTGTGCGAGGGTGGGTGCAGGCGCTACGGTCAAAAGCGCGAAAGCGAGTAGTGATGTGTTTCGTAGCATGGACCATGCAGATCCAAGAGCGGTGTGCGCCATGATATTTTCCTTAGACGTGTGACGTGGAGTCGTTTAGACCAGTTCGCCAAGACATGCGCGCTTCGATCCAAGACATCAGGTTAAAAAATAATGTGCCAATGACGGCAAGAGAAATAATTGCAGCAAAGGAGCGTGCGGTATTGAAGTTAAAGCTACCCGACAGGACTAGATAGCCGAGTCCATTCGATGCGGCAAGCCATTCCGCCACAATCGCACCGAGCACGGCTAGCGTCGTCGCAATGCGCAGTCCGGCGAATATATATGGGATGGCATACGGCAGACGAAGCTTAAACAGCATCTGCCTCTCGTTAGCGGCCACAGAGCGAAAGACGTCCGCTAAGCCGCGGTCTACTTCTTTAAATCCCGCCATTGTGTTGATCACAATTGGGAAAAATGCAATGGACATGACAACCGCAATCTTTGAGCCAGAGCCCGCCCCGATCCATACAAGAATCAATGGAGCGATGGCGATTTTAGGTACGCTTTGAAGTCCCACGAAGATCGGCATGATCAACCGCTCGATGAGTGGATATCGAATCATCAGCGCGGAGACGGCCAAAGCAAATATCACCGCCGTGATATAGCCTGACGCGATTGCCCAAATCGTCGCGAGCGAATGCATTTGGATCAGAGCCCATTCGTCTACAAAAAGTGTAGCGATCTCTGTGGGTGCCGGTAATAAAAAGTTTGGCACCTCGAACATCCGTACCCCAGTCTCCCAGAGCAAAAGCAATACGGCGATCAATATGCCAGAGCTCCAGCTCTGCGCAAAACGACCTAAGGCTGCCATGCGTTCTTCCTAAGTAGATGTCACCAAGCTAACATATCTGCCAGTAGCCTGTGATGTCAACGCATTTGATATCCGAATCTAAAGGGAATTCCTATGGCCCGCCATATTGTTTGCTTAAGTTATGACTTTGATGTGCAGTCAGGTTTTATTTCCCGAGGCCTCACATCCCCCACGCCACTGTCTCGTGGCGAGTTCGGTGTGGTGGGATCTAAAAGAATTCTGTCGTTGCTAGCCTCTCACAACATTCCAACGACGTGGTTTGTCCCAGGATTCACGATCGAAACTTATCCCGAGGCCTGTGAGGCTGTCGTGAAGGGTGGGCATGAGATTGGCCACCACAGTTGGGCACACATCGCACCGGCCAGCCAGACTTTGGAGGAGGAAGAGGCGGATATGGTGCGAGCGAGCGAGTCCATAGAGCGATTGACCGGCAAGCGCGCCATTGGTTATCGCTCTCCGGCTTGGGATTTAAGCGATAACACCTTGAATCTTCTGCTGAAGTACGGTTTTGAATACGACAGCAGCATGATGGGCGGCGATTACGTGCCTTATCCAGTCCGGCAGGGCGATCACGTGAAACTGGGCGAGCCCGTTCGTTTTGGGACGCCGACGTCCCTCATTGAAATGCCGATCAGCTGGCATTTGGACGATCACCCGCACTTCGAGTACTGGCGACTGCCCAATACCGTTAACCCAGGCTTACAAAGTGCTCGGGTTGTCATGGATAGTTGGCTTGATGAGTTCCGTTACTTTAAAAAGGCGACCGATTTTGGCATCTTGACCTACACCATGCACCCTTACGTTTTGGGGCGTGGGAACCGTATGATGGCCTTCGAAGGTTTTGTGGAAAGCCTTATTAAAGAAGGGGCAGAGTTTATGACGATGCAGGATGCTCTTAAGGCTGGCAGAGGTTTGATGTACTAGTTATACGGTCATTTGATGTACTACTTTCAGTGACTAATGATGTACTACTTATCCCACTTAGTGCTGAAGTCACATAAGCCAACTATTTTTTAGCCCTAACGAATTCGATAAACATTAAATTACTTAGCCTCCCCGCAAATTGATGTTTTGAGTCCGAGCTCAGATTTGATCACGAGAAGGCTTGCAGTGCTGACTTGTAACGTCTGGCGGGGTAAATTTTCTCGGCATCGGCGGTTTGGTTCAAATCACGGTCGGTCCGAGCCGCGTGTTGTTGGCCCGAGTAACCCAGCGCGGCTGAGGTCTACAGTCGTTTCTATAGTCGTTTGATGTGAGCTGATGATCTTTGCGAAAAAACTGTTCGCAATGTCTGCATTATTCACTTTACCTTCGCACATTTCTGGAAAGCAGATATCAAATACTCAGTGCTTTATATGTGCGGGCTCTTCCATGAGGGCCGACCTTTTCGTTGGCGTGATGCTGATTTGAGCTAGTTGTTTTCAAGGGGCCGAGTGCTATGTCTTTTTTGTATTTTCAGTGTTTTGTGCTACAGTCTCGGTCTTGTTGATTTGCGTCAACTATTCCCTGATAGCTCAGTCGGTAGAGCGACGGACTGTTAATCCGCAGGTCGCTGGTTCGAGTCCAGCTCGGGGAGCCACAAATATTCATGACTGAGCCCAACTTCACGGTTGGGCTTTTTCATTTCTGCGTTTCCTGGTGCAACTTCAGGCAAGCCGGATAGCGACTTTGCCCAGCAAGGTGTTTTGTTCGATGTATTGCTTGGCTGCCGGCAACTCATCAAACGAAAACGTGCGATCGATGACCGGTACGATCCGGCCATCGATAATCGCGGGCATGACCTCACGTTCGAAGCCACGTTGCGCAATCGCACGCACTGCCGTCGATAAAGGCGCATTCGAAAGCCCAAAAATCTGCAGGCGTTTGCCATGCACCAATTCCAGATCGAGACCCGTCAACATTTGACCGTCAACGTAGCCTACAACCGCTAGACGGCCGAAATCATTGAGCGCCTCAAGACACCCAGAAAAAGCGCTGCCACCCACTAAATTCACCGCGAGCCTGACACCTTTGCCGCCTGTGATTTGCCGTGCTTCTTCTGCAAAATTTCCGCCACGCGTTTGTATACCTGCGTCGAGACCGAGCGTCTTCAAGCGCGCAAGCTTTTCTGCGGATCCGGAGGTGCCGATGACTTTGGCACCGCGCATTTTTGCGATCTGAATGGCGGCGACACCGACTCCAGATGATGCGCCGGCAATCAACACCCAGTCGTCGCGTTCCATACCGCCGAATTGCAATAGCGCCTCGTAGGCGGTGATGTAGGCAATTGGAATCACGGCGGCCTGTTCCCAGTT
>JACCED012133645.1_pt1 | contig 16579 bp, 13 predicted proteins | sample 7455021 | NCBI WGS metagenome assembly JACCED01 (sample SAMN15323456, study PRJNA562643) | freshwater metagenome | isolation source: river surface water | place: USA:Blue River Watershed | collected 2017-08-19 | reverse complement strand
GAAATGTAGCACTCAAAGAATAAACCCCTTCGGCATTTCTGCTGAAGGGGTTTCTTATTTTGGCTCCTCGACCTGGGCTCGAACCAGGGACCTACGGATTAACAGTCCGGCGCTCTACCGACTGAGCTATCGAGGAATATTCGGTTGTTAGCTTAAAAGTACACAGAAATTCAGAGTTTTGAGGACTTAGAGCGACTGTGCATATTCGCTAAGCCTCGCATTGTAGCAAAAAATAATGCGAGTTTTCAACTGGCAGCTGCTTTTTTCTAAGTGAACTAATCAATTTCTTTAATCCTGCATAGCTATTCAAAATAACTCAGCGTCAATTTACTGGACGCTTGAACTGCACTGGACGGCTAGGGGGTGTCCAGATTCTGGACGGTTGCTTTGCTCTGGGTTCTCTTCAGTGTATAGAGTCTGCTTTCAGTAGGGGACTCATAATACGTTGGTCCCAGGTTCAAGTCCTGGTGGGCCAACCAAATTGAAAGCCACTCATTTGAGTAGCTTTAGCTGCTAGGAACGGCCTAAATTTTTATAAAAACCAAGCAAATTTCATTGTTTCATCCTCACTGCTTTCAAACTCATGCTTGGACCCTTAGTCACTGAAAGTCAATGCCACTGTCACTCAAGTGTGTTTTCAATAACTTTGATAGCAAAGTGGTAAGTTGATTCAACTCCTGTGAACTCAGAGGGGAGCCTAAATGGGCACCATGCATGCTCATCTGTGCTTCTAATTTTTTACATACTCTAGTTCCTTCTGCTGTTAACCGTAATGTGTTGAAGCGTCTATCACCTTCATGCGTTTCGCGAATTACTAGTTTTCGCTCAACCAAGTCAGCAATCAAATTAGTTACTTGTGATTTCTTCATCACTAAAGCGTTGGCTAACTCGTTCTGAGTAATTTCGTTGTTGATTGAAATTAGATAGAGCATGGTTTTTTGGCCCGATGCGAAATCAAATTTTTCAAAGTACTCGCTTCCAGATTGCATCGTTATGACCCGTACCAGCCTTGAAAGATAAGACAGGTTATTTCGCAATTCACCAATTTTGACAGTGGGCGGAATTGGCGTCCTGTTTGAAGATTTTGGTTGATTCATGGTTTAGATCTTAGGGTAATCCCGAGATTTGAAAATGGAAAAATTAGGCAATAATTTAAACAGTACACAAACTTAACTAATTTGATAATGGCTCCTATGGAGAAAACTCAGAATACGGATAGCAGGCGCATTTTGCCTGCTATTGAGTTACGCAACGTCAAAAAATCATTTGGTTCCATACAAGTGCTCAAAGGAATCAATCTGTCTATCGGGGATGGGGAGATTGTTGCATTAATTGGTCCTTCTGGATCGGGTAAATCAACAGTTGTCAGGTGCATTCACCAACTGACTGATATTGATTCCGGCGCAATTTACTTTCATGGCGAATTGCTTGGATTTGAACGAACATCAGAAGGAAAAATACTGGCGCTGAACGATTATGAAAAAGCCAAACAACGGCAGAAACTGGGAATGGTGTTTCAGCAATTCAATTTATTTCCTCATTTGACAGTCCTGGAGAATGTCATGGAGGGTCCAGTCAATGTAATGAAGAGAAATTACCAAGAAGTAAATGTCGAGGCACTGGAGCTACTTGGAGCGGTGGGATTACTTAATAAACAAGATGCCTATCCGAGAAATTTATCAGGCGGTCAACAGCAGCGAGTAGCAATTGCAAGGGCGTTGGCTATGAAGCCAAAAGCATTGTTATTAGACGAACCCACAAGTGCATTGGATCCAGAGTTGGTTGGCGAAGTTTTAGATGTTGTTCGCAAATTGGCAGCTCAAGGTATCACCATGGTCATTGTGACGCATGAAATTTCTTTTGCTCGAGAAGTTGCAAACCGAGTTGTGTTTATGGAAGGTGGGCAAATTATTGAGCAAGGTGCAGCGCATGAAACTTTGATGTCTCCAAAATCTGACCGCTTGCAGTCCTTTCTATCGAGGACATATAAAAATGAATGAAGCGATCGATACCACCTATTCAAGCATGACACCATTTAATCATGCTTATGCAGACCGCCTGTCTTTAGCAAGAAATTCTAAGGCCCAGGGTAAAAAAGTAGTTGGATTTGTTGGGAATACAGTACCAGTTGAGCTCATATTAGCTGCAGGAATGGTTCCATGTCGCCTATCTCCTATAGACGGTGACTTGAGTGATTCGGATGCTTATGTTGAAACGTTTGCAGACTCAGATGTGCGACGAATATTTCAACTCTACATAACTGGCAAGTTAGATGTATTTGAATTATTGATAATCCCGCGATCTTCAGAGTCACATCACAAACTCTATTTGATGCTACGTGAGGCTAATAGAGTTGGATTAGGCAGGAATGTGCCTCAGTTATTTCTTTATGAAATATTGCATACACAAAGAGAAACAAGTCGCCTCTACGGAATTCAAAGAACTGTTGAATTGTGGAAAAAACTTTTAGAAATAAACACTCATGTGATAGATGAAGTTTCGTCGATCAACCATGCTATCCGATTGAAAAATCAACAAAGATATGAGCTCAATCAACTGCATGAAATGCGCTGGCGAAAGAAAGTTACAGGTGTAGATGCACTGAAGGTGTCTATCGCCGCTCAATTTATGCCAGTTTCAGAGAGTATTCATATGCTCAAAGAATTGATAAATTCAATTTCATTTGGTCACTCTAGTTCTTTGAATCTATTAGTAAGAGGAGTGCCGAACGATCAAACAGTTCTGCATGAACAGTTGGCACATTTTGGCGTCAATGTATTAGCTGAGGATGACGACTGGGGGGCTAGATCGGGTTTATCTGAAATATCAGAAACGTCATCAAATCCTATTGAAAAAGTATTTGAACATTATTGGCGTGACGTTCCTTGTGGAAGAAAGTTTCCAACTGACGATACCTGGTTTCTGCAAAAAATTGAGCTACCTGAAGTAGATGGCGTTGTTTTCTATTTGCCGGAACCTGAAGATGTATACGGTTGGTCTTATCCAGCAGATTTAAGAGTTTGCCGCAATCATAAAAAAGTGACAATCTTGATTCGAACGTCATGTGAATCTCCTCAGGCAATGCTTGAGGAAATAAAAAATCAACTAGAACTTAGCTCGACTTTACGCGCCGATAAAAAATTTCTAAATGAGGCTTCTGTATGAGTCGTGAAAAACAACTTGCATGCACTTCGCAAGCAGCATTGAAACAAAAAACTTGGTTTGCAGAATTGCGTAAGGAAGTTTTTGAACTTCAAAAACCCTATGCCATCATCAATGCGGACACGCCTCATGATTTATTTCATGTGATGGGAATCCCGGTGGTAACTAATCAATGGTGGGCTGCTGTGGTTGCAGCTAAAGGCCTGTCTAGTGATTATTTGGACGGTATGAGTTCCTTGGGGTTCCACAAAGACTTGTGTCGTTATTGCAGCATTGGGCTGGCTACCAATTTGATAAATCTTGAAGATCGAACTCCTTGGGGAGGATTGCCAAAACCAGCCTTGCTATGTGCCAGATTAACTTGCGACTGCATGCAAAGAGTTTTTCAACAATGGGCAGATCATTTAGGTTCTGATTTTATTGCACTCGAAGCACCAGGCTCACAGAAATTGCCTGAACGATGGTGGGAGTTGAGTCGTAATCGCTGGGAGGAGCTCTGTGAGCCATATCGCCTTGATTTGGCGGTAGAAGAGTTGAAAGAATTAATTTTGCGATTAGAAAAAATCAGTGGATCAAAGTTTAGTGAAGATGCGCTTCGGTCTTTCTTATCAAAAGTTAATCAACAAGAAGAGTATTTCCAAGAAGTGCGAGAGTTGATTGCTACATCGCCCTTATGTCCTGTACGAGTTGAAGAACAAATTAGTAATGTAATGGCCACTCAGTGGCATCGTGGTAGCGACTGGGCTTTAGATCATGCGCGAAAGTTCAGGGATGAAATACGAGAAAGGGTGGATAAGGGCATCAGTGCCTTTAGCGGCGAGAAAAAACGTTTGATGTGGGTTGGCGCAGGCCTATGGCATGACATGAGTTTTTATTCAGCATTTGAAGAATCTCATGGAGCTGTATTTGTTTGGTCTATGTATTTGCCGTTTGGACCTGATTGGTACATTCGTTATGGTCTTGATGATCCTTTACGAGCTTTAGCAAGTCGCGTAGTCACCATGAACGAAGTACTCCATAACCCGCCATATGCGCCATCTTGGATTGTCAATGAAGCAATTCGTAATCGCATTGATGCTGCCGTCATTCTGCTACCTAAAGGTAATCGACCAGCAGCAGCGGGCAAATTGATGATAGCCAGTGCATTAGAAAAGGCGGGTATTCCAATTCACTTAATTGAGTCCGATATGGTAGACGGTCGTCAATGGAACAGGGAAAACGTTCACAACAACATGAAACAGTTTTTAGAGGAACGTCTATGACTGATCAGACATGTCGAAATGTGACCATTATGATGGTTGGCGATTTAATTTTGGATGAGCCTAATCCTGATTCGTTTTTTGAAACATCACGGCAGACATTGCTTACTGCTGACGTTGCTATAGGACATGTAGAAGTGCCTCATACCAACCGCGGTAGTGAAAATAGTACTGATGTGCCTGCACCACCAGCTAATCCAGAAAATTTGGCTACATTGCATCGTGTTGGATTTCACATAGCAACTTTGGCCGGAAATCACATTGCAGATTCTGGTCCAAATGGTATTGAAGACACTATTGCAACATTGAGATCAATTGGCATTTTGAGTACTGGTGCTGGTATGACTTTGAGTCAATCAAGAGAGCCAGCTGTATTGAATAGCCATGGGACCCGAGTGGGAGTATTGAGCTACAACTGTGTCGGACCGCGAGATAGCTGGGCTACATCGAAAAAAGCCGGTTGTGCATATGTAAAAGTCTTAACTCATTACGAGCTGGATCATGCAAGTCCAGGTGGGCCTCCAACAATATACACATTTCCTGCGCCCGAAAGCTTAGAGCAAATGGAAGCAGATATTGCGCAACTGAAATCTAAATGTGATATTGCAATTGTTGCCCTACATAAAGGTGTAGGGCATACACCTGCAAAAATTGAAATGTACGAGCGTACAGTTTCTAAGTCAGCTGTAGATGCAGGAGCAGATGTTGTTATAGGACATCATGCTCACATCATGCGTGGTATCGAAATTTATAAAGGTAAGCCCATTTATCACGGTTTAGGAAATTTTGTATGTGTGACACGCGCACTCTCGATCAATGAAAACGATAGTCCAGAGCGCTTAGCTTGGGCTAAACGAAGAGAAAAACTGTTCGGTTTCTCACCTGATCCATTAATGCCTACATATCCATTTCATCCTGAAAGTAGAAATACTGCGATTGCTATTTGCAAAGCAAATTCAAGTGGGGTATTGGAGTCCGGTTTGATCCCTTGCTACATTGATCAGGATGCTCGCCCGACACCTTTGAAGCGAAATGAAGGTGGTCAGTCAGTAATTGACTATATAGAAAAAATATCTAAGGCGGCTAATTTTAAAACTCACTTTGAGTGGGCTGACGATAGCTGGGTTCGCATTCGGATGGATGCTTAGGAATTAGCAATTTTGGAGTAATGTAGTTTGCGTACAAATACAGAAAATCAACCCAAGCCTTTAGATGGCGTAATAGTGCTTGATCTCACGACTGCTCTTGCAGGACCTTATTCAACTTTGTTGCTGGCGGGCCTTGGAGCACGTGTCATCAAAATTGAGAATCCCAAGTCACCAGACACAGCAAGGAACAATGCACCTTTTATTGGGCGCGATGGGGTTTCAATGCAACGTAAGCATGAAGATGACATGTCTTTAGCGATGCTTGAGCGAGGTAGAAATAAAGAATCAGTAACACTAGATTTAAAAAGTGACGACGGCCGTGCAATATTTTTCAACTTGGTTGAAATAGCCGATGTAATAGTTGAAAACTTCAGTGCAGGAACAGCTGATCGATTAGGTATTGGTTATTCGATATGCAAAGAGATCAATCCTAAGATTGTTTACACCTCAATAAGTGGTTTTGGTGCAAACATGATATCGGCACAAAACAAGGCGATGGATACTATTGTGCAGGCATTGTCGGGCCTGATGATGACTTCTGGAAATCCGCAAGATGCGCCTGTTCGAGTGGGTGTCCCTTTTGGTGATTTGGCTGCGCCTCTCTATGCTGTTATTGGTACGTTGGCTGCATTGATGCAAGCACGCGATACACATTTAGGTCAGCATGTGGATGTTTCATTATTGGGAGCCATAACTGCGATGGTGGCAACTGAACCATTTGACGTGATGAAAAAATCAGGTCAAGAAACTCGTACTGGCAAGACGATGCCGCGCTTAGCTCCTTTTGGAATATTTCCTACTCAAGATGGCTACGTAGCCATTTGTGCGCCAACAGATGGCTTTACTGCTTCTTTGCTACGTGTAATGGGTCAAGAAGAATTGATTTCAGATGATCGTTTTGTCGATCGAAATAGCCGCGTTAAAAACAATCAAGAATTGCATCAATTAGTTGAAATTTGGACACAGGGCTTACCAACTGTTGATGTCGTCAAACTTCTGGAGCAAGCAGGTGTACCTTCGGGTCGTGTTCGTGAACCTGGTGAAGCAACGCGTGATCCTCGTTTGCTCGCTCGAGGGGAGACAGAGCAAATTGAACATCCGAAATATGGTGCTGTTGAAGATGTGATTGTTGGTGGCCTTCCAATCCGAATGACGGGATCTTTTGCTGGATTTGACAAACATGCACCAACTCTTGGTCAACATAATCACGCAGTATTTAGCGAACTTCTTGGGATCAGTGATGAAATTTTAGGTCGACTAAAAGCTCAGGGCAGTATCTGAATGAGTCACATGATGCGAATTACTGAATTGCTAACCAGTTTTCAAGGCCTAAAAAAGATTTTGGTCTTGTTAGTTCACGCATTTTGCAGTACCGCTGTAATCTCAACTGAGACTTGGGCTAACGAACCCATTCGAACAGAAACACGATTAAATACAGTCGATACGTCAGCAAAACTGTATTCAGAATTGCCCGAAAAAATTAAAAAAACTGGTGAAATTAGATTTGTAGGTGACTCGCATCCACCTTATCGAATCGTAACTGACCGTCGATTAATAAGTGCAGGACTTGAACCAGATTTGGCGCGAGAACTTGAAAAAGTTTTAGGCGTTCCAATTAAACACAATGTTGTAAACAGTTTGTCAGCCACCTTGGCAGGTTTAGCTGCAGGTAGATACGACGTAGCATTAGGACCTGCTGTTGCTACTAAAGAGCGTCTTGTCAAATTTGATGGTGTGACATGGTTGACAACTCGTCCTGCATTCGTTTTTCCACTTGACCGTGAAAAAAGGTATCGAAATGTATTCGATTTGTGTGGTCAAAAAATCGCTTATGTAGCTGGCAGTGTTACGGAACGTGTAACAAAAAAAGTAGTTCAAATATGCATAGATGCTGGAAAGCCAGCGGCTGTCCATGTTCCATTGGTTGATACAAATATGACATTGATTGCCACACAAGCAGGTCGAGCTGATGTTGCTGGTATGACATTAACAGCAGGGTTACATGTTGTGCATGAAAACGCTCAACGATTTGGCATGTACAGCGATGAAAGTGGAGGCCTTGGAAAAGACTTACTTTCTCTTTTTGTGACTAAAGAGTCAGATCTCGCAACTGTTATGCAAAAAGCCATGAATCTATTGATGACAAATGGTCAATACAGCAAGGTCATGTCAGTTTGGGGCGTTGAAGGGGTAAGCGTTTTAAAAGCTGAAATGAATTTGGCCAAATAACACTGGGATACTTCAATTGAATACAAATATTTATTTTGCTGACGATGCTGCTAAAGCAGTTTACAAGCCTCAATGGGTAAGACGGTTTGTCATACTTTTTACATCCATCGTCTTTTTCAATGCTTTGCATTTCTTATTAACTAATCCAAGATTTGAGTGGACTGTTGTTGCTGAATTCATAACTTCATCTGTTGTATTAGATGGATTAGGAATAAGTGTTTTGCTTACGTTCTTCGGCATGCTCTTTGGTTCCATTATTGGTACTTTTTTAGCTGTACTGCGTTTAAGTGAATTTAAAGTAGGTCGCTACATTGCTGAGTTTTATGCATGGATCTTCCGAGGCACTCCATTGCTTATTCAATTATTGTTTTGGTACAACTTAGCCTACCTAATACCCAACATCGAAATTGGCATTCCATTTGGCCCAACACTGTTCAGATGGGATACGAATGAATTGATAACACCTTTTGTGGCTGCAATTTTGGGTTTGGCCTTGAATGAGGCTGCATATATGGCAGAAATCATGAGAGCAGGTATTCAATCTGTTGACAGTGGCCAACTGGATGCAGCGAAGTCTCTTGGATTTACGTCTGCCAAATCATTTTTCAGAATAGTTTTACCGCAAGCAATGCGGTTTGTTTTACCGCCTGCAGGAAGTCAGGTCATTGGGATGCTTAAAGGTACCTCACTTGTGAGTGTCATTGCTATGACTGATTTATTGTTTTCTGTTCAGACCATTTACAACCGAACTTTCAAAGTTGTACCAATGTTGATAGTCGCGGTTATTTGGTATTTGTTGGTATTTACTCTTTTGTCAGTCATTCAGAAAAAAATGGAAGCCCATTTTTCACGTGGATATAACAGTATGCAAAACAACATTGATCGTCCGGAGAATTGATATGAAATTCTTTTTGCAAGTTGTTCTATTAGGATGGGCAATATTTTCTTCAGTAGCTTCGCATTCTCAAACTGCTGATGTTGTAAAAATCTCTTCGCCTGGACGATACGAAGGATATAGCCCTCTTATTTATTCTGAAATTAAAACAACTTCGCTGTATTTTAAGACTCGCGATGGTGTTCGGTTGGCTATGGATATTCACCGTCCTGCAGTCAATGGAAAGTTAGTCGATACACCTTACCCAGTCATTTGGCAGCACGCAGCTTCACGCCGTATAGCGCCAGATCAGCGATATTCGGCTGTGCGCCAAATGCCAGAGCTAGTTAAATATGGGTACGTGGTCGTTGAAGTAGACCGGCGTGGTATGGGCGCATCTTTTGGAACTCGTCGTGGCTATAACGACAGAACTGAAGCGCGTGATGCCTTCGACATAACAGAATGGTTAGCAGCTCAGTCTTGGTCTACTGGAAAAGTTGGTGTTTATGGTTGTTCAAACACTGGGGATGCTGCGATGCACTCCATTTCTAAAATCCCACCACATTTGAGCGCAGTATTTGCAGGTTGTTTTAGTTGGATTAAATACGATGGCTTCTTAAGAGGTGGTATTTTTGCCAATTGGGGAAGTGGAGTTGAACGAAGCTTCGAAGAAGACATGTTAAATCCACCGGTAGACGGTGATGAAGATAAAAAGTTATTGCGATTAGCAGTAGAGGAGCATCGAGACAATACACCGTTGGCTACTTTATGGCGTGGAATGCCATTTAGAGACAGTTGGTCTGACTTAGTTAATGCGAGGTTTTGGGCTGAAGGTAGTGCGGGAACCGCTCGTGATGCTGTGGCCCGTTCAAAGATACCTCTATATATCTTTGGTGGATGGTTTGATGATTTTCGACGTGAAGGGTTGGTGGCATTCTCTGGCTTACCCAATAACCCACGCAAAATATTAATTGGTCCTTGGGAGCATTGTCGAAATCCGGATTTTTATTTACTTGGAGAGGCGCATCGATTTTTTGACTATTGGCTTAAAGGAATTGATAACGGAGTTATGTCAGAACCGCCCATCACTTATTCTTCACAATTAAGTGATGGCTCTATTGTTTGGAAGCAAGCTAAAGATTGGCCAGGTACCCAAAGATCTTACGTTTCTCAATATTTAAATGTTGTTAAAAAAGGTGCAAATCAAAATCTAAGCAAAACTGCTCCGATATATAAAAATCAATCAATTGTTTTGGATGTCAAAAAACCCATTGCTTGTCCTAAGGGATGGAACCCGCAAGCAAATGCTTGCATGCAATCCGATAACGGAATTAGATTTGATGGGCCTGTATTAACTGCTGATACTGAAGTTACAGGACACCCATTGGTTAATTTATGGTTGTCAACAAATAACCCTGATCAAAATGTTTTTGCTTATTTAGAAGATGTGAGCCCAGACGGCAAAGCACAAATGGTGACAGAAGGGCGTTTGAAATTACGCCTTCGAGCAGAACATAAACCGCCGTACGAATTTTTAGGTTTGCCTTGGCATCGTAGCCTTGAGTCAGATGATCAGCCTTTGTATGCCAATGAGATTGTCAAAGTTCGTTTTGACATGCTTCCAGCATCTCATGTGTTTCAAAAAGGTCACTACTGGCGTCTAACTGTGACGGGTAGCGATCCACGTGAACGTTCTTTTCCCTCTGAGGGCACTTATTTACGCATTGTGAGCGATGTACAAAAAACATCTGTATTTGAATTGCCTGTTGGCGCTTTGAAGACATCCCAAGTTTTGACAATTCAGTCAAAAAAACCATGAAGTATTGAAATAGACGTAGAGCTATAAATTTTTTTATTTTCCAAATCAAAAAGGAGACGATATGAGTCGTAAATTCGCTAGAAGTAATGCACTGACCCCTATCGGTGCAGCAATTTTGTGTTTGCTTAGTAATGGAATTGTGCACGCACAAAATAATACTGAACCGACAGCCGAGGTGGTTGTAACTGGTAGTCAAATTCGTGGTATCAAACCTATTGGGGCACCTGTAGTTTCAGTTGGGCGAACTGACATTGAAATCTCTGGTGCATCAACCAATGCACAAATGATTCAGCAACTCCCGCAAGTTTTTAACTTAGGTGTGTCTGAAAATTCACGCGGACAGAGTGGCGGTTCAGGAAACATCACATATGGCTCGGGCATTAATTTGCGAGGTATTGGACCATTTTCTACTTTGGTGCTGATGAACGGTCACCGAGTTGTTGGACAGGGAACCACAGGAGCTACTGTAGATCCTTCTATTATCCCTTCATTGGCACTGGAACGTGTTGAAGTGGTTGCAGATGGCGCTTCTGCCTTGTACGGCTCAGATGCGATTGCTGGTGTAGCTAATCTGATCATGAGGAAAAATGAAACAGGTAATCAAGCATTCGTGAAATATGGTGCTGCCAACAATTACTCTGAAAAACAAACGGGTGCATTTTTAGGTCGAAAATGGGAGGGGGGTAATGCGACATTTACGTTTGAAAACACCACTCGCAGTGCCTTGTCTGGTAAAGACCGTGACTTCTTTACAGGAAATTTGCTCTCGCAAGGTGGAGGTGATTTTCGATCAACGCAATGTGCTCCGGGAAACATCGTTATCTCTGGTGTGAATTATCCGATCCCTGCTGGCGGTGTAACTTCTGCTAACGCCGCTTCATTGGTTGCTGGGGCTGCAAATAAGTGCGACAACCTTAAAGTGCAAGACTTGATTCCTCGTCAAGAGCGGGACAGTTTCGCAATGACTTTTAACCAAGCCATCAACCAAGATATTAACTTCTTTGCTGATGCTATTGCTTCTCGTCGCGCTTACGAATTTCATCCTGGTGCATTAGCCTCTAATGTGACAGTTCCGCAGACAAATCCGTTCTATGTCCGCCCTAAATCAGCCCCCGCTGGTACCAATGAAACTGTTGCCTACAGTTTTATTAATGAACTACCTGTCAATACAGCTACCGGCAGCTCTAAAACAATTGAAGCAACAGTCGGATTGGATTTCAAACTTGCCAATGAATGGAAGGCAACAGTTTTATATACGGATGGCAAAAATGATGATCTTGCTGTTACCCTGGGGGGACTGACTGGTGCTGCAGTTAACGCTGCATTGGCAGATACCAATCCAGCAACTGCGTTAAATGTGTTTGGTGGACCAAATAACCCCGCAACTTTGGCTAAGTTGAACACCACAATTGCATACTCTCCAGGTGTTACTAAATTTAAAGATTCTGTTGTAAAAGCCGACGGTCCTTTATTTGATTTGCCTGGTGGAAAAGTTCGTGCAGCAGTCGGTTTGGAGCATCAGAATATTCAGTCTGTTGGTGGTCAAACTACTGGCACTTTAGCCGCGCCAATTTTTGGAGAAGTTACTTTACAGCGATCAGTTAATTCAGCTTATGGTGAAGTAGCTTTCCCCTTGGTGGGTGAGAAAAATGCTACGAATGGTATTCGCAATTTATCTCTTACTGCTGCTGTGCGTAAAGACCAATACAGCGATGTAGGTGACACAAGTAATCCGAAATTTGGTATGAACTGGGCACCGGTTGATGAGCTCAATGTACGTGGCAGTTATGGATCATCATTCCGCGCTCCAGGTTTGACTCAAATTCGAGGATTTTCAAATGGCGGTCGCGGCGGTTTGTATGTTCAAAACTACTCTGATCCAACTTTAAACGGGGGGCTTCGTGTGGGTGTGGCTTTATCGGGTGCGAATCCAGATTTGAAACCTGAAACAGCAAAAACCAAAACCTTTGGCTTTGATTGGACACCTTCAGTTGGCAAGAAGTCTAAGATCAGCGTGACTTGGTTTGATATTACTTACGATAATCAAATTGTTGGCTCATTGTCTGACTTAACATTGCTAAATCGTGAAGCAGCATTTGCTGGTACCAATGTGATACAGCGTAATCCGTCTGCGGCATTGGTCTCGCAGTTGATTGCAAACTATCCTTTGTCTTCAGGTGTGTTGCCATCAACTTGGACTTTGTTTGTTGATGGTAGAAACTACAATTTGAGTAAATCTTATTCTCAAGGATTTGATTTCCAAGGTAGTACAAGGATTCCAGCTGGCGAACTGGGGGAGTTTTCTGTAGCTGCAAATGGCACTGTATTTACTAAATACAAAGTTGCTGCAACACCTGGTTCAGTTGCAACTGATCAACTCAATACTATTTTCAACCCTCTCAAATATAAAGCACGTTTGAATGGTGGTTGGGTGCATGGCCAATGGCAATCAAACGTGGCTATTAATTACGTTGGTAGCTATAACAACAATTTGGCTAACCCAAATCAAACAGTCGCTGCCTCAGCAACTATTGACGCACGTGTGGCTTATCTGTTTGAGTCAGGTGGCCCTTCTGATATTTTGAAAGATGCCACATTGGCAATCGGTGTAGTTAATTTGGCTAACAAAATACCTCCATTTGTGAACATCGCTCAAAGTTCCAACGGAGGTGGTGGTTTTGATCCCACAGTTGCAAATCCAATTGGCCGATTAGTGTCAATATCTTTAGACAAACGTTTTTAATTAAATAATTGGGAGATATATGATGAGAAACATTGCCTTAAAAGCTATGTACGCAATTGCTGTTTCCACTATAAGCAGCGTTTGTTTAGTCGCCTTAGCGCAGGGCAATGCTTCTCCATCAGTTGACTTTCAACCCGGACCAGCCGCTGAGTATGTTAAACAAGATATTCCTTTGGGAACGGGGCCATTTCCAGCAGTGATGCTTTCTGACCCAGGTCTTTTATCGCATACGCTTTATCAGCCTGCTAACCTCCAATCTCTTAATGTAGAAAAACTGCCAGTAGTAGTTTGGGGAAATGGTGCCTGTGTCAACACAGGTAATCGATTCAGACAATTTTTAACTGAAATTTCTTCTCATGGTTTTCTCGTTATTGCTTTGGGACCAATAGGTCCAGCAGAAGCCGAGAGCTCAATAAGTGGACGTCTTGCTGCAGGTACACCTGCAGAGGGGTCTCCAGCAGCACTTTTAGCAAAAGCAGGTCGCTTAGGTCCAATTCCTGCAACAGGAATGCTGCCAGGCGCATTTACAACAGCGAATCAATTTGCTGATGCAATAGATTGGGCCTTTTCAGAAAACATCCGTGAAGGAAGTTTATTGAAAAACAAAATTGATATCGACAATATTGCGGTTATGGGCCAGTCATGTGGAGGAGTTCAAGCTATTGATGCAGCTCGTGATCCTCGTGTTAAGACATTAGGTGTTTGGAATAGTGGATTATTTCCAGATGCTAAGCGAATGTGGCCAGTAGCAGCTGCTCGGGTTCGTAAAGAGGATATACCTTTGTTGAAAGTTTCTGCTATTTATGTCACAGGCGCTCCCACTGATGTCGCGTATAAAAATGCGGACGATGATTTTGAACGCTTTGTGGGTGTACCTGTTGTTCGTGCCTGGCGAGAGAAAACTGGTCACAGTGGAACCTATCGAGAAACACTGGGTGGTGACTTCTCTCCTGTAGCTGTTGCTTGGTTGAAATGGCAACTCAAAGGTCACAAAGATGCTTCAAAAATGTTTGTAGGTGCTGATTGCGGAATTTGCCAAAAGTCTAATTGGCATATTCGTAAAAAGAACATCGATTGAATCTTGATTGAAATTCCCTTTGGATGTTCTTTTTTCGAATTCTTGGTTTTTTTTGTAGCTTCGCATTTCTATGCGGGTTATCTTTCAACGTTTTTGCGCAATCAGATGACACTGAGACTGCATGCAATAAATTTGCGTCCATACATCTCGCAGATGTCAAGATTTTAAGCAGTAGTTTTGTAACTCCTGGACAAACAATTTTGCTAAATGAGCCTGCTCCTTACGAAGGGCAGAGCTTTTGCCGAGTAGAGGGCTATATTGATAAAGAAATTGGATTTGAGTTGTGGCTTCCTGCACCTACCAAATGGAACAAAAGATTGCTAACTGGAGGAGTAGGTGGACAAGCTGGTAGCTTCAACTACCAAATTGCACATAGAGGTATTCAGCGCGGATATGCAACTGCCACTACTGATTCTGGACACAAAGTAGCAGATATTCATTGGTTGTTAATGAATGGCCGGCAAGCTGAGAATTATGCAGAGAGAGCGCATCATTTATTAGCAGTCAAAGCAAAAGAGATGATGCATGCTTATTACGGATCTTTTCCCAAACACTCCTTTTTTGTCGGATGTTCTGGTGGTGGTCGTCAGGCGTTGACTGAAATTCAACGCTATCCAAATGACTACGACGGAGTTATTGCTGGAGCGCCCGGAGTAAATACGCCTGCAATGAGTGCTAGACGATTATGGGAAATGAAAAAGCACACTGAATGGGGTTCATTGATAACGCAAAGGGAGTGGGATTTAGTTGCTAAAGAAGCTCGTGCGCAATGTGATGCGTCCGACGGTGTGATGAATGGTTTAACGGAAGATCCCAGAGAATGTAAATTTAACCTTAGTGCCTTGGCTTGTTCTTCTATCCGAACAACGTCTTGCTTGACTGAAACTCAGATGAATATTGTCGAAACAATTCATTTACCCTTGATTGATGAAGATGGATTTAAAGTAGACGATGGGTTGCCTTACGGTGTGCGAATTACTGCAGATCCTTTGCCTGAGCCATTTACGCCTGGCCCTAGGTACTTGGCTGTCGTTTTATTCTCTGAGGGTGTCTACCGTGATGCTAATTGGGATGTATCTAAGTTCAATATTGCACGTGATTTGAAACGAATTGATGAGGTAATGAATTTACATGCGGACAACCCAAATATAGATTTATTTCAAAAGTCAGGTGGCAAATTGATTCTCTACCAAGGTTGGACTGATCAATTAGTATCGCCTTATTCAACCTTGTCGTATGTAGATAAATTAATTAAAAGATACGGTCAAAACCAGCTTAATCAATTTACTAAGATTTATATGGTTCCAGGAATGGATCATTGCCGAGGAGGTGAAGGTCCCGATCAATTTGGAGGCATGGGAGGAGATGCCCCTGTATTAGATTCAAAGCATGATTTATTGTCAGCCCTTGAAGATTGGGTACTTATGAAGCGTGTACCCGAGGAGATCATTGCCTCTAAAGTTCAAAGTGGCAAGGTAGTTCGTACACATTTGTTATGTCCTTTCCCCAAAAGAGCAAAATTTGATACAAGTAATTCGGCTTCAAATTCAACTGAATATGTATGTCAGTAAATGAAAATACTGATTTTGAAGATTCAAGCTACTCCTGCCGCAGCACAGCTGGCGCATATGCAGGCCTTGCCTTTTGCCGATTCGGGAACATGTTCCATTACAGCTGGTGTAAAAACTGCTTCCATGCACCAACAGCGTTCGGGTTCTGTGCCATTGGCTTTAGCCGTTTCCATGGCGCAGCTGTTCGGCTCATGACAGATAGGGCAGCGAGTTGGGTCAATAGTTTGCATATGCTTAGATGAATCTTAAAGCAGTCTAGTTAACAGCACTGAACTTGGTTGAAGTTGATAAACATTATTGCTTCCACATTTGCTTCTACACCGCTCTAGAACGCATGTAACCTATTGATCTTGATGGGCTTGTATTTATTGAAGCTGCTCATAATCCTTTGTTCCAAGGTTCGACTTCGCATTTGAGATTCGAACAAATCAAATTTAGATACAAATTAGTAAACATCACTCAACTTCATTAACATGCAAGTTTTTGGGAACTCAGGGCAGGTTGGGATATCTAAATCTGTGAGATAAGAGACTGCTTTAGGCTGAGAGCAGACCGTCGCTGTGGGCATCTAAGCGGCAGTAGCCGACCCAAAGCCGTCACTGGTCTTTGGGTTTGGAATGTCTGCTTTCATGCTAAGCCAGCAGGTCTTCGAGCAGTTCATTTTTTTCGGTGAACAGAGGAAATCAATTGAGCAAT
>JACCED011381112.1_pt1 | contig 16579 bp, 16 predicted proteins | sample 7455021 | NCBI WGS metagenome assembly JACCED01 (sample SAMN15323456, study PRJNA562643) | freshwater metagenome | isolation source: river surface water | place: USA:Blue River Watershed | collected 2017-08-19 | reverse complement strand
ACGAGTTCAGTATCTTGACGAATTTGTAACATGATTCCTAACATATCAATAATGTCATCTCTAACATTTTGAGGTCTTAGTTTATCTCTACCATGTTCATAAATAATTTCAGCTTCAACTTCAAAAATAGGAGCCTCTGTAAATAGTTTAGAATCAGATAATTTTTTAACCTGTACAATTTGACCATTAACAACATGTTGTTTAGATTGGGTTAAATCGATTCTAAAAGGTAATTTAGAATGTTTATAGGAAATACGTTTTTTAAAACGATATTCCTTATTGGCATTTTGAATAATTTCAGCAATATCCTCTTTAGAATATTCAGGTGAACCACGAGTTCTTTCCCTATTAAGAAGACGTCTAATGGCACCAAAATTTTCATAAGTTACCTCTCTGGCAATACCGATACGTGTATTATAAATATCATAATCAGATAGTTGTTCTAATTGAAGACGTTGTTTAGATTGAATAGTAAATTCTTTATCTTCAGATAAATCAATAAAATTGGTATTACAATAATTCATAATTTTATCAGTACCTTTTAGAGTTAATCTAAGATATTGGTCATCGATACTAAAATTAGTATCTAGGTAATTTTCTTCATCAATCTTAGTAAAAGATTCATTATCTTTTAGAAAGGTGAAGAATCTAGAGAATTCGTCATAGTTAACACCAGCAGTAAATTTATTATATGTTCTACCTTGATTATTAGTAACTTTATTAAATTCACCTAAACGAATTTCTAATTCAATATTAGTACCTTCGTTTCTATTAGCTTCAACAGTATCAACAAATTTAAATGATAAATCTGTTAATCTATCAAATTCATCTCTAGGAACAATGAAGTTAACAATTTTTCTATCAGCTGTAGATTTTTGACCTAGCATCTTTTCTATAATAAGTAATTATTTTAAATTAAATTATAATATTTCAATTTATTTAAATTATTTTCTGTCTAATTTAATAAAATCATGTCTAATTTACTTGACTTGTTTAATATCTTGAAGTCTAAAGACATTGATACAAACAATGCCTTAATTACTAATAAACATACAATAGCTATAATAGGTGGTCTTCAATATATAGGAGCACATATAACTCTATCATTTTTAAAGAATAACTATAATGTTATTATTTTAGATTGTATTTATAATACTAATTTTATTAATCCAGATATATTTAATAATTATATAAATTATAAATTTATAGCTATTGAATATGATAATTATAAAATGATAAGTGATATATTTATTCAATATAATATATCAACTATTATTTATCCATTTAGAAATTCATTTTCATTCAAAGATACTTTTACTATTTATTCTAATACTATTTTTCCTTTAACTAATATACTAAAAGCTATTTGTGATACAAATAATAAAAAATCTAATCAAATTAATAAATTAATTTGTGCTTCTAATAGTTCTATTTATACCAGTTCTCATCAAATTTTATTTAATAGTCAATATGAATTAGATAATCCATCTGCATTTTTTACATTTATTAAAGAAAAACTAATTTATGATTTTCATAAAATAAATCCAAATATATTTATATCAATCCTTCGAATATCTACACCATGTGGCGTCGACCCCATGTTTTATAATTCATTATTAAATATTAACTACTTAAAATATCATAAATCTCTACAAAATAATATTATATTATGTCTATTGACTAACTCATATTTACAAATTAATAAAAATAATAATCAAATAGATATATCTATCAATAGTTTTGCTAATGATATAAATAATTTAGATATTACTGATATATCTAATGCCTTTTTATGTTGTTATCTAAATGATAATGGAATGTATTTTAGAATTTATAATATTATTAACTATAATTCTATTAATATTTGCCATATATTAAAGGTATTTGGTCCTAGTATTCGTTTTTATATAAATTATAATAATTATAATTCGAATAAATATGTTTATAATACATATGATATACTTAGAATTACTAAAGAAAATTTAGATTGGGAACCTACTATAGAAATCAAAAAAAGTTATAATAATATTTCTTCCTTTATTAATAGTAAAAAACAAACTTTAATAAATTTAGATAATTATAATAATCTTCCTAATAATACCTATTGGGATACTCCTAATACTAATACACATATAGTTATTACAAATGATTCAGATAATACTATAACTAATGCTAAAAATAAAATAATAGATGAAGAAGATGAATTTGATTTATTTTTTGGAGATAATACAGATGAAGTTGATATTATTACTTGAAGATTAAAAATTAGACAAAGTAAATTATTAAAATTATTAATTACTTTTAACTAGTGCATCAAAACGATTTAATGTTTCGTATTGATTCGTCTTATTGTGTTCTTTGTAATTTTTTTTATCCCAGTTATCACTATTAGATTTTTTATGAAAATAACTAAAATTATTAGTTTTAATGAATCGTTTATTTTCTAATTGATGATATTCTCTTTTTTTTGTTGGGTCTCCAAAAATTTCTTTAATATTGATACTAGGTGGTTTATAAACTTTAGCTCTATTTTCTAGATATTTACTATATTTTTCAATACTAATATTATTAATTAAATTAATAAGATTAGGAGAAATAATAATATCATTATTAAGAATTTCTCTAGTTTTAGGCCATTTTTCTTGTATTAGTTGTTCTTTTTCATCATCTACAAATAAAAACATATCATTATCCCTTAGATATTTCCAAACATTTTCTAGAGTTTCGTGTGTTTTAAATAGTTCATAAACATTAATATCAATAGCTCTATTAACAAAATCATGTACACGTTCACAATAATCACAACCTAAAAAGATACAGATATCAATAAATTGTTCTTTATTGAAATGTTTAAGAATTTCTTCTCTATCGTATTCCATAATATAATCTGAATGTTGATAATAATCCCTATATAGTTTATTACATCCTAAAGTTAGAAAATCCATATCATCACTAATACAACCATGAATAATACCATTTTCACATAATTTACAACAGATAAAGTCTGCTTCTGATTCACAATCAATATATTCGATATCTAATGAATTAAAAAATGTTTTGAGTTCTTTAATTTTATCTACACTAACATCAATATTTTTTTTTCTATTAACTTCTTTTCTTTTTTCGATAACTTTCTTTTTTTCTTTAGGTGGTTTTCCATCAAAAACATAGAATGCCTTAATATTATTAGAAACAAGATGTTCATATTGTTTCTTAAATTTATTAATATAGTCATTTGACGATATAGTATATTTATACATAAAATAGTTAGCATCGACAGCGATATATTTGCTTGCTAGTTCTGAAATTTTTTTTTCAGAAATAGAAGTAGGAATATAGGTTTTAAGAAACTTAGAAAGTCCTTTGATTCCCATTATTTACGAGGTATTTGTCCTATATTTTATCCCCGCATCAATTTTTAATAATTTGATTTTCAATTAGAAAATTCTATTAATAAATTCAAAGTAATTTATTAATATTATTTATAGTTATACTACCATTTACCTTTATAAAATTCATCTTCGATATCATCAGTCCATTCTGTATCATTTCTATTTGAATTATAATCATCATAGTCATCATCGTAGCTAACATATTGTTCATTATTAGTATTTTTTGTTTCAGTTTTAGTAATTACAATAGGTTTAGGAGCTGGTTTATCGGCATTTTTACGAGCAGCCTCTAGATAATTAAATGTATTTGGTGTATTCGAAGGTGTAGCTGTAGGAACAGGGCTAGAACCTAGTTGAGTTTTGGACCTTCCTCCTCCTAGACTAGGAAAATCCTTAGCAGTTAGTGTGATAGGTTTAGAAACTTCTTTAGGTTTAAGTTCATCTACAATACTATTTTGATTAAATTCTTGAGACTTATTCTTAAGAAAATCAGGAATATATGGTTTGCTAGTTAGAGGTTGTTCAGTCTTAAATGTATCTACTCTACTATCTACATTTTCAGCTGATTTAAAATATTTAGAATAAAATGTTTTATCTTCAAAATTAGAATTTGATTTAGTAGATAGAACTTTATCTTTATCTTCAGGATTATGTTTTTTACGCCATAGAGGTGTTGAATTTGATTCCATTTTGATTGTAATATTGTAATAAGTAATTAGATATATCTTTAAGAGGTTTAAAGATACTAATTCAATTTCTCTAAATGAACAATTCTTTAACTAGTTCAGTTAATTTTATTGATAATCACTTTGACCTTAATTCTAGTACTATAGACTTAAATAAATCTACTATTAGTTTAGCTAGTTCTACTGATAGTTTTACTAAGCTTATTTTTAATAATTCAAATCCTGATTTATCAACTAGTAATTCTAGTAGTGAATTAACTAATAGTAACTCGAGCGATGAACTATTTAGTAATAGTGAAAATCTAAATGAAGTAATAGATGATACTAGAGGTCTATTAGCTAATAGTGAAGAAGTTAATTTAAGTTTTATAGAAATTCTAAAAGAAAAAATAAAGAAGTTTTATTCTTTCTCTAGTGCTTTAGTTACTAGTACATCTAGTAACGGATTTAACTATCTAAAAGATATATATTATACAATAAAAATAAATACTAGAAATCTAAAGAATAATTTAAAAGAAAAATATGGTTTTACTAATGAAAATACTATTAGTATTAAAAATTATTCATTTAGAGATTCTTTTTATCTTTTTTGTAAACTATTTACTAATAGAACTAAAGGAAAACCAAATATTTATATTTTTTACAAATCTAAAAATATCTAATAAGTTCTGATATTTCATTTATCTTCAAATCCTCTATACCTCTAATTCCTAATTTTTTTCTATCTACAAAAATACTACCCATATTAACATTTTTACTTCCTATAATATCTTTTATATAATTATTACCTACCATTACAGCATTATAATGAGCTATATTATCATTTTCTAAGGCATATTCAAATATCTTTTTACAACCTTTTTTACAAAGATGTTCTTCACTAGATAAAGCTATTGTTCCCTTAAAATATTTCATTAAACCTGAATCTATTAATGCTTTTAATACATCTTTTCTATTTTTACTAGTATTTGAAATAATTCCTAATTTATAACCTCTATCATTTAAATATTTTAATGTATATAATACATCATCATATAATACTGCTAATTTTTCTTCAGGTGTTTTTCCAAATAAAAATTGTTCTCTCATTCTAGGTTTTGCTAATGTTTCTGACCAATCAAAGTATATATGTGTAATCATTCTATATATTTATTAGAAATTTATAAAATATAGAAAAAGCTTAAATACAACCATATGTAATTTACATAATCAATATGGAAACTAAAAAGAGAACCAGAAAACCCAAAAATAAACTTACAGAGATTTTATCTATAGAACCTTCCACTGAAAATATTATTGAAAACACCACTGAAAATATCATAGAAGAAACTACTACAATTACTAACAATGAAATAGATTATAGTTATTTAGATACATTTAAAAATAATATCAATGCTATTATTCTATCTTTAGAAACTAGTATTAAACAATCTAATAATAGTATTCTAATAAATTCTATAAATAATAATCAAACCATTGATAATCTAAACAAAAAACTCAAAAATATTCAAGACTTACATAAAAAAGAAATTTTAGATATTAAAGATTCATCTACAAATTCTATAAATAATCTTAATTCTGAAAAAAACTTACTTATATGTGAAAACATTAAATTAAAAGATAGAATAGTTATTTTAGAAAAAGTCAACAAACAAATTCAAGAAGAAACAGAATTATCTACTGCCAAAAATAATAATCTTAAATCCCAATTTGAAACCTATAAATTAGAGTCTACTAATACATATACTAATCTTAAAACTTTATACGATGAACTTAAAAATGAAAATAATGTTTTTGTTAATCGTCTTGAAAAAATAACTAAAGAATATGATAATATTAAAAATGAACATAAAAAATTAAAAGATGAATACAATGAACGTCTAGAAAGTGAAATTCAATCTTTTAAAAATGTATCCCTTTTAAATACATATCTTAAAGAAATAGACTCACTTAAAAAAGAAATTAGTATCCTTAATCAAAAACTTACAACAAATAAAAAATTCTTAGAACAATCCCAAAAAGAAAATAAAGACCTTTCTTCTAAATTAGAAACCCTCTCTGTCCCCGAACAAGAAGAGTCTGTAGAGGAACAAGAAAATACTGTAGAGGAACAAGAAGAGACTTTAGAGGAACAAGAAGAGTCTGTAGAGGAACAAGAAAATACTGTAGAGGAACAAGAGGAGACTGTAGAGGAACAAGAAGAAGTTGTAGAGGAACAAGAAGAGACTACTGAAGAAAAAGAGGAGACTACTGAAGAACAAGAAGAGGTTGTAGAAATAGATATTAGTAAATTTGATATAATTGAGGTAGATGACAAAGAATATTATGTAGATTTAGATAATAATATTTATGATAAGGATTCATTAGATGTAGTAGGTAAACTAACTGATGATGGAGATGCTATTTTTTTTGAATAAGATTCATAATTTCTGAATTATATTCGACTCCTAAATATTTATAATTGATATAACATTTAGATAAATTATTGCGTGTTTCAAAATCATTTTTATCATTTTTAAGGTTGTCAAAAATGAAATTTAGTTTATCATAAAAAATCTTATCTGATTTTTCATTATTTACCATTGTATATACCATACCATTTTTTTGAATAATAGTAGTCATATTTTATTATTTAGATTTATTTTATCTAATTAAATCTTAATAATATTTATCAATTTAATAATTATAAACAGTAACAAATAGTAAATAAAGAATATAATATTTATATAATTAATATGAATATAATAAAAAATATATTAGATTCTATTATGCCTATGAAAAAAAATATATATTTTAATGTTTCTATAATAGATAATACTTTACCTATACCTTTAAAAAAAGAAATAGATATAAGGCCAATAGAAGAATCTATTGAAAAAAGAGTAGAAAATTTAATAGAAAAGATATTTAAACCGTGGTATATAGAAAATGTATCAATAAATTCTTTATCAGATAAAAGCTCACATCATCCCTTATTTATATTTACACAAAATTACTCATTATCAATACATAATTATTATAAATATTTATTAAAATCTACAAAGTTATCTATATTTTTCAATGAAAATATTGAAAGTATTTTTATAAGTATTATAGTTTATTTAGATAAAATTAAGAAGAAACTTATAAGAAAAAATAGACAACATGAAATATATTTAGATTATAATATATTCTATATATTTATAACTTTATTATGTTTATCAGTAAAATATCATATAGATGATATAGATTATTTATCATGTACAGAATTAATATTGAAATTATTTGATATAAATATTGGTCATAAATATTTATTATTTGAAAATGTATTATTAGAACATCTAGAATATAATTTGTTTGTCCCAGTAGAAGAATATCATAAATATTATAAGTTATTATTTGATAAATAGTAAATTGAAATATTTTAAAAAGAAAAGCTTGAATAAATAAAATGGAACTAGAATATAATCCGCATCAAGAATTAGTTAAAAACTATTATTTTAAGTTTAATGTTTTAAATAATAGTAATAGTAAAAATATTCAGGATTCTATTAAATCTATTAAAAAACAAAATGAATCTAGTAAAACTCAAATAGAATTTAACTGGATGTTTCCTAGTATTACGAATGATAAATTTATTGTTCCTAGTATTGATGATAATTTAATGAAACAAGACCTAAATAAGTTAAATAATTATAGTTTTATCCATAGTATTTTATATCTTATAGATAATGTATATTATGCAAGTAGTGTTGAACAAAAATTAAGAGATTGTAGGGAATTTCTAGAATTATTTAGAAGTAAAATCTATAAAGATAAATTAAATAAAGAACTATCTGATATTATTAAAAATCTTGAAAACAATGTTTATATCGATAATACAATTCAGGCAATAGTTAATTATCTCGATTCTTTCCATCTGCTTATTTTATCTAATGAAGCTCCTAAATTATTTATTAATGGTAAAACAAAAAAAAATAATCCTCAATATAATTCAGCCGGAACCTTAGTTATTATTTATTATGACCATTTAAGAGAAGTTTATAGCCCTCTAGAATATAATATGAAAGATGAATCAACATTATATATTTCATGGAAAGAAAAGGAATTCCTACAAATGCTTAAAAAAGTACATCTCTACAATCATCCAAAAGAAATTAAAAAATGGGCTGTAGCAGATTTAAGAGAATGGATTAGATTTTTTAATATTAATATTGATATCAAATTAGAAAAGAAAGAAATTATTGAGAAAATGGGAGACAATGCTTTTGATATTGATATAAATTGATAATTAATGCTTATTAATTAATAGTTAATAATTATTAATATATGAATGAGTCAGAAATTCTAACATTTGTATATGAAGTTGTATGTGGAACAATTTTAGTATTAACTATGTCTTATTTTATTTATAGTAATTTTATTAGTAGATAATAATTCTAAAGTATTTAAACAACAAATAGTTAATGAATATAAAATGAAATTAAGAAGTGGAAAAATTATTGGTTCAGATAAACAAAATATAATTAATACAAATAATAATCTAATAAAAAAACCAGATGATTTTAAAAATACATTCGATTTTATGGAAGCTTATAATAAGATAAAATCTAAACATAGCTTTGAATCACTTCAAAATAATATTATTAATAAAAATATCTATAACATGATTGAAATATGTAATCTTTATTTAGCATTTATAGTGAACTTCAATAAAATTAATAATCAATATATTTCTAAGAACAATTTATGTATAAATTTATATGGTAATTCTTTAATCAATATCAAAAGTTATAAAGGTGAATTAGATAGTTGTTTAATATGTAGATGTTTAATAGAAGATAATGAATTTATAGTATCTTGTAAAAACAATCACTATATACATTTAGAATGTTTTTATGCTAAAATTATTAATAGAGCTTATAAAAACGAATTATCTTTTAATTTTGATATTTTTAAAGAATATATTAATTGTGGATTTTGTAGCAGTCCATTAATAAACATTAAATAAATCAAATTACTAATAACAAAGTAATTTTATTTATTTATTATTTGATTAAATCTTATTTTTATTCATAATCTCTAAAGGCAATACCAGTAGGGAATCTAGGAATACCATTAGGACTAAGTTCTTGGTATTTAACAGTGAGTTGTTTTCCAATATATTTATCAATATTCTTTAGCATAGTTTTGCGGCTTTCAATAGTTCCAGTCATTGGAACGCCAAATGTTTTATCAGGATTGATTTTAGAACGACAATCAAAAATAGGTGTACCTGCGTGAGCACCAGTACCTTCATGGTATCCAACTACAATAAATTCTTCATCCTTAAATTTCTTATATTTTTGGAGGTCTTTAGAACGACTTTGTTGTTTATAGACACCACCAATAGTACGAACCATAACACCTTCATAAGGATGTTTGAGACCAGTAAAGTGGTCAAAACATTTCTCAATATCATCCATATTTTTGGCCATACGTGTTTCTACAAGAACTAGATTACTAAATGTGTGTTTCTTGAAAGCTTCGGTGAGGAATTTGTTTCTATCAGTGTAAGTCATCTTATTCTTTTCTAGATTATGTTCACCAAAATAGAAACAATCATAGATATGATATTGAAGTTGAGTAATCTTAGGATGTTTAGTCTTAGAACGTCGAACCATACTAGTAATATCATTAAATTCAGCGCCATGAATATATAGTTCACCATCAAGAACGAAATCTAGAGGGTCTCCCATAGACTCTAGAAGGGTTTCAATCTCAGGAACTAGATGTTCATATGTATCAAATAGAGTATTTTGTCTAGACTGGAAAAGTAGCTGACCGTCTTCAGAATGATAAACTAGACAACGAACGCCATCAAGTTTAGGTTGAATATATACAGGATACTTCGTAGAAGCTGATGGGTCAAATTCTTGAGCTAGCATTGGCTTTAGTAACACCTTCTTAGTAACATCCTCTTCCTCATCCTTACTGGAACTGTTTCCAATAGTTTTACTTCTGGTTTGAACTTTAGCTTTTTCAGCCTTTTCCTTTTCTAATTGTTGAAATGGAGATTGATGAACTTCTACTTTAGTAGCTGGATTGTAGCCTTGTTTAACCTTTTTAGTCCACTCACGTTCTGCCTCTAGGATAGCTTGTTCCTTTGGTGTAGTTTCATTTTTCTTACCTAGATTCTTTCCTTCACTCACAATAGTATCATGGTCTACCATTTTTCCACCCTTCATACCATGTGTAGAACGAACTGTGTAGGTTGCATCACCATTATCTAGAACCTGAATCGACCATTGTTTCTCACGGCCAGTTCCGATAGTAGTGTTATAGAGAATAGCAAAATTCTTGATAGTAGTCATTTTCTAGTTATTTATTTTAACCCAAAATTTAAATCAATTTGTTTCTATAGAGTATCTGGATCCACTGGTAGGGTGATATTCGTTTTAATCTGTTCTTGATTCTCTAACTGTATTAGTTTTTCTAATAAAGTATATAGATATACATTTAGAAATTTTATTATTTCTTCTTTTGTTTTTAGGGATTCTATAGATATCTCTAAACTAAATATTAAACCATCCATAAAATTATGTTTAATAGTTTTTTGACTATTTTTAATTTCAAATATATTTCTAATTTCCTTATTAATATCTAAATTTGATATTTCAATATAACTTATTTTATTTAAAAATACCTCAATTAGATTTAGAATTTTTCCTTTATTTTCTTCAAAGGGATTAACCTTTTTAAAAACACCAAATGAAAACATAATTATTTAAATTGAAATTAAATTAGATTTAAATTTTATTATAAAGATATGGATATATTGACTAAACCTTCATTTGTTAAAACTGGGCCTCCGCCGAAATTTCCTTTTTTCCTATTAGGGATGGGAATTCTATATTTTGAACATCAATATAGAAAATTACAAAAGCCGAAAAGATGAAATTGATAATATAATATTATTAATATTACCAAAATCCAATTTTACATTTAAAATGCTAAAGGAACAAATAGATAAAACTAATAGTTTCATGCTAGAACTAAAGATTTATGATATTCATGATAAATTTAAAGATGATTTTGAATATATGTATTTTGCTCTTCAAAATCCTAAAATAAGTAATAAACTATTTAGACATATTAATAAACGCCTCAAAGAAATAGAAGAAGAATTAGGATTTCCTTTAAATACCTTTAATCCTTATATTGATAAAGAACTTAAAGAAACTGAAAAAGACCTTCTGACCAAATTATCAATTATTAGAGACCACGATATTAATTATGCATTTAGTGAAGAACTTCTTGAAATTCAATACAAAATTAAAGGTGGCATTGAATCTCTTGGAGATGCCCAGCAAATTAATGAAAAACTTATGGAAATTAACACTTATTTAGATTTTCCTCTCTTAAAACATGGTCTTGAAAATACTAATGAACCTCTTCTAGAAGATAATAATAAATTAGATAACAAACATGAAAAAAATAAATTAAGTAAATTAGACGTTAAAGCATGGTTAGGCGATTTAGATGTAGTTAATAACAATAATACTAATGAATCAAATAATGAGTCTAATAATAAAACTAGATATGACCAGAGTGATATTAGACATTGGCTAGAAAATATTGATAGACCTAAAGAACAATATTATAATTCTACTATATATGATGATGAACTTCTAAAAGCTATTGAATTATCTAAAAATGATGTTTATAATAATTTTGCTGTAGATATGGATGAAGAACTAAAACTGGCCTTAGAAATATCTAAAAATGATTTCCATAATACAGAACAATTTAATGTTAAAACTATTGTCTAAATTAATAATAGTATGATTAGTATTTCTACTATTTTAAGTATTGCTGATTTTTGGGGTTGGATGCAAATTATTGGTAGTATTTTAGGAGTTATCTTTATTTATCGTTATAAAAACACTTTGGCTCAAAAATATATTAAAACCATCGAAAAAGATGTCTACAAAAGTATTGGAATTCCCGCACAAGTCCTATTTGATTTTAACCAGAAAAAAATAAAAAATAATAAGACTAAAAATAGTTTTAATAAGACTAAATTTGAAAAACAAAAAAGAAATGTTAGTGAATTAAGTAAAAAAATAGTAGCTAGTAGACAAAAATGGCGCTGTAAAAAATGTAAAGAATTATTAGATTTTACCTATGAAATAGACCATATAATTCCTCTTTATAAAGGTGGTGGAAATGAATTAGATAATCTTAGAGCACTTTGTAGAAATTGTCACGGGAGAAAATCTCTCATAGAGAGATTTTCGAACCATTAAACAAAAGTTTAACGGGCAATATACTTAGTAAAGTTAACTATAAATAATACATTAATTTAATTAATTATTTAAATTAATTTATTTTATACTATGTAAAATGTTTATTTTTTATTCTTAGGTTTATATTTATTATAATCAGGATGTTCTGTTATATCAAAGTCTTTAGCTGTTCTTTGTTTAGGTATTTTATTCTTGGGAATATAGTTAGCATAATCAGGATGTTCTTTAATATCGAAATCATTTACTTGTTTAACTGATGTAATAGGAACATAATCATTTACTTTAGGATGTTTGAAGAAATTAAAACCACCCTCAAAATCTTTACCAACATCAGGGTCATAATAACATTTTTCTACATTTCTACTATCAATCTCGTAATATTTAGGATTTATTTCTTTGATATCTTTTTCTTTAATAATAATTTGTTTCTTATTAATTTTACTAGGAATTATAGTTTTTTGAACTTCTTCTGTACAAATAGAACGTTTTACTTTCTTATCTGTACAAATATCATCTTTCTTACAAGGTTTAGATTTGATATCTAATAATTTATTTTCTAATTGAATCATTTCATTTCTCTTTTTCTCTAAAGCCTTTGCGAAACTATCTACTTGTTCTTTAATACTCTTGGAATCTTTTTTACTCTTATTTAAATCTTTAGAATATTTATCAACTAATCCTTTATATGTATTAAGATTAACATCATATTCTTTCTTTAATATCTTCTTACATTCTTTATAATATTTGTCCATCCAATACTTAGATAATTTAGATAGACGTTCATATGTATTACATAATTCATTTTTAGCTGAGAAAGGAGGTAATAAATATCCAAATTCAGTAGAGATATTAGCGGGTCCTTTAACTATAGATTTATTAGCAAAATTATATTCAACAAATTTATCATTTTTGAATAAATAACTACAATTAGGTTTATTTGAATAAGCTGCGCAATCTAAAAATCCTAACTTGAAATCTTGAGGTAATGTACTAAATGCTGTTATTAATCCTTCACTAGATTTTGTTCTACTAGTCATATCAACGATACAATATCTATTCTTTTTGAATAATATATAATCAGTATTAGGTCCTCTAGTAGCAACAGCATCTAAGAAACCACCCTTAAAATCATCAGAAAGATTTTTGAAATATTCAGAAATTAACATTTCACTACCGATTTGTTTCTTATCATCATAAACCATAACATTCTTTCCAATAAACCATAAACTTTCATTAGGGTTTTTAGTGATACTAATAGCATCAATATTACCATTAGCAAAACTTCTACTTAGACCCTTAAATGTATTTATAGATTGTACTTTAGAAACATCTATAACTTTATTATCCTTATATTCAATAGTTTGATAGGATTTATTCTTGAAGAAGAATAATTTAGTTTTATTTCCTTCATTAACTCTATAAATAGCATTAATTAAAAGAGGTTGATATTTACTATCACAACATAATATTCCAATTTCTCTTTCTTTTTTATCAGCCCATGTAGGATTTCCGTCTGGATCACAAGTAGCATCTTTAGTAATTTCACAACGTTGTTTATGAGTTTTACACATTTCTCCACCGGGACCTACTTGAATCCATCCATTTGGATAATCACTTATAGGGGCCCATGTATTAGTATCTAAAGGATATACAGCTTTATTATTACTACAATATTCATCTGCTTTACATAATTTCATACCACGTTTTCTACAAAATTGTTCACTTTCATCATAGGTATTTTTAGTAAATTCATAAGGACTAAATGCTTTTTCATATAATTTTCTTATTTCACTATCACTTAAATCCCTATTATAAACCATAAAATTCTTAAGATTACCATACCATGTATAATTTTGTTGTAAATCTCTACCTATTATCATTGGTTCATCATTAATATTTATAGGAGAACCACTAGTATTTCTAGTATATAATTTAATACCATTTACATAAATAGCTCTTTCATTATTAGTTTTTCTAATACAATAAAAGGCATAGTCTTTAGAGAATTTGGAAACATCTCCATAAACTCTTTCTCTATTATCATCACAACATCCAGCTTGGTCAAAGAAAATTTGATTACTAACCCATGTAGGATGTGCGAATATACCTCTATTTAAATAATTATTGCCCATAATCTTAAAAACTACATTTGCACTTAATTGATTAGTCTTACCTGTCCAACAAATAGTATAAGTATCTTTACTATCTATATTTAACATTCTACTACCTTTTTTAGATAATGCGTATTCACCCCTACTAAGAAGAATAGAACCATTTTCTATTTGTGGTGCGCTACTCCATTTAAAGTCATAGCCATTACCACTCATATCTTTCCATTCTAAAGAACCTGCTGTATAATTTCTACTATCTAAATAACATTGTAAACCTAGACCTATAGGAATGCTATTAGGTACTTTTTCTAATTGAGCTTTCATTCTTAAATCTCTTTGTTTCTTTTCATCAGATATTATCCAATTACTAACACGTTTAACATCTTCGGGCATTAAATGAGTATTATAAACTAGGAATTTACTAATATTAGCATCCCAACCGATATTTAAACGTACAGGTGTAGCTTTTAGATTAAGAGGTGTACAACCACCTGCGACACCACTAACTATAAGATTACCATCCTTATAAATCTTCATAGAACCATCGAAAGCTCTAACAAAAGCCCAGACATGATATTCAGCCCAATCAGGTTGATAAACTTGTACTCTATTTCTACCAGTACCAGTATAAGGCCAACCTTGGTCAAAGTAAACTGTATTATCACCCCAAGTAATATGTGATTGGATACCATAGAAATTAGGAACACCCTCGAATACAAATGCGTGACTATTTCTAAGACTATTTGTTTTACTATAAAGTATTATAGCATAACCTTGACTACCATCACCTAATCCAAATGTATTACCATTAGGACCTTTAGCTTCACCTGTTTTAATTGTATTAAGCATTTGTCCATCACCAAAAATAGGTGGTTTAGCCCAATCAAAATGTCTATTATTACCACTAATATCCTTCCATCTATAACCAAATTCAGGACTATAAGATTCTTTTCTAGTAGCATCTAAATAACATTGTAAACTTGTTACTAGAAGACCATCTTTATTATATTGAAGACTTCTAGAGGTAGCAAATAAAATATCTTTGAATGTCTCAGAACCGCCATCACTACCTAATTGTTCAGTTCTAACATTATTATCAATTAAATCATAGATTAATAGGTATGGTTTTCTATTAATAATATCATTAATTTTAGTGGCTTTTAGATTAGTTCTAAAGAAATTTTTAACATTATCATCTAAATATGTAGCTGAAGTATTTTTAGTTAATACAAATAAGTATTTATCATCTAATAGTTTAGATTTATCAAAATATCTTTGTAAATCTAATAAAAGTGTATTAGAACTTTCTTTATTTGAACCTGTTTGATAGCTTTCTATTATTCTAGGTGTACCATCTACTTTTACTATTAATATATACATTGCGTTATCTTTTTTAATAGTATTAGGTAAAGGAGCTAATATATCATTATTATTTATTCTAACAACTATATTAGGACCTGAAGTTAATTCAACTTGGAATGAACTATTTGTAAATTTTTCTTCTAAAATATCTGTTATAGTTAATCTTCCTACTCTAGAACTAACTTCTAAACGTCTTTTTAATATTATAAGTAGGATAATTAGTAATATTAGAGATATATAAATACATAATCTTTCCCATGAAGGCATTTGTTTCTACTAATATATTATCTTATTTTTTTTGAAATTTATATATACATATTGTAAAAAATTAATATTAATTAATATTCTCTAATATAAATAAGATGGATAATAATTCAATTAATAGATTATATGAAAGTGTAGTAAGAATAGAAGTTAATGCTATTATGTTTCAATGGGACGCTCCTTTTGTTAAATCTAGATCACCTACAGGAAGTGGTACTGGATTTTTAATAGATGATAAAGGTCATATACTAACATGTTTTCATGTTATAAATCAGGCAGTTCATATTTTTGTTACTTTACCATCTAGTGGTAATGAAAAAATACCTGCTAAAATTATTTCCATATATCCCGAAATGGATATGGCTATAATTAAAATCAATAAGTCTAGTGGTAGATATTTAGAATTAGGTGATAGTGATGGTATTAAAATTGGTAAAGAACTATTAGCTATTGGTTATCCTCTGGGTCAGGATAAACTTAAAATAACTAAAGGTATT
>JACCED010324050.1_pt1 | contig 16585 bp, 8 predicted proteins | sample 7455021 | NCBI WGS metagenome assembly JACCED01 (sample SAMN15323456, study PRJNA562643) | freshwater metagenome | isolation source: river surface water | place: USA:Blue River Watershed | collected 2017-08-19 | reverse complement strand
ATAATCAAAATAATCAAAATAATCAAAATAATCAAAATAATCAAAATAATCAAAATAATCAAAATAATAAATTTAATAAATTTAAAAATATTAAAAAAAAAGTAAATTATAAGAAAATACTTTGTATAAATTATATTTATGATAATAAATGTGTACATCAAAATAGATGTTCATATGCTCATTCATTAGAAGAGCAAAATGTTGATGCATATAGACAAAAAACAATCGATTTATTAAATTCATCAAATGATTTATCATATATTGATTTTTCATCATATCAAAATAAATATTTAATGAAAGATTTATTAACATATACAAAATTATGTAAAAATTGTGTCGGTAAAAAATGTACAGGAGGATATAATTGTAAATTTGGTTCTTGTTTAGAAAAATATTTAATTTGTTATGATGATTTAAATTATGGAGTATGTAAAGATGAAAACTGTAAAAGAATACATTTATCAAAACGTGGATTAAAACCCATAATGAATAAAATTTATTATACTTTGGATAATAAAATAAAAATTGACACTAATAATAATATAAATTCAAATAAGAATGACAATAATAATATTGATAATAATTATATTCTAGACTGTATTAACAATATTAATAAATTAAATGATAGTAATGATTATAGTGATAATAATAGTGATGATTTTAATGATTTTAATAGTATAGATATCGAAACAAGTATTGATGAAATTATTAATAATTATAGTGATAATAGTACAGATTCAGATAATGAAGATTATATTAATAATGTTAGTAATTTAACATGTTTAGATAATGATTATTCTGATACTTATTCTGATGATGAGTGTATTAGATCTATATTTACGGATAAAATAGATAAACTTATTATAAATGAGGAATAAAAATTGATTTTTCTACAAATTAATATTAATATATTAACAATATACTAATATTATAAGTTATGGAAATTTATCGTATTATTGATGATGAAATATATTGGAAAAATAAATACTTTCCACAAAATATTGAAGATTTACAGATAAATAAAACACAAATTAATACTATTACAAATTGGATTAAAAATTATAATAAAAATAAACTAACAATAAATAAAAATAAATCAAATGATTCTTTACAAAATGATGATATAGAAACTGATATAGAAAATGATATTGATAATGATAATGATAATGATATGGAAATTGATACAAAAATTAAAATTAATAATAATCCGAATAAAAGTTGTATGATTGTTACAGGAAATCACGGTATTGGTAAAACAGCTGTAATTACAACTATTTTAAAACATTTAAAATATACAATATATCAGATAAATTTTAATAAAATTGATAATTTTAAAAATATTGATGAATTTATAGAAAAACCAATATTTGGTAATTCAATTTTGGAAAAAATTAATAATAATAAAAATGAAAATAAGATAATTTTGATTGATAATTTAGAATCAATTTTATCAATTAATCAAAAAAAGTTTTTAATAAAATTAACAAAATATAATGATATTAATTGGAAAATACCAATCATATATATATCAAATAATAAACATAGTAAACTTGTATATTTTATTAAAAAATTATCTTATGAAATAAAAATACAAGATCCAACAAAAGAAGTTATGGAAAATATATTATGTACAGTTTGTATGAAAGAAAATATTAATATTGGTGATGAGAAAATAATAGATGAATTAATTAAATATTCTGGTTATGATATTAGAGCATTATTAACACATTTACAAACATTAAAAAATATATATAATGGAAAATATATATCTATGGATGATTTTAATAAATTTATTATAACAAATAAAATGAAAGATAATGACCCTAGTATATTTAGTGCTACACATAAATTATTTTACGGATATGATAATATTGATAATATTATAAGATTATTTGAAACAGAAAAAACAGTTATGCCTTTAATGATTCAACAACATTATATTGATTATTTAAAAGGTAATAATTTAGATATAATTAATAAGATTTCAAAAAGTTTATCATATGGAGATATATTAGAAAATTATATTTATGAAAATAATATTTATGATATTCGTGATATTCAATCATTTTATCAATGTGTTTATCCTTCATTTTTATTGACTAGAAAACTTAATCCAAATAATGAAAATATTAATAAATTTGATGGATTTTTTGATTATCCAAAAGATTTAAATAAAACATCAATTAGATGTATAAATTATACGAAAAATATTAATCCATCAAATAAGGTTTTTACAGGAATGTCAATAAATGACTATTTATATTTTAATAAAATTATTAGAAGTGTTATTAATTCAAATGAATTAAATAAATGTAATGATTATATGGATAAATATAATTGTAATATATCATTACTTGAATCAGTACTAAAAATAAATAAGATTGATGAAAATAAATTTTCATTATCAACTAAAATAAAGAAGAAAATTTTAAATGAATGTTCTAATATAACTGATAAAGATAAATTTGAAAAAAAGAAGAATAAGAAAAATAAGAAAAAAATATAAAAAATATATAAAAAATATTTATTTTTTACTAAATATAAAAAACGCATTTTTTTAATTTTAAATTAATTTTATAATTTTTTTTGTATAATATAATTATATTAACATGGATAGTCGTTCAAAGCATTCTAACCAAGAAGAAGAACTCAACTTTGATTATTACTTAAAGTATGATGTTCCAGTCGAACAAGTTAGATCAATTCTCAAACACAAAAAAATGGATTCTGATAAAATAGAAGGTGTTGTAACCAAACTTCAAGAAGCCCGCGAACGTGTTCGCAAATATGCTCGCAAATTTATTGACAAAATCGATCAACATTATGGTTACCATGATGTTCCATCAATTGTCAAAAAAGCAATTAAATATGCTGAAAAACACGAATTAACATCTGCTGAAAAAGATGCAGTCATTTCAATGGCTTTAAGAGGCGATGTTCAAAATGTTCTTAACCCACTTAATCAACTCCGCTACACAGAAATGTCCAAATTCATGGGTATTGATGCTCCATCTGATCAAGTATTAAATCTTCAAGCTAAAGATCACGCATCTCTTGCTGAAATCGTAAAACTTTTTGAAACTTCAAGATTAATCCACAATGATATTAAAAATCAACTTGTTTTATACCGTGATTGCGCAATTGAAGCTGTCCAAGCTCAATATGATAGAAATCGCGCCAATCTTTCTATTCACATTCACCCAGTAATTGTAGCTCTCTTCCTTCCTAAAGTTGAAGCAATTGAACGCCGTATGCTCTACACAAATATGGGTCGTGTTGTTATTCGCAGAGCAACACCATACATTAATAGACATATTCCTCTCTGGGATAATCTTATGAACGGTGAAATGGAAGCCGAATGGCATCTTACATGGGATATCGTCAATGATCCAAACAGTTTAGCATACTTTAGCGATGATACTCCAATCACCAATATGCTTAAACGTTTCAAGATCCAAGTTGAACTCTGGAAGAACGTTCTCAACCTTCGTCAAGGCCGTCTCTATTCTCTCTTAGGATATGACGCTGATGATGGCATTACTGGTCTTCTCCGTGTACTTTCTCAATATGATTGGTCATATTTTGATTCCCCAGATATGGCTCACTTCCACGATGAAGGTTCAGTTCTTCGCAAACTCATGGCTGTATTCTCTCTCCGCCCAACATTTGCCCAAATCACAACTCTTACTGCACGTACACTTATGGGAATGAGCAACTACAATGCTCTTTCACGCACAACATTCCTTAACATTCCAATTATTAATGTAAGACTTCCAACATTCTTACAACCAAATACTGGTGTTGTAATGAGTCTTGATCGTGCTCTCTCCCAATCTGACTTCTTTATTGAACACAAGACACTTGTACCCAAACACAGATCAGTATTATTCACCCAAGAACTCTTATTCTTCTATGCCAACAGACGCTTCCAAGCAGTTAACCTTGCTAGACTTAACTTCCGCGTTGCATACACAACTATGCCATACCAATCAATGAACATTGCTCAAACAGCTGTAAATGATACTCCTCTTAACTTTGACTACAGCCTCCGCATTGGTAATGATAACCTTGAACTTCGCTCAATTGTTACAGTTTACAGACCACCTGTAGCTGAAAACATTGTTGGTGGTTCATCTGCCATCGTCATTCCAAAACCAAGAAACGGAGTCATGAGAAACGAAAATGAAAACTTCTACTACAACCCACTTCTCGCTAACTACATGACACAAGTTAATGGCGGCAACTATGAATCTAATGCACCAATTACTCTTATCGAAAGAGAAACATCAAGAGCTGATAGAGAATCAGTCAATAACCTTGGTAATAAATACGGTACAATCTTTATGTACTCTGCTTAAATTTATTAAATAATTATAATTTTGTAAAATTATAATTATATAAAAAAAACTAAATAAGAATATCAATAAAGATTTTAGATTAGATTTTTCCATGAAAAATCTACGGTATATTCGATTAAAATCGAACCTAAGATATGAATTTATCTATTGATAAATTCACTATCTTACAATCTTTATGTACTCTGCTGTTCTATCAAAATAAAACTTAATATGAATTTATAAAAAAACTAAATAAGAATATACATAAAGATTTTAGATTAGATTTTTCCATAAATTTATAAAAATTGAATTTTAATTAAAATAAAAATAAAATATTATATTATATATAAATGCCAGAAATAAGGATTCAAGAACCGTGGTTTTCTCTAATAAAAAATAAAAAAAAGAGAATTGAGGGGAGACTAAATAAAGGTTTATTTGCTAGTCTTAAGAAAGGTGATACAATTACAATTATTAATAATAATTCAGATGATAAAATTAATGCAAAAATAAAAAAAATAAAAAAATATGAAACATTTGAAGAATATTTATCACAAGAAGGTCTAAAAAGAACATTGCCTGGAATTAAGACTATAAAAGAAGGTTGTGATGTATATTATAAATATTATACTAAAGAACAAGAATCAGAATATAAAATTCTTGCAATATATATCAAGTTTTGATAATTTCATGTTTTTCTATATTATGAATTTCTAGTAATGTCATTTTATAATTTAATTTATTATGTAAAATTTTACATTTTATTTTAATATGAATATTTTTATTAACATCTTGAAAATAATAAATATGAGAATCATCATCAATAATATTGTGTCCACATATATTTCCATCACAATTAAATTCATCAGAAATATAACATTCTAATTGTTTTTCCAATGATTCATAAGTATTTTTATAAAAAGTAATATATTTTTTTGTAAAACATATATTTCCCATATTATATATAATAAATTATATTAATTTTAAATAATTTTAACATATCTTATATCTTTAAATTTATCTCCATACAGTTGTAATTGATGGTAATAAATTTCTTCCTGCATTATTTACATTCATTGGTCTCATCATTGGTACTAATGGCTGATTTATATCTTTAATATATCCAAAATATTGTTTAATATTTGATATCATGTCGGGAACAACATAATCAACTGTTTGATTATTTAATAATTTTACCTGTCTTATAGTATTACCTGGTAAATTTTTACATTTATCTAAATATATTGCTCTCATTGCGATCATTAAATCAGATTCATCTTGATCTTCATCTAATTTATATTGTCCTTTTGTTCTTATAAATATTTCTTCTCTAATTTTTTTTTGAATACGTTTAATATTTTCATTCGAAAAAAATAAAACAGTAATATGATTTTTTTCAAATAAACTCTTTGTGGCATATCTAGCGCGATCATAATTTTCATTTCCTTCATTTTTAGGTTGTTGATACATTTTATAATATGTTTCTTGTGAATTATTTATATCACTTGTATAAGATGAATAGTTTTGATTAGAATTATTTGAGTTAAAAGGTGTGTCTTTTTTATATGAAGGATATTGATTTAATAATGAAAAATTACTTGACATATATAATATATATTATTAAAATAAAAAAAAATAAAAAACAAAATTAAATCAGATTAGATTAAAATATTATATGTTTCTAATATATTTTCTTCATTCAAATTTGTTTCATTTATTTTATAGTTTTGAACAATTGGTTCGGTTAATGAATAATTTGATAATGTTGTTATTTGAAAATCTTTTTGTATAATTATTTCATTATCTTTATCTATATATTGTGGATCATTTTGTGAAGTTTTATCTTTGGTTAAAACTTTTGCCATTCCATTTACAGTATCTAAATATAAAACAAATTTATATGTTCCAGTACTTTCTTCATATACTAACATTTGCCCCTTTTTAAAGTTTCTTAAATCATCATTTCTAATATGAACAATTTCTTGTTCTTTTAGATATGTACCAATTCTGTTATTCATAAATTTATACATATATTTAATAAAATAAGTCTCAATATCTTTTTCTGCATCTTTATGCATATTACCCAATAAATCCATTATTACTGAATCAGGAGGTGTTCCACCATCTGAAACAAAATCAGGTCCAAAATTATTTGGATCAATTCCTGCTTTAAACATTTCCATAAATTTATCATCAACATTTCCACTTAATGTATTTCCTGCATCAAAAAGTGGTCCATCAAGTTTATATTTTTTAATTGCTTTTACTGCAACAGTACCCGATGGTATCACATCAAAATCTTTATAATTTGAATCAATAAGTACTAAATAACCATAATTTGGTATATAATAATCAATTCCATTAATACGATATTTCCAATAATTTAATACTGGACCTTCAACATTTAAATCTTTAATAAACACATTATTTTTAATTGAAAAATCTTTAATATAAATATTATGTAATTTCATTACATACAATCCAACCATTAATTGAAATATTATAGATCTCCATACAGTATCTTTATGAAATCCATTATTTACCATTCTTCTTGTATTTCCTTCTTGTTGATAAATCTTTGAGGCCCAGTTATATAAACTATATGTTGGTGATTCAGTCATTGCTACTATAACTTCACCACAATACTTTTCTAAATCAACTGGTTGAGAAACTGGTTGAATATTTTGTAATTTTTGTGAAACTTGTGGAGTCTGTATTAAATAACCAGGTGTTAATCCTTTTAATCCTTCTATAATTTTATCTGTAAATAATCCTTGTCTTTGGTCAAAAATATTTAATTCTTTTGTTGGATTATTAAGAGGATTATTTAAATCTACTTTTCCCATATTTATTGCTGTAATTTTATCAAATTGAATTTTAGATTCTTTACATAAATAATAACCATATAATCCAACAAAATTTGGACATAATTTTTTCTTTAATATATGTTCTCTTATATATTCATAAAATGCAATTTCTCTCCATTGTTCATATTCATAAAATTTAGATGAATTTTGTTTATTTAATAAATATCCTCCTGTATTTAATTTGTAAATTCTTACATTGACTGCCATTGAATCTTTTGAACATTCTGCTTTTCCAAAAGGAGCAGAACGTTTTATAGGATAACATGTTCTATAAATAAGAAATCCATCTGGTAATCCCTTATAAGGATTTTCTGAATATCTGCTATTATTAAATGGATTGAGTTCTAAAAATTTAACATGTGATAATAAACTATTTACTGAATTTCCATCAAGATTGGTTTCAACACCATCACCTTTATCAAATAATATAGTTCTAATATATTGAACTTGAGTAATACGTTCACCAAGTGTTTTAAATGTTGTTGAAATTGATTTTCCAGGTAATAAATCTTCATAAATCATATGTAAACGTGTATGTTGATCTACTGGACCATTTGTATTAATTTCATAAATTTTATTAACATTCATAGTCATTGGATACATAGACCCGAGCATCGATGAACCAAATGGAGAAAACATATTTGACATTTGTGCTGGAAAATATGGATTAGTATTAAATGATGGGAAAAAATTAATATCCTTTAATGGGTCTTGTTTGGGTTTTGATGGTTGATAAACTTGTAAATTAATTAATTGTTTATCTTGCGCCATTGCTTTATTTTTATCAAATTGTGCTTGTTGTTCTCCATATCTTTGTGCATTTACTTCTTGTTGTTGAATTGGTACACCTGGATTGAATCTTTGTTCTACATATTGTGGTATTACTTTTTCCGCACCGCCTTTTTGAGTATTATTTTTCAAAAAAAAAATTTATCGAGTGTTAATTTATATTTTTGTAATGGTTTTGCACCACCACCCATTTGCATTCCTTGTCCTTGACCCATACCCATAAATGATGCCATTGGATTATTCATAGTTGGTACGTTTAATTGTGGATGCATTTGACCTTGCATTTGTGGCATTGCACCATGATTCATTGCAATTTGTTGCATATCTGCTGGCATTGGGGGTACTTGGCCTAAACCAGATGGAATATTTTGCATTGGCATATTCATTGGCATGTTCATTTGTGGCATACCCATATTCATTTGTGACATACCCATTTCTCCTTGTGGCATACCCATTTCTCCTTGTGGCATACCCATATCGCCTTGGGGCATTCCCATTTCTCCTTGTGGCATACCATGTACAAGATGTTCAGGAGCAAGGTCAAAATAGTTTTCAGGTAAACCTTTTAATTTATTTTGCATTTGTGGATTTAATTGATTGTTAAATGAAGCATCATTATATCTGTTTCTGCTTTGTTTTGAAACAGATGTAGAAGAAGAGGAACTTCTTTTAGATGAAGAAGAGCTGCTTGAATGTTTGCTTGATGATTTGCTTGAAGAACCACCTCCCGAAACACTTGTGATTTCTGGATTATTATTTAATCTGCTATTTTCTGTAACAGTTACATCAGAAAAAGTAAAAGATGTGCTTGATAATTCTTCTTTAGCTTTTGATTTACCTTTTGATTTATCTTTTGATTTTTTCTTTCCACCGCTTAAAGTACTTACACTTAATGGGCTAACTTCACTAAAAATATTTTTTGCAGAAGCTTCACTCATTTCAGAGACTTCAGGTAGATTTATTTTTCTACTTCCGTTAATCATATAATATGAAGAGGGATTTTTATTTTTTATTTTATTAAATTTTTCAAAATCTATATAATTAATATTTAAATCTTTCGTTTTTAAATCTAAAACATTATCTTTTATATTATTCATTATAATATTTATTATTATAATATTTATTATTATAATATTTATTGTAGATATTTATAATAAATATCTATTGTATATATTTTTTTATAATACTTATTGGTGTAATTATATTTTCATTACTTTTAATATATTTTTCTTGATCAAGACCATTATAGTTTTCTAAATTTTCAATTCTATATTTTTCTGGAATTATTTCATTAAATAAAGATTTTAATGATTTAAATATATTATTTAAATTATCAGATTTACTATTTTTTAAATATAAATAAATTAAATTTGTTATATAATGAACATCATAATAAGGATTATCTATATTTTGATTATTTAATAATATATTTGAATTATTATTTTTTATATAATCTCCATAATTATAACTATAATCAAAATCTGTTATTTTTATATCATAATTATTATTTTTTAATGTATATGTATTTCCACTTAATTTATATGTATTATCTGATTTATTTTTAACATAAATTCTGATAGCATTTAAATTAAGTTTATTATGTCTAAATTTATTAAATCTTTCATTTAATTTTATAAGACAAATATAAATTTGAAACAATATATTCTTAATGTCTTCTTCTGTTAAATTATCTTTTTCTTCATCTAATAATTCTTCTAGAGTATACATTTTAAAAAAATGTTCTGTAACTATAATATACATATTTTCATTATCATTTTCGTATAATTTTTCAAAATCTTTTTTTATAGTTGGTATTATTTTTTCTAATTTATCCTTTGTAATATCAAAACACATAATTGGTAGTAGAAAATGATTAAATTTTTCTTCAAATACAATTTCACTTGACATATACATCATTGCCATATTGTATAATTCCGGTCTTTTTTGGTCATTTTTATTATATTTTTTGTCTTGAAATCCAATACCAATTGTATAAGCTTTGTTTTTATTTTTTATTTTATAATGAAGGCGATTATTATAAATTCCCATTTTTTCAATATTTCCTTTTAATACTTCAGAATAATCGAAATTATTATCTTTTCTAATATCATCAATACTTATATCTTTCTTATGGATCGTATTAAATGAAAAACATTCTTCTGATTTTGTATTGTATATTGAATCATAAAGTGTATCAAGACAATAATTAATATCATTGTAAATATTGCTACTCATATATATAATTTATATCGAAAAAAATAAAAATAAAATTTAATTAAATTTAATTATTAATTACATAATTTTCCTGTGGGATTAATTTTTTTATCTATTTTATTTGATTTATAATATTGTTTTATCATATACCAATATGAAATTAATTCTTTTTTATTATTCATTAAAAGTTTATATACATTACTATTATCTGTTATATCCATTATAATTAATCTTATGAATTCTTTAGTTTTATTAATAATTCTTTCATTATTGCATAAACTTTTAAATTGACTAATACTTGATTTATCTGTACATTCATCTAAATTTTTACAGGCTAATTCTGCTAATAATGATAATTCATTAATAGTATATCTTTTATTTGAATCAATATTTATTTCAGCACCATCTAATATCATTTTTAATACTAATAATGAATTTATAGTATCTTCTAAATTAAATTTTCCTAATAATTTTAATAATTTATAATCACGTAGATACATAAAATGGATTATATCTAATTCATAAGGCTTTATATTAGTAGTTATATCTAATATATTTAATATATCAATATTTCTAATATTGCACTCGAATAATATCTTTAAAATAATATATAATTTATCTTGCAATGTATTGTCATATTTAATAGATTTTGTATTATTTTCATATATAACAAAATTATTTATAAGTTTAATTTTAAATTGATAATTATTTTGATTTACTTTATTTAATAAAATTATTTTTTCTGCTTCATGTATTGTTAAAAGCAATATATGACTAAATTCATTATTATTATAAACTTCCATAAATACATCAAAATTATATTTAATATTCTGATTTTTTATTGTAACTTTAATAGATTTATAATCCTTTTCATCAATACTATTTAATTTATTAAATATTAGATTATCTTCAACTTTAAACCCACCACTAAATGGATCACCACTATATGTTGATTGTCTCGATAATGGTTCATAATCTTCATCAGTTACTGCATTTTGTCTAGTTAAACCATATGGTTCATCTAAATCTTCACCATGTACACTTACTAATTCATATTCATCACCATAAGTGGCTTCTTGTCTAGATAAAGGTCCGAATGGATCATCGTTATTTCTTTGTGCTTCATACCAATCTTCCATTTCATTTGCAATATCTTCTAATTTCATTTCATTTTTCATTTGTGTTTCCATATTTTTTAGATTTAAATCATTTAATTCATATAATGCGATTTTAGGATTAGAAGGATTAGAAGGATTTGGATTGATTGGAGGTTTGTATTTTATAAATGGAGTTAAATTAAATGTACTACGAGAAGGGTCTGATTTTTTATCTATTTTTAATTCAGAATATTCTGAAATATTAATACTTGATATATATATTGGAATATTTGTAAATAATTGAATAAATTTATAAAATGTTATATATGATTTATATCCTTCTAATTCTAACATTTTATCAGGATAAAATCCAATAAAGTTATCAAGATTTATTCTATCTGTTTTAATCATAAATTTAAATTCATCAGAATTTATAAATTTATTTAAATCATTTTCCATAATACTTCCATTATTAAATTTATCATATTGAAAATATTCATTATAGTTTGAAATTAATCTATTTTTTATATATAATGTTGTAACATTATAATCATATTCTCTTTTATTTTGTTCAATATCTTTATCCTTTTCTTTATCCTTTTCTTTATCCTTCTCTTTTTCCTTTTCTTTTTCTTTCTCTTTCTCTTTATTTTGAACTGTTTCATTATTAATATTTTCTTCATCTTTAATGTCTTTTAATAGGTTTTCCATCAATTCAATTAATGATTCGTTTCCTTTATGAAAATTTTTGATATGTGATATAATTTCTTTAACTTCAAGTTTAAATAATTTAATAATATTAATATAAATTGTATCTTTTGTAATATTTGTTATTATTGCTGGTTGTCTATATATATTTTTTCTTAAATATGAAAACATATCACCAATTGATTTTATTTTATATTTATTTATATTTTCAAAAAATGTTCTATATAATGTTAAAATATTTTGTTTTAAGAATAGTGATTTTTGAGAATCATTGTATGATTGTTCATTATTTAATAAAAATTCTACAATATGAGGGTATTTTTTAATAAGTGTGTTTGTTTTTTGATTACATACAAAATCTATAATTTGACCCTTATTAATTTGTCTCATTCTAAATATACCTTGGGCAATATCTCTAAATCTATTAAATGATGATACAGTTACAAGACCTTTTGCTTTTGAATATATTTTCATGTCGATGCCTGTGATATGAGATTGATCATAATAATAAAATCTATCAATTAAAGGAATTTTAATATTATTGTATTCTATTATATTTCTATTTATATCGATACCTTTTTTAATATTATCTTTATCAACAAAAATTACTATTTTAATATTTGAATTTATTTTATTTAATTCTGTCAAAATTCTATAACTTATATCTTCTGTATTAGTATTTAATAAATATGATCCCGTATCAATCAAACAATGATATTTCTCAGTTACAATTAATTGAATCAAGTCTGTTATAAATGTGGAATTATTTAATTCGATTATATTAGTTTCTCTTTCTAACCCAACAATACTTGCTACAATTGCACCATTACCTAATTTCTGTGAAATTTTACCATTTATTTTATTTAGATATGATATTTCATCTGGGATATTAATATATAATGTTCCAGTAAATCCAAGTCGTTTTTGTGATATATCAGATTTTATTATATCTGTAAAAGAAATATTATCATAATCTTTAATAATAGTAATATATCTTGGTAATAATATTTTTAATAAATATTCTTTTATTGGGATTATATTTGTTAATTTTCCTTCTTTATAGAAATTATTTCTTATTATGTCTAATTGTTCTAAATTAAACATTTCATATTTTACATTATCATTTAATATTGGAATTGGTTGAATTCCTTCTGTTATTTCTTTGAATAATTTAAATCCTATATTTTCTTCACGATCACCTTCATAATTATTTTGAACAAATAAATTATTAATATATTCTAAGTAAAAATATATATCAATATTTCTTATTCTATTCATACTATTTTGATTTGTATCATAAAATGATAAAACTGTTAAAGCTATAACATATAAATAGTCTGCAAATTCCGCGTCTTCAGATGGAGTATCTACTGCTGTATATGGTATTGCTAAAAATATTTTTTTTAATTCTTCTGTTGATTTTATTTTATTATTTTCTTCTTCATCGAATAAAATACTTATATCATTTTTATTATTATATCTTAATCCAAATGAAAATTTATGAATTTGTTTTATTATTATTTTCATAATTTTTGTAAAATTAAATAATTGATTTAGTAATAATAAATTATCTTTATTAATATCTTTTATAAATTTTATTTCTTGTTCTCCCAATAACAATTTAATGTATTCTCTTACATCATCTAATCCATTAATATCATTAATTGAGTTTTGTAATACTGTTTTTAATTTAGTATTGATTGTGTTGGTATATTCAGATTCAGAAAATATATGTGAACGATTTGAAAATCCTAATTCAATTAGATCTGTTCTAATTTTACTATATTTACTTTCTTTAGAAAAGTAAAGATTATAGATAAAATCATGTATTATTTCAAATATACCATTTTGACTTATTCTTTTTGGTTCATCTAAGATCATATTAAATTGTGATTTTAATGGATCTGATACTTCATCAACTTCATCATAAATAAAACACATATGTTTTAATGATTCTCTAAAGTCTGAATTAAAATTATTTTTTAAAATTGTTTCTTTTAATTTTGTATCTGATATTATACATATTTTTTTATCTAATGTTATATTTAATAGATTTTCATCTATATAGAAAAATATTTTATTAAAATTTTCAATTGATTGAGATGTTAATGTAGATGGCATACAGTGAATTATATTTTTATGTTCTTTATTATATAATAATAATATTGTTAATAATGGGGCTACGACCGATGACTTACCCTCACCCATAAGTAATTGATGAAAGTTTACTTTTTTTGTTCTAAATTCCTCATATAATTCTTTAACAAGATTAAATTGAGATTCTCTCACACTAAATCCAAATAAATATGAAAATAATATAATACCAGATTTTATTACATTTGAATCAAATGAATAATTTCGATCATAATAAGTATTATATATATTCGTTATATCATATTCTTCTAAATCAGTATCTTTTAATATACTACTAAGTTCATTAATTGTATTTGTGACTTTCATAAGATATAATATTTCATTCATTATATCAATTGAATTTTCATGTAATAATGAATATAATAAATCATATTTATATCTAGTTTGAAATAATTTATTTTTATAAGAAGAATTATATTTATCTAAAAATATTTTCTTTTTTTCAATTAAGTTTTGAATCGATTTAATAAGATTTTCCTTTTTAATAATTATTAATTCTTTTTCTTGTGTATTTTCAATAAAATCTGTATAATCCATATATTCTTGTCTTTCAATATTTATAGTTTTATTTATAATGTTACTTAATTTAGTCTTTGTAATATTTTTAATATCCGAACTATCAATAAAATCAGCATAATTAAACTCTATTTCATTTAAATTAAATAATTTTTTTTTTGATTCTAATGGTTCTGGATAATCAATAGATATATTATTTCGATCATTTAAATATGGATCTATACAATATAACATATAACATGGACTATTTGTTTTTTGATTTTCTAGTAAATATGATGCTAGAATAGTTTTAAATAAATCATATTTTTTATCATTTTGTGCAGTATTGTATATTTTAATGTAATCTTTAATTCTATAATCATATGTATTTATAATTCTATTTTTTATAATATTATCTTTAACAAAATCTTCAATATATTTTTTTGAAATTTTATTTATAGTTATTTTGGTATCTTTTGAAATAATATTTTTATTTTCATTTGAATAATAATATATTCTTTCAATATTTTTAATTTTTGTATTATGTTTCGAAGTACCATTAAATAATTTTAAATTCTTTGAAATAATAGATTCAATACATTTATAATTTATATTAGTTTCACTATTGATAAACTCAATATTAAATATATATTCTTTTGATATATTTTTTAACTTATTATTTTGAAATAATTCATTTATTTTTTTTAATATAATATTTGCTTCATAATATTTTTTATTTTTTAATTGAGTCTTAAAAAAATATAATAGATTATCAAGAGAATCATTAAATAACATATTATATTTAAATTCAATCTGATATATTTCTCTATTATATAAACCAGAACCAATATAGTAATAGTTTAAATTTTTTTCACATAATATTAAATCCGTATTATATACAAATCTCGACACAATATAAGGTATATTCTCATTATGAACTACTCTTAATCCATTATATGTGATTTCATCATTTGATATATCATATGTAAAAAATATATTTAATTTTTCATTCTCAAAATAATAAATATTATTTTCAATTGATGGTATAATATCATTATAATAATTATCACTATATATTCTTGTTTTAGAATCATACTTGTTTATTTCAGATTCTCGATCATCGACATTGGAATTTATACAATTTAATATCTTACAATATAAATTAAATATTTTTTTATTAGAATTTGTAAATAAATCAATCAATTTTAATACTTTTCTATCTTTATAATATAATTCATAATTATCTTTATTTAATATAACTTTTACTTTAGAATCATCTGATATATATTCATTTTTATTTTTTTGTATATATTTTTTTATATTTAAAATAGAATAATCAAAAGTTAAAAATAATTGTAATAATGAATCATCTTTATCTCTAAATATGAATTTTCTTGTATTTTTTAATTCTGTATTACAATTATTAAAACTTATACTATCAAGTATATAACTCTTATAATATCCTAAATTTTCAATAAATTTAAACTTTAAATCACAATATTCTACAATGTTTATATCTTCTACCTTGCTTGTTATTTTTGCTTTTGTATCAGAATTTGGATTTATAAATATAACGTCTTTATCTGTTTTTATTTTATATACAGATATCTTTTCACAATATTCAGAAAATTCAATATTTAATTCTGCATTTATTTTTAAAAAATTATTTCTCCATGAAAATCCAATATCCCATTTTTTATTATCCATGCTATCTATATTATTAATTCTTTCTCTATCAAATGTGTATGATTTCGGTTCACCATCTGAACCATAATAATCATATTGTAATATAAAATATTTATATGTATCATTAAATTCACTTAGAACAAAATCAAAATCTTCAAAAAATGCTGTAAAATTTCTATAAATATTAGTTTCAAAATTACGTGTTTTATTAAATTTAATAATTTTATCAAATAAAGTT
>JACCED011695064.1_pt1 | contig 16590 bp, 18 predicted proteins | sample 7455021 | NCBI WGS metagenome assembly JACCED01 (sample SAMN15323456, study PRJNA562643) | freshwater metagenome | isolation source: river surface water | place: USA:Blue River Watershed | collected 2017-08-19 | reverse complement strand
TCACTGTTTGTACACGGCTTGTTCCGTCTGCGTGTATAATTGCAGGGAACTCGTCGGGCTTTTTACATTTAGCAGTGAATTGCATGAACGGACTGGCAGTTATACCACGTGGCATTTCAAAATACTCATGTACATATTCTTCTAAGATTGCTGGCGCAAATGGTCTGAACTTTTGTCTACGTTTGATTGCGTTGACTGTGTCTTTGATATCGGGTCCACGTGGGTCGGCCAATAAACTGCGGTGGCCAAGAGCTCTAGGGCCGAACTCGGCTCTACCTGAAGCAACGCCCACAATTTTGTTTGTTTTAAGTATGTCAATAGTCTGATCAACTGGATATTCCTTTCCCATGTCTGTACCAAGATATGCACCGGGCCAAGTGACTTGCTCACCAATGTGTGCGGCCACAGCGCCTATACTACTACCTGCATCACCGGGATTAGGCATGATCCATACATTTTCCCAGTCTCCGGTGATATTACTATTAGCAACACAGTTTAATGCACAACCGCCCATTAATACCAAGTTCTTACTGGGTAATTTATTATTTGCCCAGATGCTAATTCCCTGTAATAATTCTTCATAGACTCGTTGTGTGGCTGCGGCGATGTCAAAGTAATCTTGATCTGTTAATAGATCATTTCTCCACCATAAGCATCCACGGTGCAAGTTATGCTTGAATTTAATTTCAGGACCATTAATAGACTTAAAGAAGTCATTGTAAATGTCTTGTTTATATTTTTCTGGATCACCATAGGCAGCCATGCCCATTAAAATATATTCTTCTTCATTGGGTTTCAAGCCAATACGCTGTGTCATAGCACTGAACCAAAGTCCAACACTGTCAGGATATCCTTGACTGTACACTTGTTTTAAGTTATTACCTTCACCAGACCATACAGTTAGTGTTTCGAATTCTCCAATAGCGTCAATGACAACTATTGTAGCATCTTTAAAGCCGCTGGTATAATAGCCTGCGGCGGCATGACTCTTATGGTGTTGTTCGTATATAACTTTTTGTGTTAGACCATAGCCTGCAAGGTATTGCTTGATATTATTCTCTTTCCACTTAAGACCTTGACCAGCATAAAACTGACGTGCGGTTTTCTTTAATGGATTTTCATACCAAACGATTAAGTCCGGTGCGCCATGTGTATAGGCTTCCTCGATTAATCCGGCACACAAGTTGCCATCGTTCTTTATACCACTGTAGCGTTCACTGTGCGCGGCAAATTGTATTTCTTTATCGTGCCAGACACTAATTGCCGCGTCATGACTATTGGCACTGATTCCCCAAATGTTCATTTGTAAATAAATGGATCTCTACGACGAAGTTCAGCTAGTCGCTTTTCCAATAGTTCTTTTTGTTTTTGTTCACGTTCCTCCTGAGTTAACTCTCGTTCAACTTCTGGGGCTTCGTTTTTAGCTTTATCGTCTTGATTATTATTAGACATATTAGTTCCTATCAAATGTTCTATACATATCTACTAGAGCGTAGATTCTGTTGGTCAACTCTTGTTTAAATTGTTTCTCGTCTATGACTGCCACAGCATCTTGATATTCTTTAGTGGCAAAATGATAGTGACCACTAACACTGACCGCAGTATCTTTGTCAGTACTACCATTGCTCATCCAACGTGACCATATATTGGGCTTGCTGTAGACTAGGTCTGCAAACTTTTTATATTCGTCGGTATGTCCACTCATTTCAGTGAGCAAGTCTGTTTGCACTTTACCCAACTGCGGAGCAATATTGATAGCATCAATACCTGCTTCAATACGTTTTTCAATATCTGCTAGATCAAAGTAATCAGCATTGTGTTCTTTGAACAAGTAGCCTGCGGTGTGTAATTGTTCTGCGACTTTTTTATTATTCTTTACATTGAACTTGCCAATTTGTCCGTCCTTGGTCAAGCTACCTGTTTGACTAACAAAGAATACTACGTTGTCTTTATATGCTTCTAGAAACTCTAGCTGACTATCAATGCGACCAATACTGCTGTTGACATCAACACCGGTATTGTCTTCACTGCCAAACTCTAGTTTCATTTTAGGTTCAATGTTCAGTGTAAAGTCTATTAGCTTTTTTGCATAGCCCAGTTGATCTTCTTTGATACGACTGACGTCAATGTGAATCAGATCAAAGCCAGCTTTAATGTCTGCGGCTATTGTAGACTGGCATCGCAGTATTGCCGCATCTACATCAAGTCCACGATCAGCATCACTGAAATAAGGACCGCAGTGATCACGACATAGTAATAAGTTCTTCTTACTGAAGTGAGCCGCTTCTTCACCCAGTTGCTCTGTGGTCATAACATAACCAGTTTCGAAATCCACTTGATTTCTACTTGCAATCAACATTAGAGGATATTGTTTTTCCTCTGTGTATGTTCCCAGTATATTAATTATTTCTCTGCTCATAGGCCCAAAGCCTAGTTTAAATCTTTTCATGTTCTAGCCAATCTAATTGTTTCGTAGTCCTGGACACTGGGTTCTAAGCCTGTATAACATTTGAACTGATTCAAAAATTGATACTTATAGAACTCCTGTCCGGACAAGTATTTAATACCTAAACTCTTTGCCTGTTCGGCTAGGTCACAGTCATTGACAGTTAAATCAATGACTAATCTGCATCCATCCGGAATATAATCCAGTGGGCTGTTACGAGACGCTGTGCCCTGATTTGTACAGTTAATAACTACACTGGCAGGTTCGTGTCGTTGTTCCCAATTACCCAGTCTAGGACTTACCAGTCTAGCATTATGATTTAACATGGTAAAAATCATTGAACCCATACTGCCTGCGCCCAGGACTGTTACATTATCAGATAATCGTATGTCATTGAGAACATATTCTGCACCTGCATGATCGCAATTATATCCGTGTAATTTGCCGTTGACATTTATAACAGTATTACAAGTTTGATATTTGTCCACTAAAGAGTCTTTTACATCCAGGTATTTGATTATTTCCTGTTTAAATGGCATACTAACACTGATACCATATACACCACGGTCACGTGCGCGATCTAACTCGTATTTTAAGTCATCTGTACCCAAGGGCTCGTAGACTGCGTCTATATTATACAGTTTAAAAAACTCAGTATAATAATATTTGCCCTGCTTACCAGGATACTTGCTTAGACTTATATATTTTTTCATTGCCTATATGCAGATATTTTTGTAATCTTATTGTTTTTATCAAATTTAATTACATCAACAACATTGATAGTTTCGCCGTCAATAATTACTTCAAGCTGTGCAAACATTAGACTGCTATCAGTTCTATCTTCACTGAAATTATCCACATTAATTATTATATTGCCCACATTATCAAATATGTGTTTATTGAATGTCAGAACTTCTTGTTTTCCAGTGGCCAGTATATCCCAGTCATGTAGTATAACATCTTCACTGAACATCGACTCCAGTGTGCCAAGATCCTTTTCGGAAAATGCAATTAGGTAATTGCGTAATAGTTCGTATTTAGACATTATTGTTCCAATTCTGCAAATAATTTAATACCCAAGTACCACAAGAATAAATCAAAAGGTGCGGTATGCAGTGGGCTCATGTTCCAAAAGATAACAGGTATTAATTGTTGAACTTTGTTATAATCCAAGTTGTTATCTACGATATATTTCTTTAAGCGCTGTTGATACACTGTGATATGATCAACATTTGGAATACTCAATGTCACTGAACCGTTGTCTATTTCAATGTTAAAGTTGTGATTCTTAATGTTAGCGTAGTTAATAATCAATCCACCTGCCATTTTAGCAAGGTCGTAATAGATATCCCCATACTCTACCAAGCCAGCAAACTCATGACGCCAGTCTATAATCTTAAACTCTCCGCTGTCGCTGATTACAATATTATCAAACTGTAAATCGCCATGTAAAAAGCCCGGGCGTGTTACTGTTGCAAAGTATTCCCAGTCTATCTTGTCGAGATAGTAATTATAATCTTTGACTTCGACTCCATCAATATTAGTAACTGGACTTAGGTTAGGATACTTTTCTAAAAACTTGTTAATACGTGACAGTGATTTAGTTTTATAAAACTCAATACTGGCTGTATAGATATCTGCATCACAGTCTAGCCATACATTTGTTTCCAGCCAATTAAGCAATTCACTAAAAGCCACTGGATTGTTAAATTCGTATAGTGTTTTACCTGGAAAGAAATCATAGGCCATGTAATTACCGCTGTGTGTACAATTGCCGGGAAAGACATATGGATTAGCCAGTACTTTATCGTACTTCTTTTTAGCTACACTACCATCTAGCCACCATTTGACTACACGATTGTTACAGATATATGTGACTTCGTCTTTTTTAGTAAAGTCAAACTTTTGGCTTTTGCTTAATTCAGTTTGATAAATTGTTGGACTACCAAAGTCTAGCCATGTATTAAGGCCTGCTGTATCACTGCCTAGTTTAATGATACCAATGAATTCATTGCTGTTACTAGATTCTAACTTAGCAAAGAAGTCTGCATAGTCATTGATATACATTAAGCCAGTAAATGCTCTCCAATTGGCGCTAGTTTCTTCTTTAAACTTAATGTCATGTATATGAAAACTATTGTTTAAATCAAACATAGTATAAAGATGTGTATCCTGTGCAGGAACAGTTTTAACGAAATAACAATCTTTATCTCTAACTTTATCTATAATAGGCTGATCAAAATACGTGTCGCAGGGTACGTACCAAAATGCAGACGTTATTTTATCTTTGCATTGTAATAATGTATAACCTGTACCAGATTTATCACTGGTCCAATCATCTATTTCTAGAAACTCAATATCTCTGTCACTGTATGCTACGGCGCAAAAGTCTATAATTTGTTGCTTTAAATATCCCACAGGGATAATAAACTTAGTGTCCCTGGGAAAGTTATCTATAATATGTGCTAATACCGGCTTATCTTTATAGGGTAACAATGCCTTGTTTAAATTTTTTGTATAATTACCCATCCTACTGCCTGTGCCAGCTGTGGGTATAATAACTGTGTTACTTAATTGTGTCATAAATTTTGTTGGCAAAAACTTTGTGTGATTCTACACCAGGATGAGAATGATCTAGTGCATAATCTAACATATCAAATGTTAAAAAGTCGTCGTGTTCATAGCGAATCCAGAAGTCGCTAACAGATTCCCAGTTTTCTATCTTTGCCATCCTATAGTTTACACTATTTCTTTCTAAATGTAAATATGTTAGATAAACATATTCCCTACTTTTCATTTCTAAATCGAATTGGCTATGGACTTCATAGAATCTGGAATCTTTTAACACATCTAATAAATCCATGGTGCGAGCAACACCGCCATGTTCCTGATATATGAACTCTCTGCCAGCATAACTCCAGCATATAATACATAGGTCGTCTGGCTTGAATTCGAAACTAAGCACACGTGCCATTATTTCATGATTTGAATTACCACCAGATGCCAGATTCAGCACATCTGTTATACCTAATTTTTGTGCAAGTACACTGGGCCAATTTAAATCGCTGAGTTGTTCTCTGTATATTTTAACTTTGTCATAGCCTTGATCTTCCCACCACTGACTCCATCCTGGCAAATGTTGTCCCAGAGTATGGCTACAACCAAAAACAACAAGCCTATTAAATTTATTCGTGCTCGTAGCTAATTCTACCATGTGTTCTACCTGCATCGTCTTGTAAACGTATAACATCATCTAGTTCAGTGGTACTAGTTTCCATGAATTCCAGATCAGTGGTAGCAATTACGCGATGTACGTATCCAGGCTTAACATTGAATACCACGCCTTCTTTGAGTTCTATAACTTCAAATGTTGTTTCGTATTCTTCTACTTGTCGTGCTGTCATACCCTGTTCTAAAAATTTAGCAATATCCAGAGGTTCGTGACTGCGATGCAATATACCCGTGCCACTTAATACATAGTTTGTTTCTACTTTGTATTCATGAACTTGTAAACTGGTTCTATTACCTGCTTTAAACAGAATACGTTTACTGGCATAGGGTGTGTCAGAACCGTCTGCTATCCAAAGCTCGTAGCCCCAGTGTTTAGTTACTTTTTTAATTTCCATTATATCCAACCATTTTCTTTTAACTTTTCGAGTACGTTATTTCTGGCAACTTCGTGGCCTTTGTAACTGGTATGCCAAGAAGGCAGATCATCAGGGTAGTCTAGTGCAAGCTGTCCCCAATCTATATTTACTAAGTTAGTTCTGTCAATAAACGCAGAATATGCTTGTATTTCATGCGTTCCGATTAAATGACGTATGCCAGCCTTTGACAATAATTGATGCGCCATGGTTAATAAACCAATACTGTGCAAACGATTAATACTGGGATCATGTATTTGTGCGGCATAGTCATATAAAACTTTCATTCTTTCTTTGGGTTCATTGGCAAATCTACTGTAATATCCGCCTTCTATGCCTTTTGATGCAGTTGTTTCCCAGTAATCAATTACACCCATTAAATTCTCAGTAAACATCTTTCCAGTATACCGTTCATCATCGATCATGGGATGTGGTTGCCCGTCATGTTCCGATACGCCGTACGAGCCCTTCATATAAGGAGGATATTCATGATAGTTTACATCTGCATTTGTGTAATCTCTGCCAGGGTGTGTATAATCCCAGGGGAACCATTCTACTCTATCATAACTTGTGCATGTTATTATTACTAGACCTGCACTGTCAGCATAATTATCCACGGCATACTTTGCTTGTAGATAAATGCTGAGATGTGTACTAGAGCCCTTGGCTAGATTTATCAGCGGCATATTTAATTGTTTGCTTAACAAACTACCATAGGGCTCGTTGACTAGATCTCTGCAACCAATGCCCTTGGCAAAGCTGTCGCCGCATATTATAATTTTTTTATCCATATTTTTGTTTCCACCATATTGTCCCCTGACTTATAATATCGTTGAAGGAACAATCAGTTTTTAGTAATCCATTACTGAACAGATCCGTACTGGTATCACGTAGTACTGAAAATTCAAAGAACTTATCTAAATAATTGCTTACTAGAAACTTTCTTTCATCGGCAAACACTGCCATTATTGAATGTATATCATGTCCTGCTTCGGCCATGGACTTATGTCGTTCAAGATAAAACCAGTATAGCTCGTTGACAAATCTAGTAAACGTTGTAGCATTAAACATCAGCAATACATCGTTCATAATCGGATTCATGCCACTGTTTTTGGGAGTTATATTTACTGTTGAGTAGACAACATTGTCTTCCAGAATCGTACTTTCCAATTCTATTGTTGGTGCCTTTTTGCGTAGATATAGGTCAGGGCGTAATATAACTATTTTATCGTAACCTAAGTGGGTATACGCAGATATTTGATGCAATGCCAGTTTCCACTTTGCAATCATATTTGCACTGGAATTTTGTCTGAATCCTTCGGGTAACATACTATCCACGGATACTAGCACATTTACAAACTTAACATGACAGTTCTTTATGTTTTCTGAAAGTATATCAAAACTATTCCCAACGATTTCACTGCTCTGAGATAGATTTATATTTTGATCTACAACAAGATAGTAGTCACCGGGTATACTCCATGAACCACTGGCATTTACTAAATGACGTAGTGATCCAGATACTATTACTGCTGTTCTTGACATATAAAATTATACATACCTTCTGCTACTGCGACATGGCCCAGTTCGTTAAAGTGCCAGTCGCCCAGAGGGTATTTATTTGTAGTAGGATCCTGCCAGTACTGTTTGTTTATATCCATCCAATCTTTCCAGGAAACATAGCCGCCAGGAGCAGTAATAAGTTTATTGGGCAAACTCACAAACATAGGTTTATCCACCGCCCATGTATATACATTATAACCAAAATGTTGTAAAGTGTCAATCTTTCTACGCCAACGTTGCTCGTTATACTTGGCTACAAAATCCCAGGACTTAAATTGAGCTACTATAGATCCCTGTATGTCACGGTGTTCCAATTCTTCAAATGTCACTCTACTAAAAAAACTAGGGCTAATAACGATGATGTCATCTTTAGACCAGTTTAATATATCCTCATCTATCTTTTCAGTGATATAGTTCCAACCAACTCCACTTAGACTTCTAGTAATACACTCTGCTGTTAACTTAGTGGCAAGATGTGTACCCCAGTAATCTGCACGTAGTTTTCTATAACCACGGTCGTCCCAGTCAGCACCTCCGGATTCTATACCAAAAGGTTCGCTAAAACTACAACCATAAACCCAGAGCTTTCTCATATGATTTTGCGTTGACGAAGTTGTTGAAGTAAATGTGTACTCCATAATTGATGTGCTTCTGCTAGGGGATGTAAATATTTCCCCACAGTACAATTTGTTCTATGTACAAATCCCATCATACTATCCCTAAACGACATTATGTTATTATTTGTTTCGTGTTTTTCCAATTGAACAGGCAGTTCTGTTATTGGATCACAATCTGATTTTAATTCGCCAGCTTCCCACCATGCGGGTAGTGCATTAAAGAATAGATGCTTAATTCCTAGATTTTTTAGTGTATTTGACAGCATATATGTGTTATTAAAATACTTTAGCACATTTGCATAATCATCATAGACTAAACCCATGTAATCGTCTTGGAATTTATCCATGGCATCTATAAAATCTTGATCTGAAATTTTAAGTCTATCTACGGTGGCACTAAATTTTTGTGCAAGATTCCATCGCTCCCATGTCTTTTTAACATAGATCTCATCACGTTCAGATGCTGTCCATCCTATGACAACCAACGTTGTTTCACGTTCTTCAGGTGTCAATGACATAACATATTCCAGGGTAGTTCTTAATATGCATGTATTGCTTACTCCACCCAGTGCATGATTGATCAATGTTTTGGCGCCTAGCTTCTTCTTTAACTGACCAGCCCAATTAAAATTGTCATAATGATAGTCCAGTCTTGAAACTGTATTACCGTCTTTGTCTACAATATTCCAATTAAGGTCATCACTGGGATCTTGTAGGAACATACCAAGATCTCCGAGATAGTCAGTGAACACTCTATCTTGTTCTAATTCTGCACCAAATGTCCAGCTACAACCATTTGTATAAAGTGTTTTTATTGTCATAACAAATTATGTTTTTTAATATAGTTTGCAAGTTCCACAGCCCATGCTTTGTGTGCTTCCGGACTAGGGTGCCAGCCATTAAAAGGCGTCTTAACTTTAGAAGCTGGATTTTCTATAAAACTTTTAAATGTACTACACTCTTGATCCTTTTTATAGAATCTCACAGGATCTATAGTATCCCAGAGTGCTCTAAAGTCGTAGAACTGTCTACTGCGTTTAGTTGGCAAGTCTGTTTCTTGAAATTGATATCCACCTAGGGCATATTCAAGTTTATCTAGTTCTTCTCTAGTATTCAAATCATACCATTCTTGGACCTGTGACTTAGGTACCTGATAAAAGCTGTTATAGTTTAACCACTTAATACCGTGAACCTTACAAAAGTTTTGGAAGTTTGCAATATTCATTACATGACGTATCATGTATTCTTCGGGATGCCATAAGTGAGAAACATATAATTCCCAGAACTTTCGTTGTTCTTCTGAATCAAAATGGGGGACGTTGGGCCACAGTCTAAACGGCTGTGACAACTTATCATCCTTGTACCAAAAACTATTTCTTTCAGGACTAGTCCAGCCAATAATAACAAAAAGGTTTTCTGTTGATCTATGCTGTGCTATATAATTATTAGTGATGTAATCCATGGTTCTACGTATAATAGTGCCATTGTCATCTGCAGGCCAGCTTAGATTTACAACCCTTGCATTTAGTAGGTTACTCAAATGATAAGAGAATATTTTTGTTCTTCTATACTTGTCATTATTTTCTTCGAAGTCGTAGTTTCCTGGATGCACATCTTCGCCGGCTTTTGCAGCCAGTTTGGGATCTACGATTTCACAGCCAAATGTCCAGCTATCACCGTCACAGATAATTTCTAGACCTTCCGTATGTGTGGGTTCAGACTTGGCTAGTATGCTATCAAATATACCAAGCGAACCATTTTTTTCTAATTTCTTCATAATCGTAAATTCCATTTAAATTTTCTTCAACAGCCGTGCTTCTCATAACTGCGTACTCTATTGGTTCTATACAATCTGGATGTATACTTAAATTAGTTGCATGATCATATAACAAACAGCCTGGACCGTAAAATGTTACGGGATCAATATTGTTTGTAACATGATTTTCCATTCTATAATCTAAACCACAGGTTAGTTTATGTGTTGCATACAAATCACCCATGAGATCCATTGTAGGACTATCACCATAAAATAACACATCATCCAGACTGTTGTAATTAAATTCCGATTGGAACTTACTTATAGGTGTACATGCATAACAGACTCCGGGCCATACTCGAGCCAGTGGGAATCTATATGCAGGATTATAAATTACATCCAGACGTGCCTTAACAACAATATCATATTGGAAGTCGTTGGCTAATTCATAGGTTCGCTTTTGTATTAGACTTTTTTCAAAACTATGAAACATAGGATCCCAGGCTAACTTAAAGTTTTCTGCTATCCATTCCTCTTGCTCAAAACCCTTGGGTTCATAGGCTGCTATGATTGCATCTTTGTCATTGTGCTTTTCGTCTTTGAATACGCTTATATGTGTCTTGGGCTGTCTCCAAGAGTTCGTATCCCAGGTGTGAATGAAGAAGTCTGTTTCCACAGGTAAACCAGTTTCAAAGTGTGGATGGTCAAACGTAAAAAAGCGTTTGATATTCTCCACACAGTGACGCCAGTGTCTTGCTTGTCCACTTAGACAAACTGCTATTTTAAATTTATTAGATGAGCTCATGTCCGCCCAGTCCTCCGTCTAATCCTGCTGCCAGCTTACGTTCTATGTAATCGCTTTGTCTATAAACTTTAGGATCTATAGATATAGGTCTTACATTCATGCGTAACATCTTAGCGTAAAAGTATAATGCATGTTCTGTGGATACATGATTTTCATTAAATGATCTGCGTCCTATTATAGGCATCCAGCGATAAAAATCACAGATCCTATCAAATGTTACACTGTCTGCGTACCAAAAGACGTCACCCATTCTATGAAATGGATACTGACTCTGATCCTTGCCAGTGTGGCAACTATAAAATGTATTGTATTCGGGATATACTAGATCTTTACTTTCGTCTGATAAGAACCAATCTATTTGGTGATCGTCAAAAAACAAATCATATCTCATTCTAAAACAGATATCATATCTAAAGTTGTTTTCTAGTTCGTATTTTTTCTTTAAGTATGCGCTGTGCATAACTGCATAAAATTGGCTGGCTGCCCATTCCAATGGAGTCCCGCCATGTCGCTCTTTTTGTAGTTCTGCCCATTTTCTCAGTTCTTTGGGTCTATCTTTACTATGTGCTTCATCATGAAACATGTATCTAACCGGTTTAAGTGCAGTTAAAAAAGCAGACCTTTCTTCTTCACTTAATGGAGTGCCTTTAATAGTTATATAATCATCAACAAGATGCTTGCTGGCTGCACCATCTGCGGCTAATACTGCATGTGGCGGAGTATTAAAGTCCCAGGCATGACAAAATGTATCAATTGTTTCAACATCATATTTGTCTTTAATTTTGCCGATAAGTTTTTGCCAAGTAGGATTGCATTTATCCCAGGTCCTTGGCTGACCACTAAAACAAAGAGCTATTTTCATATTTCTATATTTAATATGTTTCTTCGCACAATCGTTATTGCATTATCCTTAAAGGGTCTTATTTTAATATTGTTTTCGGCAAGGTACTCTGCAAGATGATATTGCCAGTCCAAACTACTTTTCTTTGATTCACGTTCTATTGCAAACTTACATGTGGTATCTAAGATATCGCTGCCGCCCATCCAGCATACATCTTCTACGGCATCGGGGAACTTATTACCGAAGTCAACAACATACAACATATCCTTTTTTGTGCCTATGTAGTTCATGTCTTCTTCTAGTGTTCTATTAGATCCAAAGTCTAAATCAAATCGTAGACGCATAACAAGATTGTACTTACTTGCACTTACATATTCATGATGTCTTTTTAATTGGTTCGCTTCCCATAAACTTTGAAACATTGGTATTTGTGCGTGACAATATCCTTCTCTCATCGTCACACGTTTATGATGTACAATTTGATATAAATCAAAATCATCAACACGCATATCAACAGGGTCATATATCTCTGCCAATTTTTTAAACTCAGATTTATCTACTTCTCTACGTATGCCATGGACATCTGCGATATCAGAATGTTCCAATGCATGTGGGCTCATAGTTTCAATATCCCAGGTGTGAATAAAGATGTCTACTGTATCACGTAGACTGCCTATGTATTTTAACAGGGATTCGGAGTTTGTAATGCCAGTTCTGATTTGGCCACTAAAACAAATCGCGATCCTGCCCGTCAAATCCATGATTAATTACGCTTCCAGAAATTATAAAGTTCTGTGAATTCGGGGAAAGTTGCTAGGAAATTTGTGCCGCGTCTACGATCATGCTCGTCAACAAAAGCAACAAAGTCCTTGTGCTCTATGGCCACTCTGCCGACGACGTCCTTTTTAGTCAGCATTAATTCATGTAAACGTTTGAATTTATCTGCTTCCCAGACAGCAAAGCCAGAGTTTTCTTCGTCGGTAGTTAAATTTGCATAAGCGAAATCTACTTGCTCTTTTACTTTATCTGCCCAGCTATTAGGCATAATAAAGATAGCTTGGTGAGGAGGATATCTTAGATAGGGTGTATCTAAGATCAGTGGGTGACGTCTGCCGTCAACACCACCATACTTCTTCTTGATAGCCAATACGTCCTTCATGAAGTCTAAGTAACTGCCGAGACTCAGTGCATTGTATGTGCTCATTATGGTAAATGTACACTCTGGAACTGCATCCAACATTTTTTGTATGTTTGCCAGCCATTGATTGTAATCCAAGCCATCACGTATATACTCTGCGGCGGCACCGTGTGCATCACAGCTAGTGAATATTTTAAATTTCTTTACTTTACCCTCGGCACAGATATGCTTTACTTTTTCAATGAACTTGTCAAGCACTGCATCTGGTATACACATATTACTGTTAATACTTAAATCCAGTTCGGGATTAGGATTCTCAATGATATAGTCCAGTACTCTGAATGTATCTTTGGCCAACAATGGTTCACCGCCAGTGATACGGAAATGTTGCAAATCTTTGTAGATGTCAGGCCACCACTGCCAAAACGCTTCTACATAAGGATTGTATTGGTTATGTGGTATTGGTAGCTTGTCTGTACGTTTAAGCCATTCTATATCTGCGAATTTATTACTGGTTGGAAAAGCGCCATGTTGTTTGACTTCTTCCATCCAAGAACTACTAACTTCAGGAGTACAATAACTACACTTAAAATTGCAGACACTGCTAAAACTTACTTCCAAATAACTTGGAGCGACATTAAAGTCCCAGGGTTTAGTGGCACATTCGCTGAGGTGTTTACGAGCCCAATTGTCACTGCTTTTGTAAACACGGTCACTCATTACATCAGGACCGCTGTCCTCAACACGCCAGCAATATTCACATTCAGGTGGGCGTGTGCCCTCCAGCATCATTTTACGCTGTTTCTTTTTATAGCTAGTATTGTGTAGCGCACTGGGATTTACTGTGATTTCTTCCAGTGGAATCTTATGTGTGGTAGGATGGTGACAACTATGTGTATGCCCTGTTTGCAAGTGCAGTGTTACCTGCTTCCATTTTGCTATACAGAAGCTGTCACTGACTGCGTTGAGTTCGTCTCTAAAATTATGTAATGGTGTCATTCTATTGAATTGTCTACCTGTGTTTCTTTTATCAGTGCACCCAAGCGAGGCGGGTTAATCCAGCTTTCCTTAAAAAATTTACTGCCGTTAATGTCCAGCTCAGCTATTTCAAAACCCAGTCTACTACGTAGTACTTCGCCTAGTTTAAATATTTCGTCCTGTAATTTCTTCTTATCATAGACCCAGCCTGTTGCTGTACAGCGTTCAGTGCCTCCACTGAACTGAGGCTGAATACTTTCTTTCCAAAAAGCATCATGCCATTTAAAATCCCTGACGTTTTTAAAGTCAAATCCATCTCTTGCTAGATTAGTCATATATGCACCCAGTCTGGTACCAAACATTGCCCAGAATCCATTTTGTACATCTGCGCCAACACTGGCCCAGACTAATAAGCGTTTATAGTTTCTATCATGAACACGTTCTTTAATTAAGCGAGGATCAACAGTTACGCCACCATCCAGTGTTAACTTAACACCTTCTCTAAATCCTGCTCTATATGCTTGATATGCACTGCCGTTGTTGTGTACGTCACAATAAATGTTATTCATCTGATGATAATATATATCCCAGCAAAAGTCAACCTGTGCTTTAGGATCATCTGCGGCTTCATGTGTTTTCATTTGTTCAACTACATGCTTGGGCCACATCTTAATGCCACCATTACCATAGACTAGACCATTAATAACGTTTTTACCTGCCCAACTTACCACGTCATGCTTGCCAATCTTATCCATGTCCAGTTCAAGACTGAAAAAATCTTCGTGTACAATATTGTCCGCATCCACAGTGATAAAGCGATCAGTTTCCGCTACCTTTGCCGCAGCCTTATGGCAAGCATCGCTGCCATAAACGCCATGTATGCGTTTGGCCCAGGGTGCTTTAGTCTGTAAATCTGCATAGTTGGCATCTGCGTTTGGTTCATCCAAACTCATAAAAACAATATCAAAATTTGTAATTGGTACTAACATTACTATCCTCTAAGTATAAGTGTAAGTGATCTGTAATCACATTGGCGGCTCTGTTAAAATCTATTTCTACTTCTAAAACACCGTAGTTATTTAACGAAGCTCTAGGGATTTTTTTAACGCCAAGTAGTACGGTTGGATCTTCTCGGTCAAAAAAGTAAAATGTAATCTCATCATTAATTTTATAACTATTTGGATTCATCATTATGCTTTGAATCTGCATGGTTGTTTCTTTTTGTTTATAAACTATCTGCGGTTTGTTGACAGAATCACCATCGTCTACATAATGGGCAGTATTATTATGAGCGGAAAATGTAATTGGCAAGTCGTTGTCGTAGTAAACAAAGCCTATGTTTTTTAGATCTGCTTCCATATCAGGCAACCATCCGCAATCAAACACCAGTGTTTCCAGTGTGCATAATTCAAATATATTTAGATGTAGCCTATCAAATAACATTGTTTTGTCAGAGGCATTTATACAAAAAATATTGACATGCATGTTACTGCGTTCCAGACTTTGTTCTGTTCTCCAGTCACTGGATATATATTTTTTTAGTTTATCATAGTCCACTACGATACGTATTTTTTTAAACACAAGATCGCAGTATAAATGCACAGGACCAACGCTATCCATAGAGGCAAATATGTAGTCGAATTCTGTTTTTTCAAATAGAGATGTGTTGAGTATGATATCGTGTTGTTTCTTTTCTCTGTCATAGACAACACTGATCTTTGATATAGGACACTTACCCGAGAACACATCAGCAACTAAATCTACTTTATTTGTCGTAAGTATTAGATTTTTAATACTGCTTGGTTTAGTTTTGACTTCTGGTGTGATTTCAACAATATGCCTAGTTAATCTATCATATTCAACATAGAATATTTTTAATTTATTTTCCCTGCGCTTTAATAGCCGTGGTTGAATATCAAATTCTTCTTGTTCATCATCCTGTCCTTTTATGTCAAGAACAGGCATAGACCAATTGAACTCAGACATTTTTATCTTTAAATGCTTTCTTTATTTTATCGGTTAACCAACCAGTATGTTGATATTTTATAAGACCGTGTTGTATAAAATTTTCTATCTTTAGCTCTGCCTGATCAGTTACCCAGTAATTTAAAAATCTAGTCCAAGGTTCTTTACTCCAGTTCGGAGACCAGTGATTCATTTCCTGTAAACCAAGATCTACACTGTTGAGAAAATCAAATTCCATGATCTTTTCACTGGCAACGCTTCTAATAAACGACATAACCCATTCGATCCAAAGAAAATCAGGAAAGAAGGGCAAACATATTTCTTCGCTTGCACTTTGCTTATTCATAGACCAGTCCATGGCTGACTTTTGATCGTATGTTCCGCAGATCTGTAATGCAAAACCCAGTATGTCCTGTGCATCTTTTTCTTTGTTAAGGTAAACTGCATTTAAGTTTGACGCCAAGCCAAAAGATTTTAATTCCATTGAGGACGTCCAGTAGACTTCATTACCTATTTGTTCACCAGAAAAACTATTTCTAGTTTTAGGTATTACTACTCCTGACAAACCCCTAAGAGATTCCCAGACATCTACATTGAACTTTGTTAATATTTGATCCGGTAAAAATGCTATTGTTTTATCAAATGGGCTTTTTAATAGTCCATAAAAATAGTTAAAGGTGTCGTCATCGCATAAGCCTTCCGGCGTTATAACTAGATCAACTCCTTTTATACCAGTAAATTCTTTATTGGCGACAGCAACGACACGTCGTGTTTGGTCTATTGCTTTAATAGAACACGCCAGTAATTCAACCTGTGCTACATTAGAGTCGTTTAATA
>JACCED011680718.1_pt1 | contig 16605 bp, 9 predicted proteins | sample 7455021 | NCBI WGS metagenome assembly JACCED01 (sample SAMN15323456, study PRJNA562643) | freshwater metagenome | isolation source: river surface water | place: USA:Blue River Watershed | collected 2017-08-19 | reverse complement strand
TGGGCCAATTGATTTGGCATGAATGGCTAGGCTGGCTCTGATTCAGGCCTGCGTGCCGCCTAAAATCACGGCATGACGAAACCCGCCTCCCCTGCGACAGAACAAGACCACAAGCCCAGTAACTTTTTGCGCCAAATCATCGAAAACGATTTGGCGCAAGGCACTTACGCCAGCCGCCGCTGGGCGGGCAGCCCCGGTGACGCCGCGCATCACGCCAAAGGTGAGCCAGACCCCGCCAAGATTCGCACGCGTTTTCCGCCCGAGCCCAACGGCTATTTGCACGTGGGCCACGCCAAAAGCATTTGCATCAACTTTGGTTTAGCGCGCGACTACGGTGGCGTGTGCCACCTGCGCTTTGACGATACAAACCCCGAAAAAGAAGACACCGAATACGTCAACTCCATCATCGACGCGGTGCAGTGGCTAGGCTTTAGCTGGAACCAACCTGGCAACGACAAGGCTTACCAAGCCAGCGACTATTTCGACTTCATGTACCGTGCAGCGGAAGCCTTGATTGAAGCGGGCCACGCCTATGTGGACGAACAGAGTGCAGAAGACATGCGCGTTAACCGTGGCGACTTTTCCAAGCCCGGCGTGAACAGCCCTTTCCGCTCACGCACATCGGCTGAAAACCTCGCACGCTTTCGCGAGATGCGAGACGGCAAATTGGCCGACGGCGCTGCCGTGCTGCGCGCCAAGATTGACATGGCCTCGCCCAACATCAACCTGCGCGACCCCGCCATCTACCGCATCCGTCGCGCCACCCACCACAACACGGGTGACACCTGGTGCATCTACCCGATGTACACCTTTGCGCACCCAATTGAAGATGCGCTGGAGCAAATCACCCACAGCATTTGTACGCTGGAGTTTGAAGACCAACGCCCCTTCTACGACTGGCTGATGGAGCGCTTATGCGAATGTGGCCTGCTGGCTGCGCCTGCACCCAAGCAATACGAGTTCTCGCGCTTGAACCTCACCTACGTCATCACCAGCAAACGCAAACTCGCGCAGTTGGTAAACGAAGGCAAGGTCAGCGGCTGGGACGACCCCCGCATGCCCACCATCGTCGGCCTACGCCGCCGTGGCTACACGCCCGAAAGCCTACAACTGTTTGCCGAACGCATTGGCGTGACCAAGAGCGACAGCTGGATTGACTACAGCACCCTCGAAGGTTGCTTGCGCGAAAGCCTTGAAAACACCGCACACCGCGCCATGGCCGTGCTTGACCCCGTCAAACTCGTGCTCACCAACTGGGACGAGGTGATGGGTGCTGGCCACTTAGAGCCTTGCACACAACCTGCACTGCCACACGCCGACGAAGGCACTGAAGTACCCACACGCCATTTCAAAATTGGCAAAGAAGTGTGGATTGAACGTGACGACTTTTTGGAAGAACCCGTCAAAGGCTACAAACGCCTGTATCCGCCCCGGCCAGGCGCGGATGGCCAAATGCTTCCCGGCAACAAAGTGCGCCTCAAAGGCGGCTACGTCATCGAGTGCACAGGTTGCACGAAAGATGCGAATGGTGTGATTACCGAGGTACTTGCCACTGTCATCCCCGACACCAAGAGCGGCACTCCCGGCAGTGCCACCGTCAAGGCCAGCGCGGCCATCACATGGGTGGGCGTGAACGATGGCCTGCAAGCAGAAGTGCGCATGTATGACCGCTTGTTCACCGACGCACAACCCGATGCAGGCGGCAAAGACTTTTTAGCGGCGCTGAACCCCGACAGCTTGAAAGTGGTGACCGCTTATGTGGAACCATCATTGGCCAATGTGCCCGCCGGCGAACACTTTCAGTTTGAGCGCCATGGCTACTTTGTGACAGATCGCGTGGATCATGCAGGGGGCAAATTGGTGTTCAATAGGATCACGGGGCTTAAGGACACTTGGGCTAAATGACGAAATAACCATCCCTGCAAAACGAGGCCTCTCATAGAAACAAGAGAGGCCTTTTTTCTCATAAGATCATGCCTTTGCTATTGTGAATATTGCGTTCAAAGGACATCATGGCTCGCCCTCAAACCATTCAAATCTTTCTGCCTGCTGGTGACCCACGAGGCATGCGAGTCGCAGAAATCACTACACGCATCGTCCGAGTCATTGAAGTTCCTCGCAGTCAACTGGGTGAGTTCGTCAAGATGCCAGAAGCACAACAAGTCGGCGTCTACTTCCTGATGGGTGAGTCATCAGAAGCTGGCTTACCCCGCGTCTACATTGGTCAATCTGGCAGTGTTGGTTCGCGACTGGTTCAGCACAACCAAAGCAAAGACTTTTGGAACCGCGCATTTGTAGTGATTTCACTCACCAACAGCATGACGCAAACGCATGCCCTGTTCTTGGAATGGTTTGCTATTTCAGAAGCAACAAAGGCAGGCCGCTACACACTAGAAAACGGCAACACAGGTGCTCGCCCACACACGCCCGCTCCGCTCGAAGCAGATTGCCATGAAATTCATGAGACTGCTGCGACATTGCTAGCGACCATGGGTCAACCTATCTTTGAACCACTTACGAACACATCGGCCAGTTCAGCTGAAAAAGAATTGTTCTATTGCAAAGGACCTGATGCAAACGGTATAGGTGAGTACACAAACGAAGGGTTTGTTGTTCTCAAAGGCTCACGCTGTCGCATCGAAATCGTTGCATCGATACAAGGCACATCACATGCAAGATATCGCGAGCAATTAATTAGCGAAGGGATCATGAAACTTGAAGATGGTATTTACGTATTCAGTCGTGATCATCTTTTTTCGAGTCCCAGCATGGCGGCCATGGCTGTAATGGGGCGATCTGCAAATGGTTGGGTCGAATGGAAAACGATGGATGGCCGAACACTTGATGCTGTCAAACGGCAAGTAGTTCAATCTCAAGAGTAAAGTCTCTGCAAAGTTGTCCCTAGCCTCTGTGCATGAAGCTGTGGAAAACACATTGGATATCCATGCAAGCCCAGACGACAGAAGGCTTGGCAATCACTGCCCTGAAAACAGGCAATCAAGCACCACTTAGTTTGAATAGCCCCAAGCCAGCAAAATCACGCCGGCTTAGCTATGCTCTTCCCCACAAAGGAACTTATTGAATGTCTACTCTTCTCGACAAATTGCAATGGCGCTACGCCACAAAAAAAATGGACGCATCCAAAGTGGTGCCTCAAGACAAAGTGGAGCGCATCATCGAAGCGGCTCGCTTGGCCCCTACCTCTAGCGGCTTGCAGCCGTTTGAAATTGTGTTAGTCACCAACCCTGACGTGCGCGCCAAGATTCAAGCCAGTGCACACGGCCAAGCGCAAATCACCGAAGGCTCACACCTGTTGGTGTTTGCTGCGTGGAACACCTACACGGCTGACCGCATCAACATGATGTTTGACCTGACCAATGCCCAACGCGGCGGCACCAACGAAGGTTGGGAAAACTACCGCAACATGCTGCTGGCGAACTACCCCGCACGCGATGCACAGGTGAACTTCGAGCACGCCGCACGCCAAGCCTACATTGGCATGGGCGCCGCCTTGATCGCCGCAGCGTTTGAGGAAGTAGACAGCACCCCCATGGAAGGTTTCGACCCCAAAGCGGTGGACGAAATTTTGAATCTGTCCGCACGAGGTTTGCGCAGCGTGGCCATCATGCCTTTGGGCTACCGCTTGGCTGCACAAGACTGGCTCGCACCTTTGAAAAAGGTGCGCCGCCCACGTGAGCAGTTTGTGACTGAGGTCAAGTAACACCTCCACATGAATGGGCGTGTTCGCGCCAACTCGTCATGCTCATTCGTTTCAACAAACCCTACGGTGTTCTCAGCCAGTTCAAGGCTGAGGGTCGTTGGCGTGGGTTGAAAGAGTTCATCGACTTGCCTGGTGTTCATGCGGCGGGTCGCTTGGATGCAGACAGCGAAGGTTTGCTGCTGCTCACCGACGACGGCCCCTTGCAAGCACGCATTGCCGACCCTCGCCACAAAATGCCCAAAACCTATTGGGTGCAAGTGGAAGGCGTGGTGAGCGATGAAGTGCTGCGCCAACTGCGTCAAGGCGTACAACTCAACGACGGTCCCACCCTCCCCGCTGAGGCGCATGCGGTGGATGAACCCGCATGGTTGTGGCCACGCACCCCACCGATTCGAGAGCGCAAACACATTCCCACCTCGTGGCTGACGCTCACGATTCGCGAAGGGCGCAACCGCCAAGTGCGCCGCATGACGGCCGCCGTGGGTCTACCCACGTTGCGCTTGATTCGCACTCAGATTGGCCCCTACACCCTAGACGATCTCGCACAAGGCACATGGGCTGAAACCGCTGTACTGCCCGCCCATAGATAATTGCGACTTCGCCCTGTTTGTTCGCCATGTCTCACCCACTCAACAGTCTTCACACATTGCGCCAAGCCTTGGCCGATTTGCGGAGCAACGTCATCACTGACCGTGCGTTTGTGCAAACCGCACGCGAGCAAACCCAAGTGTTTGCCGCGCTGCCGCCCAAGTTTGAAACCGTGTGGCTGAATTTGCTCGACCGACTCGAGTCCAGCGCCCTGTTCACAGAAGAGAGCTGTTCGTTCAGCCAAACCGATTTACTCGACAGTTTGGCGATGGTGTTAGACAAAGCACAAGCGCAACTCAACACGTCAAACTGACCCCGCCACCATGACTGCCCCTGATCTTTTTCAAATCTTCACCGTCAAGGTAGAACCCGCTGGTTTGCAATACGACGTGGAAGGCGATTTGAGCCTACTCGAAGCCGCTGAAATGTCACGCGTGGAATTACCCAGCTCTTGTCGAAACGGCACATGTCGCACATGCCTATGCAAGCTCATCAGCGGTGAAGTGAGCTACAGCGTCGAGTGGCCAGGCCTGAGCGCCGAAGAAAAGGCTGAAGGCTATGTGCTGCCCTGCGTGGCACGCCCCACCACCCATGTGGTGATTGAGCAAAACGAAGCCCGCAGCAGCTGATGACACCCCTGTACGAAGACGAACACCTGTTGGTGTTCGAAAAACCCAGCGGCCTGCTGTCTGTGCCGGGCCGTGGGCCTGAGAAGCAAGACTGCTTGTCCAAGCGCGTGCAAGACATTTACACCGACGCACTGGTAGTGCACCGACTCGACCAAGACACCTCGGGCCTCATCGTGATGGCGCGTGGCATTGAAGCGCAGCGCCGCATCAGCCGCTTGTTTGAAACACGTCGGGTGAGCAAGCGCTACATGGCGGTGGTGGCAAGCAACCCACTGCTCACCCAAACGCATGTGCCCACCAACGAAGAGGGCTGGCGAGCCATTGAGGGCAACATCATGCTCGACTGGGAGCGTCGCCCCATTCACATCATTCACCCCGATGGCAAGCCCAGCCTGAGCCTGTGGCGCATGGTGCAAGCGGGCGACACCGCCAGCTTGATTGAGCTAGAGCCATTCACAGGCCGCACGCACCAGCTGCGCGTGCACATGCAGAGCTTGGGGCACCCCATGCTGGGCGACTCGTTGTATGCGCCGCCAGACATCAAAGCACTCACACCACGGCTCATGCTGCATGCGCAAGACATTGGTTTTCCGCACCCTTTCAGCGAAGAACCCCTGCTTTTCAGCGCGCCCGTGGCGTGGTCTGCGAACGCCCCTTATCTGTGATAGCTATCAAAGACTTCCATCTGGCTTCTTGTAGGCAGCTTTGATATTCCGGTTAACCGGTAAGCAAATCTCAACTTCAGCTACCAAAGATGGAAGACATTCACAAGCTTCCAAATTGGTTGCAGAGCAGCCATGTTCGCTGTCTACTTCAGGAGTAATTTCTTTCTGCGCAGCTACCACATTAAACGATTTGCGACTTTGCATCGAGTTTGCATCTGGCATTAGCACTGGTGGAGGTGGCAACATATTTGGGCGTGACGACTGCGAATCGCTCTTGGTTTGATTGGCACTAGATTGGTTAATCGTGCCCTTTGCAGTTTGCGTAGTCACGTTGTAGTTACCACTCATATCAAGGCCGCCAGCATCAATGATGCGATAGCCAACATTGACTTGCAGCGTGCTCCCATTCACACCATTAGGATTTTTGTCTGTAAATGACTGATTGGCAACAACCGTATCAGGAGCGGCTTTATTGACAACATTAACCAAAGCACTTGAATTGGTGGTTCCATCATAATTTTTTACGTCAGTGCCTGCCTTCAATATCACGTCCGCTTTGTTGATGGTGCTGGCGGTGTGGTCCACGTAGGCAATGTTGTAGTTGCCGGTGACGTCTTGGTTGGCCGCATCTTTGATGGTCACGCCCGAGGCTTTGACGGTCTTGGTGCCTACGCCTGCGTTTTTGTCGGTGAAGGCTTGTGTGCCTGCACTGTTGACAACTTCGCCTGCACCTGCACCGGCCAAGGTGCCCACTTGGCCTTGGCCTGTGGCATTGGTGGTGCCGTCATAGGTTTTGGTGACGGCTTGCGCGGTCACGGTCACATCGGCTTTGTTGATGGTGCTGGCGGTGTGGTCCACGTAGGCAATGTTGTAGTTGCCGGTGACGTCTTGGTTGGCCGCATCTTTGATGGTCACGCCCGAGGCTTTGACGGTCTTGTTGCCAAGGCCAAAGTTTTTGTCGGTGAAGGCTTGTGTGCCTGCACTGTTGACGGCTTCGCCTGCGCCTGCACCGGCCAAGATGCCCGCTTGGCCTGTGCCTGTGGCATTGGTGGTGCCGTCATAGGTTTTGGTGACGGCTTGCGCGGTCACGGTCACATCGGCTTTGTTGATGGTATAGCTGCTGCTGCTCGCGCTAATAACGTTATAGTTATCGGCATCTGCACCAGCATTACCGGTCCCTAAACTGAGTCCATTCAATGTGGTCAACTTCACTGTGCCTACATTTTTGGAGTCCAAATTAGAACTATCACCAATGCCGTTGATTGAGAAACTTTCACCACGAACACCAACGGCTGTCAGGGTGCCACCTGCAACAGTGGTCGTACCATCGTAAGAACGGTTGCCTGTCAACGTCAAATCAGCTTTAAGGACAGTACTAGTGCTGTTACCGGCTCGTGTGATGGTGTAGTTATTTCCACCTTGACCATCGCTCACTATCACGCTGTCTAGGTTGACATTTTTGTTGTTGGTGCCCGCATCCTTATTTAAATAGCTGATGCTTGCACCTACAACCTCATCACCAGCAATCAGTTGGTTACTAAGGACATCAAGATCAGCTTGTTGCGTTGTATAGCCGGTAGTGCCATCGTAGGTTTTACTGACATTACCCAAGGTAAGCGTGAGCGCTTTGGGTGTAATGGTGCTGGTGTTGTTGCCTGAAAGGGTAACGATGTAGTTATTGCCGTTATTTCCATCATCTATATTGGCACTATTTAAGTTTGCGGTTTTATTGCCTGCCCCTGCATTTTTATCGGTATAGCTGATACTCGCAGATGTCACTTTATCGCCTGACACCAACTGATTGGTTAGCGTGTTCAGATCAGACTGCTGAGTCACATAGTCATTACTTCCGTTATAGGTTTTACTGACATTGCCTGCGACCAAAGTGATTTCCTTGGCATCAATATTGGCTTTCGTTGTCATTTGCCCCGATGTGACAAGGTTGTAATTTGACCAATCCCCACCGTTATCACCGTTGAGCTTATCCAAGCTCGCCACATCATTCACGGTTACTGTCTTGTCTACACCCGCATTTTTGCTATCGAAAGAACCAGCACCCGACACCTTGAGTTTTTCGTTACCAACCGTCCCAGAAATAGCATCTGAAGAAACGGAAGCTGAGTTTTTGCCATCGTACGTTTTGTTGGAAGCTGAAATGCTATTGAGGAACACGTCTTTCTTATCTACTCGCAGTGTTCCTGCAAAAATTGGAGCGCCTGAAAAATTACTAGTGCCATTAGTAAAGGCGTTCGGATCTCGAATGTCGTAGGTTCCAACATTCAGTTTGCCAGAGTTACTGGCAGGAGCAGCAAAGCCATTTAAATACGGAGCCAATGACACATACAACTCACCCCCAACACCATCTGAGAATGTGTAATTCCCATTAACGCCAGATCGCGCCAAGGTCACGATCGTGTTGCTATTAGAGTCCAAATACTGAGCTGTGGTGTTGTAAACAGGGTCAGCACCGTATGTAATATTAGAAGATGCAGTTTTCACTAGCACCTGATCTGCCGGAACGATGTAGTAATCACCTTTAACATATTTAATTTTGTAATTGCTAGAGGTGTAACCGCTTGCCTCTAAAGCGCCTGTATAACTACCTGCTGAATTGACAGCTACATTGTTCCGTGTAACTGTCAATTGTCCCGTGAACACTGACTGATTTTCACCATTGACAAAACCTGTGCCTGTGTTACCAAGCCCAGTAAATTTCACACCGGCATACCCCACCGAGTCTGCTTGTGTCACGAATTTCGCATCATCGTTTGCAGTAATGACCAAATCTGCTGGTTTGATTGTGTTGTCTGCCGATAAGGTGCGTTGAACCAGTTTGTAATTCAGCGTGTCATTCGAACCAGCAGCATCTGCTTTGGCGAGGCTCAGACCAGAAACCGCAACAGTATTGGAGCCATTGCCATTGGTTCCAACCACATTGGCTGAAGCATATGTGCCGACTGCCGTCCCTGCTAACACAACGTTGTCACCAGCAATCAGTTTCTGATCATTGGCTAAGCTGCTTCCAACTGCAACATTGCTAGTTGTCGCAGCACCATTAAGGACTGCAGCCGTTGTGCCGTCGTAAGCCTTATCTACAACACCCAAACCGCTGTAGCTGACTTCTTTAGCTGTGATTGAGCCTTTGCCATCAACCTTGGCCCATGTGTAGTTTTTTGAATCGTCTGTCCCAGCAGCATTGGCTTTGACTAAGACACCAGAAATAGTGACATTGTTATTACCGTTGGCATCTACACCTGCAACATTTTTAGTTTCATAGGTTGCGTTTACTGTGGTTGATACAGCAACGTTATCGCCCCCGATGATTTTTCCATCATTACTTGTACTAGATCCCGCAGAGACTGTTCCGATGCTTGCTGTTCCAGCAAAAAAAGCAGTGTCTGTTCCGTCATAGGTTTTGCTCTGTAAATTCACCCCGCCGACAGACAGTGCTTTTTGATTGACAAATACTTTTGCCGCCTGATTAGGTGCGAGCGATGCACCATATTTACTACCAATGAATGTATCGTAGCTATAACCGCTGCTATTGGCATTGAGAAAACCAGAAGAACTGTAAGCAGCCGAGTTCAAACTTGCGCTGACCAAGTCATCAACCAAAACGGTTTTATCGATATTCAACGTAGCCGCATTTTTTGCAATAGATAGGGAGCCGCTGTTTTTTGATTTAAGCGCAGTCGCCATTTCTGCGAATAAGTTGGTAACCTGACTATTTTGTGTTGATCCATCGCCATATGTTTTAGTCAAACTGGCACCCTCAAGTGCTCCACTGCCTAATGTAGAAATTTTCTCTCTGAAAAAAACTTGTATCGGCGTCGTGGGTGACAACTGGGCACCGAATGCCACGTTGGTATCCGCATTCTGCACATTGGCTCCAACCTGTGACAAATACAGATTGGTTAATGAACTATCCAAAACAGACAAGGCTGTGGTGCCGCTGGTGCTACCGCTGTAGATACGAGTGACACCAGTTCCCAAGTTTGTGATGGTATTGGTAGCAACGGGGGCAATATTTCCTCCAGAGCTTGTGCCCTTGGAGATCAGTTTGCCAGCGGCCAAGATGATGTTGCCTGCACCCAAGCCATCTTTAATTATCTTGGCGGGTTGCAGGCTTCCCAAGCCATCCGTAGTCATGACAACATCGGCATTGGCGTGCTGTGTAATCGTCACACCTTTGATTGTCGTAATACCGCCCCCACCAGTCGAGGTGCCGTTGCCTGCTGTGATGTTGATACTCCCCGCACTGGCATCGTTCGTAATACTGCTACCTGTATCAAGCCACACACCAGCAGTGGCTGCACCTTGAATGGTTGTATTCCCTCCTTTCGAGCTATTTTGAATAGGCGTTCTCAACAGAACATCAGAAATACTGGTACCCGTACCTTTGATGTAGATCGCATCAGTATTCAAAAAGTCTGCGCCGCCGGCAAGAGAGGCGACTCCAGTTCCCCCTGTAAAGTTCACACCAATCACACCTGAACCGACAAGAGAGATTTTTTTACTTGAGGAAATCTTTCCTCCAGTTACATAAATGCCTGTGCTCGTTAATGCTGATCCCGTAATATTGACAGCACCAGCCCCCCCGCCTCCTACATCACTTGTTAAATAAACCCCTAAATTAAGTCCCGCTCCCGTGCCAGTATGGGTTCCCGTAATTGATATGTCACCTCCGCCGGTAGAAGTCACATTCTGATTCACACGAACACCTTGTTTATTGCTCACAGAAGTAGCGCCCACTAGATTCACCGAACCTTTTGCACTCACCCCAACGATCCCATTGACAGTATCAACTTGGAGCATTCCATCCGATGCTCCTGAAGCTGTGTTGATATCAATGCTACCGGTCCCCGTTGTGAGCGCTGAAACGATGACCGAATCAGCATCCGTCACATATTGATCGCCCGACGAATTAAGTGACAACTTGTTAACGCTTGTTTGAATACGCTTTGCAGACGACCCAATGGTTGTACCTGCCTTTAAATTCAACAAATCTGCACCAATCGTGCCTGCTTCACGGGTAATAGCTCCTGCCACATCGATGGATACAGTGCTACCGGTTGCTGTGATATTTTTTTTCAACGTCAAGTCGCCCGACGTCGTGGTCAAAGTGGTGGTGCCGGTTGTCGTCACGCCCTGTGTTGAATTGACGGTATCGATACTGAATGACTTGGAGTTAGTCAATGCCACAGATTTGGCATTCGCCGCCAGACTGTTAATTGCATTGCTGGCGTTGTTCAAGGTGAAGTCTGCACTACCCAACAACTCTAGACCATCTGCATTGATCGCTGCTGTTTGCGTAACCGTACTGTTGGTTGCGCCACTCAGTGATGTAGCGCCACTTGTGGTAATTCCACTTTGTTGATCCGCTGAACCCGAGAATACGGTTCCAACGCTCAACGCCTTACCGTTTTGGAACGCAAGGGATTTCGCATTTGCAGAAATCGTATTCACTTGATTGGCTGCAGACGCCATCGCTACAGTGGCGTTGGCTGCGTTGATTTTGAGCTCGTTTGCGGTCACGATGCCCGAACCGCTAATGGTGCTGTTTGCACCAGAAGCTTCAATCGACAAGCTCTTGCCGCCTGTTGAGCCAACGGTGAGATTGTTTGCAATGCTCACGTTACCTGCGGTTTTGAGATACACATTACCAGTTGCATCTGCCGTGGTTACATTGGCCCCAACCGTGATGTTGCCACCGGTTGTGGTGTCTCCAATAACTAACTTGGCTGCCTTGATGGTGCCAAGTTCACCTTGATCAATACCCAAAACACGGCTAGATGCGGTCGAGCTCATTGTGTCAGCGCCACCTAAGCTGATTGCACCCCCATTGGTTGTTGTTTTGAGGGTGACCGTGCCTGCTGCGCCAGAATCCACACTGGATGGTGTATTGATAAGTAGCGTATCCGCATTGATGTTGATGTTTTTACCAGATGCAACTGTTTGTAATGATCCGTTGTTGGCGCCGTTGGCGGTAATCGCTATTGCGCGTTGAACATTGCTGTTGGTGTTACCCGTGACGGTAATGTCCCCGCTAGTCGCTTTGACGGCGTTTTGAATTACTACACCTTGGCTTGTACTAGCCGTATCGCTTGATGTGCCGCTGATGTTGACGTTGTTTTGCGCTGTAACTACCGCTTGAATCGCAACACCACTGCTCAATGCGCTGGAACCGCTCAAGGTGACATCGCCAGTATTTGATGCAATGGCACCTGAACTGAAAATGCCAGATGCTGTCCCGACAGAGGCTGTGCCAGTGATATGAACGTTACCCGCTGTCGCAGTGATGATTCCGCTGTTTGAAACGCCTCCCGCACTGGCACCTGTGCCAGAGGCTGAACCCACAACAGTCACAACACCGCCACTGACTGTAGCGGCATTGATGACCCCAGTGTTGGTCACAGCAGATCCGTTAAGTTGAACTTGCCCACTGGTTGAAACGCTGCCATTTGTCAAATTCAAGCCCACACCGCCGCCGCCGGTTGAAGTACCAGTGAGTGTGATGTTGCCCCCATTTGAACTTGAGATGCTCGTATTGTTTTGGGTATAAATACCTGTTCCTGCCGAAGATGTTCCGCTGATCGATATCGCACCAGTGTCTGAACTGATGATGGCTTGGTTGGCAACAGCCAGAATCACGCCAAAAGAGCCTGCACTAGAACTTTCACCATCCACGGTGATGCTTGCGCCATTGGTCGCCAAAATTTTCGGCTTTTGACCGCCCCCATCCCATAACTCGACTCCGCTCGACACGGATGACTTACCTAAGACAGTCAGCGATCCAGACTGAACATTGATGGTTCCCTGAATGTAAGTGTTGGCACTGTTGTTCACCTTTGATCCAAAGGTTACATTGCCTTTGGTATTGATGACAGAGCTGCCACCCCATCCACTTCGAATCCCTCTGGTACTGGTGTTGGCTTCTTGAATTTTTAATGCTCCTCCACCCGCATCCAGAGTCGCCTCCCCCGGATAGAACATGACAGCAAATCCATTATTGTTGCGAGAGTCGCCCGTGATTGCACTGGCAACCGATGTCGACGTGGAAGTAAAACTATTAGTCCCCGCAAATAACACACCTGCTGCTTGCGCAGAACCTGATGACCCGCCTGTTGTGGAGGTGTTTGTCCCTGTCACGGCGTAGGAATCGGCCGTGATTCCAGATCCAGCAGCAAAGGTGATGCCGTTGGTTGTGGCGCTGGTTGTGGCACCTGTGAGACTGACCGTGCCACCGTTTGCATCAATTACTTTGTTGAGCGTTAACCCCACACTGCTTGAGGCACTGCCTTGTGCATTCATCGTGACGCCCAAGCTCCCCGATGCATTCGAACCGTCTGTGGTTTTGTTACCAATAGCGGCATTCAAGGTGATGCCGTTGGCCGAACTCACATGCAGCGTATCGTTATTGGCATCTGATTTAACGATCGCAGCCCCCAGTGTGATATTGCCCGCAGTGCTGTTAGTGCTCGCGGTGGTGATGGCAAGATTCGCATTGCCATCTGTGGCTGATTTGCTGATGATGACTTTGCCGTTCAACGTCAGATCTGCGTCTGATAAAACTTGGCCATTGCCACTGATCGTTTGCGCCAGCGTAACCGCCTGGTCGTTGGCAAATTTAAGTGTACTGCTGGCACCATCAAGGATGACAGCCCCACTGGCGAGCGTGCTCCGCGCAGCGGCACCGTTACCAATTTGCAACGTCCCTCCTTTGACTGTGGTACTCCCTCCGTAAGAGTTTGTTCCCGTGAGTATTTGCGTGCCAGCCCCCGCCTTAAGTAACGACAAGGTCACCGGATTGGCTCCTGAGGGGGTTGTGCCACTGATCGTCCCAGAAAAAATGGCATCCCCGCCACCATTGCCAATTTGCAGAGAGGTTGTGGTTGCAGTACCACCGCCTGCGCGTACCGTGCCACTCCCGCTCAAAGCACCCATGCCATGCGTGACTACTGAATTACCAGACCACAGCGTCAGTGTGGTGTTTGCGCCATTGAGATTGACCGAATGCGTACTGTTTGGGTCAGACTCAACCCACAAAGCACCTCTGTTTTTCACAGTGAATGCGCCGTTGAAGTTGTTAGCTGCGTTGGTGAGTGCCAATCGATTACTAAACAACGATAAAGCGCTACCGTCTGAGGCCGTGCTTGTCGTTGAGTCGACCACCCAACTCCCTGAACCAGTGACCAGTCCGTTGATAAACAACGCACCAATCTGCCCCGGACCTGGTTGGTTCGAGTTGGCTACAAAGTTCACCGTCCCGTTATTGACAAAAGCACCATTCAAATTAACGGCGCCTTGACTGTCACTGCGAACGAATCCCAATGTTCCTGCGTTGACGGTAGTGGTTCCGCTGTAGGAATTCGCACCAGATAGCGTGACTGTTCCAGCGCCCAACTTAGTCAGGCCGCCTGATCCCGAAATTACCCCGCTGAGATTGGTGCTCGAACCCGTGGTACCCACATCCAACGTGAGCAACCCACCATTGGTATTGATCCCCCCTGTGCCATCGATGGTGTTCCCACCGGCCTTGAGTGTGGTGGTTAGTGCATTGCTGCTGGAGCTGATGTCGGCGTTGACATGAATATTGTTGGCCGCATTCAACGTCAAAGTGGTGTTTGTTCCTGTTGTTTTTGTAATGGCCGCGTTGATAGTAATGTCCCCCACACCCGCTGCGTTGATACCAAGCGAAGCCCCTGACGTTGTTTCAATCGTCACGTTGGTTGAGCCTAGGTTATTTCCAATTGTGAGAGCCGATGCTGCGTCAATCGTGACGTTGAATGGGTCAAGCAACCAGTCTTTTGCTTTGACTTGGACGTCATTGAAATCAAGGTGCTCGCCCGAAGTTTCAACAAATCCGCCCTTGCTTTCGAAATGTGCACCACTGACATCGGTGGATGCCGACAAGTTGCCGCTGACATCGTCGCGACCAATGATGATGTCACCGCCTTTGTTGCTGGCATCTGTGCTGTTTGTGGTGATGCTGCCACTGACTTTGATGTGCCCCTTCTCAGCAAGCAAAGTGACTGCGCCGCCTTGAGCGCCTGAGGTGTCAATAACGCCTGTATGGGTCACGCTAGCCACTGCATCTGCCAACGCCGCCGTTTGCATGAATACTTTGCCGCCTTCGGTGGTGATGGTTCCGCTGTTTTCAATGCTGGTGTTGATGGTGGAGGGCGGCAACACAAGACGTACCTTACCGCTAAGGGGAACGCCAACACTGTCAGTGAGCGCCGAGGGTAAAACCACACTCTCGGCTGCGGCAATGACCACAGCACCTTGCTTGGTGTTAATGGCCCCTTGATTTTTAATGGTGGAGCCAATCAGGGCAACGTAGCCGCCTAACGCTGTGGTGTTGATGGATGCGCCTTCTTCTACCGTGATGCCGGCTGTGCTGCCGTTACGGTCGTATTTTTGTTTCCCTTTTTTAAAGTCTTCCTCGCTCATGCCAAAGGTACTGGCCGTAAAGGCGCTGGCAGTGACCGAGCCACCTTTGCCAAACACGATGCCATTGGGGTTGATGAGGATGACTTGGCCGTTGGCTGTGAGCTTGCCAAAGATTTGGCTAGGATCATTGCCCACCACGCGGTTGAGCAGCACGGAGCTGGCACTGTTTTGTTGGATGTTGACGGATGCAGCGCTGCCGATGCTGAAGCTTTGCCAGTTGACGCTGGCTTTGTCGGTGCTTTGCTGGATGGTCATGTTCGCACCCGCAGTGCTTACGGTCACGTTGCCGCTATTAACGCTATGGCCTGTGGGTAGGGTGTTGGCAGCGGGTGCGGCGTAGACTGCGTTGGCTGTGAGACAGCTGAGCGTGGCTAAGGCGAATACGTTTTTAAGTGCGCCGACAAAGCCATGTGTGGATGATGCAACTGCTGAGTTAGGAAAAACCGCAGAGCGAACACCTGTGCCTGCAGTTTTACCTTGGCCGGCTGTGTGTTCACCCACAGCCACCAAAGCACCGAGGCGTTTAGAAAAAACTATTTTGTAGCAGAGCGCGTTCATTTTGTCAGCACTAAAGAATTTAAATTCTGTAGAAACCAACCTTATACTATTACTAAATAAATATAAAATTTAATTAAGTAATACAAAAATGACAACTCTAAATTCACGAAAAGCCGCTCATCCGTAAGATGAGCAAACGCACATCGAATAAAGCGTTGACGAATAAACACTGATCAAAAGTGTGCTCAACGCTCACACAGGGATGAACGATAGAAGGCAAACCCCTACGTTTGAAAGCATTCGGCGTAAGACATCTGTAGTCCAAACGGCGCAAACTCATTCAGTTCTAACTTTTATAACTGGAGATGAAGATGCGTGAAGTAGTCGTGGTCAGCGGTGTTCGTACAGCCATCGGTACCTATGGTGGTAGCCTCAAAGACATTCCCCCCACCGAATTGGCCGCCCAAGTGGTACGCGAGTCATTGGCGCGTGCCCACGTGGAAGGCAAAGACGTGGGTCATGTGGTGTTTGGCCATGTGGTGAACACCGAAGCCAAAGACATGTACCTGTCTCGCGTAGCCGCCATCAACGGTGGTTGCGCTGAAGGCACACCCGCGTTCAACGTGAACCGTTTGTGCGGTTCTGGCTTGCAAGCCATTGTGAGCGCCAGCCAAGCCATCATGCTCGGTGACTGCGACATCGCCATTGGCGGCGGCGCTGAAAACATGAGCCGTGGCCCTTACGCCTCTCTCAGCGCACGCTGGGGCGCACGCATGGGCGACACCAAGATGGTGGACATGGTGGTGGGCGCATTGCACGATCCCTTCCACACCATCCACATGGGTGTGACAGCTGAAAACGTGGCCGCTAAATTTGGCATCACCCGCGAAATGCAAGACGCTGCAGCGGTGGAAAGCCACAACCGCGCTGAGCGCGCCACAGCGGCGGGCTACTTCAAAGACCAAATCGTGCCCGTGATGCTCAAGAGCAAAAAAGGCGATGTGGCTTATGCCACAGACGAGCACTTCCGCCCCAACTGCAAGATGGAAGA
>JACCED010497006.1_pt1 | contig 16605 bp, 18 predicted proteins | sample 7455021 | NCBI WGS metagenome assembly JACCED01 (sample SAMN15323456, study PRJNA562643) | freshwater metagenome | isolation source: river surface water | place: USA:Blue River Watershed | collected 2017-08-19 | reverse complement strand
GGGAGTTACCATCCCAGTCAACAGAACACCTTCACGGGTAAGTTGACCGAAGCCATGTTGGATAGGGTCTTCGCGCGGGCTAGTAGATTTGCCGCGTAAGCCCCTGTAGCCCAATGGCAGAGGCAGACGACTTAAAATCGTCCAAGTGTGGGTTCGACCCCCACCGGGGGCACAACTGAAAAACCGAAGTAAGACTAAAGAATAAAGGGAGAGAAATGAGAAGTTCGAATCCAGTCTTCAAGCGAGGCTATGCCGCGATGGATGTACGTGATCTCAATCGTGATGCAGAGGTGACCGCACTCGAAGAACAATTCGCAGCGCCAGCAGCTTCTTCACTTCGCACCGGCCGGATGACGATGGAAGATGTCGTCACAAGGACTGGCATGCTCTTTGGAATTCTCGTCATTACATGCGCATTCGCTTGGTCTCTAGATCTCGGTACTGGAGCACTATTCCTTGGCTTTGGTGGCGGATTCATCCTTGCAATGGTCATCTCTTTCAGTAAGACAGTACGACCAGCACTTGTGATGCTCTATGCAGCGCTTCAAGGACTTTCGCTGGGAGTCATCAGCCATATCTATGAGACGCTCTATCCAGGCATCGTCAGTCAGGCAGTCATCGGCACACTTTCAGCTTTCGTCGGCGCTCTCTATGCCTATCGCAGCGGAAAGATCCGGGTGACACCACGTTTCACTCGCATCTTGGTCACGGCGCTCATTGGTTACTTGGTACTCGGTATCGTCAATCTCGTCGCCGTCTTGGTCTTCAATGCTACAAGCATCTATTCACAAGGCTTCTTGAGTGTTGCAGTCGCAGGACTTGGTGTGGCGCTCGCTTCCTTCTTCTTGATTCTTGATTTCGACCAGAGCGAGAAGATGGTGGCAGCAGGGCTCCCTGAAGTTGAGTCATGGCGAGCAGGTTTTGGCTTGATGGTCACCATCGTCTGGCTTTACCTAGAAGTTCTGCGTTTGATTGCGATTCTTCGACGCGATTAATCCTCGCGGGGACTTATTGCTACCTCATTGCTCGAACTGCTTCGCTCTCCCGGGGCACGTTTGGGCAATGAGTAAACCAAGACGAAGCTGACTAAGAAGAGTGCTAGCGTCGCAAGGAATGACGCTTGGAATGATGCGTTATCTTTGATCAAACCAAGAACGATCGGTCCAACCATCATCCCGGCATCGCCGGACATCTGAAAGAAGGCGATCACTCGCCCGCCACGACCTTTGATGACATCTCCAACGAGTGCTGCAGGTGCACTTCCGAAGAAGGCGCCACCTAATCCCATCAAGATCATGGCGATGATGTAGAGAATCGGGTCGAAAGCGAAAGTCATCACGATCAATCCCAAGAGGACGAAGTACGAACCAACAAGCAATGAATAACGCCGGCCCCGAAGGTCGGTGATTCTCCCAGCTCGCAACAGGATCAATCCATTAGCAAGTCCTGCCACAGTGAATCCAAGCCCAACAACCGAGGTGCTCGCACCTAACTCTTCAGTGACAAAGAGCGGCACGAGAGAGGATCGAAGCCCAAATAGAACCCAACTGCCAAGGAATGTAAGGGCAAGTGCAATGCGGTAATCCGGAAAAGAGAGCGCCTCTCGAATGCGCATCGGTTCACCATCGACTACCGGCTTCGAACTCTTATGTCCTAATCGATCTGGTGTCAGACGAATCAATGCAATGGTCGCAGCGATGATGAGTGTCGCGGTGTAGATGAAGAATGGTGCGCGAAGGGAAATTCCCATCAATGCGCCGCCAAAAGCTGGTCCCATGATCGCGCCGACGAGGAATCCACCGTTGTAAACCGATTGTGCTCGTCCGAGATGGCTCTCATCCACAGAGCGAAGTAGGAGCGATCCAGCAGCAACGGAGAACATCGATGAACCTAGACCGCCAGCTGTCCGGAAGATCAAAAGTTGGTTATAGCTTTGAGCCAAGGCAGTTACGAAAGTAAAGAGCGCAACCATCGCCAGGCCACTACCAAGGACAAGTCTTTCGCCAAAACGCTCTACCAATCGACCGGCAAAGAGCCCAGAGACCAATCGAGCTACGGCAAATGCACTCACCACAAGTCCGATCGCTGTCGCACTCGCTCCGAATGACGAGGCGAAGATCGGAATCGCGGGAATGATCAAGCCAAAACCAACTGCGACAAAGAAGCCAACGCTTGTGAGCGCAGCTACTGCAGGGGGAAAATCAGTGAAAGGGGATTTGATCCTAAGCACTGCTCTTATCCAGCCGCCTCGCTCGCATTGCGATCGATTCCCTCGCGGAGAGGCTTCTCACGCAACCGTGTTGTGAGAATGAATCCGATCGCGATCAGCGGCAGTGCGATCCAAAATACGAGTGAGAATGCCTTATCGAAACTCGAGAAGACGATCTCTTGAATATCGGTAGGGAGGGTCTTGATGATCTCGGTATTCTCGGTGACAGCTGACACCGACTCAGGCGAAGCACCTGCCGGAAGCGAACCCTTTATTTCAGCGACGAATCTATTGGTCAAGACAGTTCCAAAGATCGCAGTGCCAAATGATGCACCGAGACTCCTAAAGAATGTATTCGAGCTCGTCGCTACTCCCATATCCCTGTAGTCGACATCGTTCTGTAGCGCGATCACGATTGTCTGCATGGAGAGACCTACGCCCATACCCATTAACATCGCATACAGCGCTAACTGCCAGTAAGGCATCTCTTTATTGATGGTTGTGAAGAGCAGCATGGCAACCATCAATACGATCAGACCAAATACGGGAAAACGCTTGTATTTACCGGTCTTCGAGATCAATCGTCCACTGGTAATGGCCATAGAGACGATACCGAGCATCATCGGGATCAAACGTATTCCAGCTTCACTTGGCGTGTACTGCAGATTGACCTGCATGTAGAGCGGTAGCAAGACGATGGCCCCGAACATTCCTGCGCCAATGATGAATGCGATGATCGAGGTGAGAGAGAAAGTGTGATTCTTGAAGAGACGTAGGGGCAGGATCGGCTCTTCGACGCGAGATTCCCACCAGAGAAAGAGAGCGGTGAAGATAACTGCCACAGCAAAGTAGGCGAGCGTGTATGGATGAGTCCAACCATCACTTGGTCCAGTAACAGAGATTGCCAACAACATTCCCGTGACTGCGAGGATCATGAAGATCGCTCCGAGATAATCGATTGCATGCTTGAGGTTTGGCCTCGGGATATGGAGAACCGAAGAGGTCACAAGCAGCGCGATGATGCCAAATGGCAGGTTGATGTAGAAGATCCATCGCCAACCTGTGACACCCAAGATCTCACCTTGGTCTGCGAAGAATCCGCCAAGGAGAGGACCTGCTACAGAGGAAACACCCCAGACCGCGCCAAAGAGTCCTTGATACTTGCCTCGATCACGCGGAGAGACGACATCACCGATGATGATGAAAGAGAGGGCGAAGAGTCCTCCAGCACCGATTCCCTGGATCGCACGAAATGCGATCAACTGCGACATCGAGGTCGCTGCTCCAGCGAGGAAGGAACCTAAAAGGAAGGTAAGGATGGAGAAGATATAGACCGGACGGCGGCCGTAGATGTCTGAGACTTTTCCGTAAAGTGGCGTCACCGCAGTCGAAGTGAGTAGATAGGCGGTCACCACCCAGGTGTAATGACTCAAGCCATTGAATTCTTCGACGATTGATTTGAGCGCGGTCGAAACGATCGTTTGGTCGAGCGCTGCAAGGAGTATGCCAGTCATCAGACCTGACATGATCGTCATGATCTCTTTATGTGAATGCTCTCGTGGTTGGTTCTGCTTATCGGATCTACTGTCTTGAGCCTTATTCATTTATTAATTTCGTACCTTTCATATAGAGTCCTGAGCCTACTCCTTTGTGGATGAATCACCCCAAATCTGAAAGGCAATTGGTAGAACGATGCCGAGTGTGATTGCAGAAAATCTGGTGAAAACCTACGTCACCAAGCAACGTGGCCGTGCGAAAAAACAGAACGACGATAAGTCGAACGAAGTCGTTCGAGCACTTGATGGCCTTTCGCTCGATGTCGAAGAGGGAACGGTGCTTGGCCTTCTTGGCCCAAATGGCGCCGGCAAGACGACCACTGTGAGAGTTCTCACCACTTTGATCACCCCAGATTCTGGGCATGCAGAGGTCGCAGGAATAGATGTCATCAAACATCCTGATGAAGTTCGTAAAGTTATTGGTCTCTCAGGACAGTATGCGGCCGTCGATGAGACTCTCACTGGCTGGGACAACTTGGTGATGTTCGCCAGGTTGCATCGGATCTCTGCGGAAGGTGCGCGCAAGAGAGCTGATGAATTGCTTGAGCAGTTCTCATTGACTGACGCCGCAAAGCGTCCGATCAAGACTTATTCCGGCGGAATGAGGCGCCGCCTTGATCTCGCAGCAACCTTGATCGTTCGCCCTAAAGTGCTTTTTCTTGATGAACCGACGACAGGTCTTGATCCACGTGGTCGACAAGAGATGTGGGGAGTGATCAACTCTCTCGTCGATAGTGGCGTGACTCTTCTACTGACAACACAATATTTAGAAGAAGCCGATCAGTTAGCGGATCAGATCGCAGTGATTGACCACGGTCGGGTGATCGCTCGGGGAACAGCAGATGAGCTCAAACGTCAGATCGGTGGTGAGCGCTTGGAGATCGTGGTCGAACGAGAGCATCTCGCCAAGGTTCGCGAGATCGTCTCTAGGATCACAACCTCAGTCAAAGTAGATGAAGATCTTCGCCAAGTTTCAGCTCCCGTGACAACCGGGACTAAAGCGCTGATAGAGGCTGTGAAGGCGCTTGATGAAGCAGGTATTCATCCGTTGGATCTTGGCTTGAAGCGACCATCACTCGATGACGTCTTCCTCTCGTTGACTGGACATCCAGCAGAGGAAGCTGCCGAGCAAGGGAATTCCTCAAAGGAGGTCGTAGCATGAACGCAGTCAGCGATTCACTCGTCATCATGAAGCGACAGCTTCTTCAGTTGGTCCGTATCCCCGAAGTGTTGATCTTTTCGACCATCCAACCCGTGATGTTCGTGCTCCTCTTCCGCTATGTCTTCGGTGGTTCGATTTCAACCGGGATCCCGGGAGTTGATTATGTACAACTTCTCATGCCAGGAATCTTCGTTCAGACTGTCGCATTCACACTCGCTGGAACAGCTGTTGGCCTTGCCCAGGATATGGAGAAAGGCCTGATCGATAGATTCCGATCCCTGCCGATTTCACGTTCTGCGGTGGTGGTAGGCCGTGCGCTTGGCGACTCAGCGCTTAATGTCGTTGTTCTTGTCGTGATGGGCCTTGCTGGATTCTTAGTTGGATGGCGTCCAAGCTCATCAATCATCTCCGTCATCGGAGGATTTCTCTTTCTTCTGCTCTTTGGATTCGCAATGTCGTGGATTGGAGTCTTGATCGGACTCTCGGTGAGGGAAGCTCGGGTTGCTAACTCGCTGGTCTTCTTGACCGTTTTTCCGCTGACGTTTCTTTCGAATGCATTTGCTCCTACGACCGGAATGCCGAAACCTCTTCAATATTTCGCCGAATGGAACCCAGTGTCGACGATGGTTGCTGCCTGCCGCGAACTCTTTGGTCTTACTAACATCTTTGGTGTGACCGCTGATTCACTCCCGGCACAACAACCGATCTTGATGTCGCTGTTCTATATGGCTCTCTTGATGGTCGTCTTCATCCCGCTGAGTGTGCGCAAGTACAAGCGCACTTCTTCCCGATAGAGAGCTTCTGAATCAGACGTAGGGAATAGCTTCGATGATTGCGACTTTGATTTCGCGACCATTGGGCGCCGTGTATGTGACCGTCTCTCCGACTTTAGCCCCAAGAATTGCTGAGCCGAGTGGAGATTTCTCGCTGTAGACATCGAGATCTGTGGATGCGATCTCACGTGACCCAAGAAGGAATTGCATCTCATCTCCACCGATATCCACGGTGATCTTCATTCCGAGACCTACGACTCCCGATTCACTTTCAGGTGGGGCGCCAATGATCGCGTTCTCCAACATGTGGCGAAGTTGGCGAATTCTCGCCTCCATCTTCCCTTGTTCTTCCTTTGCAGCGTGGTAGCCGCCATTCTCCTTGAGGTCACCTTCGGCACGAGCAGCTTCAATGCGCTTGACGATCTCGGCGCGACCAGGACCCTCTAGGTGTGCGAGTTCAGCGGCAAGGCGATCTGCGGCTTCTTGAGTTAACCAGGTCTGGCTCATAAGGGCGTAACTTACTCTAGAGCAGCAAATCAAAGATCGATCAGCGGCGATAGCACTCGACAACTGCAGCATTGACCGCACGGGTGCGGGTCGGAATGGTTCGAGTCTGAACATCTCGCCCGGAAGCATCATTACTCTCGAACTCATCAGTGACTTCACCAACAATATTCTTCTCAAAGTCACGTGCTACCAGTGTGCACGTTACGGGAAGATTAATTTCATTTCTTTCAAGGAGATAGGTGATCTCGATTGATCGCTCATCTATCACCTTGAAAGCTATCAATTCGTATCGAAGACTTGGAGTGGAGTGAAAGCCGGCGCTCCAAAGGAGCCAAGGAATTCCTATAAGTGCCAGAAGCGCCGCAGGAATCTTCCAGCGCGATGGCGTGACGTAACTCTTTCCATAGCGCTCTATCAGGAACGCCAGCTTTGGATCGATCTCTTTTCGACTGCGCTTCATGGTGTGAGAGTTATACTCGCCCCACTATGGAAGAGACAAGTTACGATCCCGGATTAGCTGGCTCTCTCGTCTTCTCTTCACTTACAGTTGCGGTGATCTTGCTCCTCATCTCTTTCTATCGCCGATACAAGAGAATGCAGCGGCGCAATGACGAACAAAATCAGTAATCGATTCCTACCGCTCTTGCTGCAATTCGCGGCTGTGCTTGTGATTGCCGCAACCTTCATCTCGCTGGGACTTTGGCAGTGGGATCGAGCGAAGCAGCATCAGGAGCTCGAGGATCGATTGACTCAGATCGCCTCAACTGACTCGGTCGAGATGACTTCCATCTTCGAGCCCATTCAAGCCCTTGATGGTGAGATAGCCAATCGACTCGTCTCACTTAAGGGTCGCTACCTCCAGTTCTTCCTAGCTTCTAACCAAGCAGGCTCTAACGAAGAAAAATCAGCGACTTTTCAAGTCGGTCTCTTGGAAGTGGAGGGAAGTTCTCCTCGAGCAGCGATCTTGGTTGCGCGTCAGATTTCAACGGGTCTCGACGGTGTTCCATCCGAAAAGGAGAGTGTCGCTCTCAGTGCTCGAATTCTTCCTACCCAGCGCGAGGACCTAGATCCTGATTCACGAGGTATTCCAGGAAAACTCTCTCGAATCGATAGTGCGCTCCTGGTTGAAGAAATCGAGGATCCTTCTTTGGCGCTCTATGACGGCTTCTTACTTCTCAATCAAGAGACTATTGATGGAGTCGCAAGCACCCTCAACTTGATTCCGGATCAAGTCGCTGAGCCGACCATTCCTGGTTACTACTGGCAACACATCTCTTATGTCATCATCTGGTTCCTCATGGCGGCATTAGTCCTCTATCTGCCGTTCTATCAGATGAGGCGGAATAGACTTCTAGCTTCACAGGGATTCATTCAAGTTGGAAACCAGGAAGGTGGGGAGAGATGACTGGTGTAATCAAAAGGTTTCGCGTGATGGCCTTGGTAGCTGGCGTTATGTCCCTCCTGCTCTGGTTCGTCGAGTTACCTGTTGTTTACCTATTAGACGCGCCTGAGTTAGAAGCGAAGGTGAAGTGGATCCCCTATGTCCACGGATACGTCTATGCCTTCTACGTACTAACTGCGATTCACTACGCAGCAAAGGCTCGCTGGAGTGTGCCTCGGATGTTGGCTTTGATACTTGCTGGCACTTTGCCGGTTGCGTCATTCGTGGCCGAGAGAAGAATCGCTCGTCTCGATTCAAGCCACTGACCCGCATCAATTCGGCGTGGCTCCCTCGCGCGCCACTTTCAAAGTCTTACCTTTTACCTCTGATCAGTTCCCTGTGATCAGTGGGGTCGATGCTGACTCACAGATTCATTCGTTGCAATCTTCATTGCAAGGGAGAAGAAGATAAAAGAATCTCGGATCACATACGTTCTAGATACAAGCGTGCTTCTTGCAGATCCCGGCGCTATCTATCGATTCGCAGAACATAGCGTCGTCATTCCGATTGCCGTCATCGGCGAATTAGAGAGTAAGAGAGATCATCCCGAATTAGGGTATTTCGCAAGAACTGCACTCCGAGCTCTCGACGATCTACGCATAAAACATGGCCGTCTCGACGAAGCCCTACCGCTCAACGATGAGGGTGGAACACTCTCGGTCGAGCTTAATCACGCTGATCCTTCGACTTTGCCGAGTGGATTGAGTAGGGATGGAACCAACGATTCAAGAATTCTCGCAGTTGCAAAGAATTTGGCGAAAGATGGCCGTAACGTCGTCTTAGTCAGCAAGGATCTCCCACTTCGCGTTAAGGCATCGTCAGTTGGAGTGGAGGCGGAGGAGTATCGAGCTGAGTTGGCACGAAACTCTGGTTGGACGGGCATGGTCGAACTCTCAGTTGGAGGATCGGTAATCGATTCTCTCTACAAGGAAGAGCGTGTCCTTTGTGAAGAGGCAAAAGACCTCCCATGTCACACGGGTGTTGTGCTCCATTCGGAAAAGGGCTCTGCCCTTGCTCGTGTCACGCCAGATAAGAAGCTCTCTCTTGTTCGAGGTGATCGCAATGCATTCGGACTCCACGGGCGCAGTGCCGAGCAAAGAGTCGCACTCGATATCCTGCTCGATGAAGAGGTTGGCATCGTTTCTCTTGGCGGAAGAGCAGGAACGGGAAAGTCTGCCCTCGCGCTGACTGCCGGGCTTGAGGCTGTGATGGAGCGAAACCTCCACAAGAAAGTGATTGTCTTCAGGCCGCTCTATCCCGTTGGTGGCCAGGAGCTTGGCTACCTCCCAGGAAGCGAAGGCGAGAAGATGTCGCCTTGGGCTCAGGCAGTCTTTGACACCCTTGGTGCGCTCGTAACTCCTCATGTGATTGAGGAGATCCTCGATCGCGGTCTCATAGAAGTCCTTCCACTAACCCACATACGAGGGCGATCGCTTCACGATGCCTTTGTCATCGTCGACGAGGCTCAGTCGCTAGAACGCGGAGTCCTCCTTACCGTCCTCTCCCGAATCGGCCAGGGTTCTCGAGTCGTCTTGACCCACGATGTGGCTCAGCGGGATAACCTTCGAGTCGGTCGGCACGACGGAGTAGTAGCCGTCGTTGAGTCCCTCAAGGGCCATCCCCTTTTTGCCCACATCACCTTGACTCGTAGTGAGCGCTCGCCGATCGCAGCACTCGTTACCGAGATGTTGGAAGATCCGATTCAGCAGGCAATCTAGCCAAAACAAATCCCACAGCGACAATTCGGGCTTTTCGGACTTTCCCCAATCTGACCTGCGGTTTTATAACCTCACAGGAACTTCAGCCCAAAAAAGACTGGTCAATGTGCCCCGTTAGATTTGCGACCCGGGATGGCCTGCGTCACCCTAATGACCTTCCCGCAGGTCATAGACCCCCATTTGGGGGCGATGAAGTGCGGGTGAATTACATCGGTGCAGTTCCACCTAGGAGAACTGCTGGTGAGAGTGGATATGGAAAGGAGTCAAAGATGCGTACACGCCTCCGGCGTCCCGCCATTGTGGCCGCCTTTCTTCTCCTCTTCCTCCATGGCACCGAAACCACATACGCCTCTGAGACGGCCGGGGTATCCCTCGATCTAACGCTTGAGGCAACCGCATTTTCCGAAGCCGTTCCGGAAGAACGACTGATAGCTCCTGAGGCAGCAACCCTTCCAGCCTTGATGGCGATCGTTGATTCCGGCGGCGGGGTGAAATCGTCCGACTTACAGGCAGTCTCCCTTTTGGCCCGAACGATTTTCAAGGCCAAGCGTCCTAATGGAGCTCGTGCGGCGGCCAAGGAGATGGCCAAGGAGAAGTACGGCTGGGGCCGATATCAATTTGGCTGCCTCGACACCCTCTGGACCAAAGAGAGCAAATGGAATTTCCGAGCTCGTAATTCTCGAACTGGCGCTTACGGCATCCCGCAAGCTTTGCCTGCAGCGAAGATGGCCATTCGCGGAGAAGATTGGCGCACTAACCCGTTGACCCAGATTTCATGGGGACTTCATTACATCGATGTCCGCTACGAAACTCCGTGCAAAGCGCTCCGTAAGTTCCAGCGCTCGCGTTATTACTAAGCGGGCTTCTTTCCAATCGTCATCGGCTTACTTGTCTCAGCAAAGAAATCATTACCCTTGTCATCAACAACGATGAAAGCAGGAAAGTTCTCGACCTCGATCTTCCAGACGGCTTCCATGCCCAGTTCCTCATAATCAAGGACTTCGACCTTCTTGATGCAATCTTGGGCTAAGCGTGCTGCAGGGCCGCCGACTGATCCAAGATAGAAACCGCCATTGTTTTTACAAGCTTCAGTAACTTGTTTGGAACGGTTGCCTTTGGCAATCATCACCATCGAGCCACCGATTTTCTGGAAGTAGTCGACATAGGAATCCATACGACCAGCAGTGGTTGGGCCAAATGAACCTGAGGCGTAACCAACGGGAGTCTTTGCGGGTCCTGCGTAATAGACAGCGTACTTCTTGAAGTAATCAGGAAGTGGCTTTCCGGAATCGACGAGCTCTTTCAATTTCGCGTGAGCGAGATCTCGGGCAACGACCATGGTGCCAGTGAGCGAAAGACGCGTCTTGATTGGATATTGCGAGAGGGTCTTTCGGATCTCATCCATTGGGAGATTTAGATCGATCTCCACTACTTCGCCATCGAGTTGAGATTCATGGGTCTCTGGCATGAAGTGCGCAGGCTCAGTCTCCAGTTCCTCAATGAAGACGCCATCCTTCGTGATCTTCGCCTTCGCCTGTCGGTCAGCGGAGCACGAGACAGCAATGGCGATGGGAAGCGATGCGCCGTGGCGCGGGAGTCGAACGACGCGAACATCGTGACAGAAGTACTTTCCACCGAATTGTGCGCCGATTCCAAGAGTCTGGGTGAGTTTAAAGACTTCCTTCTCGAGTTCGAGATCGCGCATAGCGCGTCCAGTCTTGGCATTACCTGTTGTAGGAAGTCCATCGAGGTACTTCGTGCTTGCGAGTTTCGCGACCTTGGAAGTGTATTCCGCACTCGTTCCACCGATCACGATAGCCAAATGATATGGAGGACACGCCGCAGTTCCGATGGATCTAAGTTTCTCATCCAGCCAGGTCATGAAACTCGTTGGATTAAGGATCGCCTTGGTCTCCTGGTAGAGGAATGACTTGTTGGCGCTTCCACCACCCTTTGCGATGAAGAGGAATTCATACTCTTCTGCGTGATCGGAGGAAGAGTAGATCTCAATCTGCGCCGGAAGGTTGTTGCCAGTGTTCTTCTCTTGCCAAGTATCGATCGGCGCTAGTTGGGAATATCGAAGATTCAATGTCGTGTAAGCGTTGTAGATCCCACGAGAGATCGTCACTTCGTCTTTCTCCTCGGTCAGGACTTGCTGTCCCTTCTTTGCCATGACCAGGGCAGTTCCTGTGTCTTGGCACATTGGCAGAACACCACCAGCAGAGATGTTCGCGTTCTTGAGAAGATCGAGCGCGACGAAGCGATCATTCGCCGAGGCTTCAGGGTCTTTGAGAATCGAAGCGAGCTGTCCGAGATGATCGCTTCTCAAGTAATGGTTGATGTCGTGAATCGCTACCTCAGTCAATTTTTCAATGGCCTTAGGCGCTACTCTGAGAAATGTTCGCCCCTCAGCGGAAAAAGTTGAGACTCCATCGATATCCAACTTGCGATACTTGGTCTTATCTTCACCCAGAGGAAGAAGATCTTCATAGACGAATTCAGGCATCTTTGGCCTTCTCAATCCGCGCTTTGGCGCCATCTAGCCATTCTTGGCAAACCTTGACCAATTCTTCTCCGCGCTCCCAGACCTTGATCGATTCCTCAAGGCCGAGTTCGCCACTCTCTAATTGGGAGACGATCTCGGCAAGTTCATCTCGAGCCTTCTCGTAGGGAATGGCCTTGGATTCCGATGACTTGCTCATAAGCGAAATCTACTCCTCTTCATCTCTCTCGGAATTCTTCATCTGTGGTTTCGGTCACCGTCGCCTTTGCTGCCCCTCGCGCAAATCTCACAGTCAAGAGATCTCCGACACCAAGTTCATTGGCGTCGCGAAGGATCTTGCCATCGGCGCGATGCGCAACTGCGTATCCACGTTGCAGAACTGCATAAGGTGACAGTGCTCGTAATTGAGATTCTGCACCCTTGAGTTCCTTCTCACTTAAGGTCAGACGGTGATGTAACGAGCGGCTCATTGCTTTTCTATCACGCTGTAGAGATTCGATCTCGGGAGTGATCAAGAGCATCGCATCTTTCATCACGGGCCTTGAAATGAGATTCTCGATGAACCTCATTTCCTGGTCGAATCGCACTTTGATTCCGCGGTTGAGGCGCTTTGAGAGATCAGAGATCGTCGCAAACTCCTCGTTGATATCGGGGACTACTCGTTTTGCGGCATCGGTCGGCGTGGATGCTCGAAGGTCGGCCACTAAATCAAGTAGCGGAGTGTCCTGTTCATGACCGATCGCACTGACCACCGGTGTACTGCACGCTGCAACGAGACGAACTAGCCCTTCATCTGAGAATGGCAACAGGTCTTCGAAAGAGCCACCTCCACGAGTGATGATGATGACGTCCACGTCCTCAATCGATTCGAGATCTTTTAGTGCAGCACTTACCTCTACGACCGCACTGGCACCTTGGACCGCAACTTCTCTTATCTCGAATCGAACGGCTGGCCATCTTCTCTTGGCATTTTCGACGACATCTTTCTCAGCAGCGCTGTTGCGACCACAGATCAGTCCCACCTTTCGAGGAAGGAATGGCAGGGGTTTCTTTCGTGATGCAGCGAAGAGCCCTTCTGCAGCAAGTACTTTCTTCAGCATTTCGAGTCGTGCAAGGAGTTCACCTAAACCAACATGGTGTATCTCGCGCGCATTGAGTGAGAGTGATCCGTTACCGGTATAGAAATTCACCTTCGAGAAGACTTTGATCCGGGCATTTTGTGGCAGTGGAGCAACTGATTGGAAGACCGAACGATGACAGGAGAGTGAGATTGAGATGTCCGACGAGGTGTCTCGAAGTCGCATGAAGATCATCGAGGATCCCTTGCGATCATCTACTTGAGAAAGTTCGCCCTCAACCCAGACTGGCCCGAGTTTTCCGATCCAGTCCCTAATTGCCTCAGAGATCACTCGGACCGGAGCTGGTGCATCGATTGAAGTTTCGAGCATTACGAGATCCTAATAGGATCCACCTGTGTCGAAACGAGTTCTCCTTGCAGCCCCTCGAGGCTATTGCGCAGGTGTTGATCGCGCTGTCGTAACCGTTGAGAAAGCCCTCGATCTCTATGGCGCTCCGGTCTATGTTCGTAAGGAGATCGTCCATAACAAGCATGTAGTGACCACCCTCGAGAAGCGCGGTGCGATCTTTGTTGAAGAGACAAATGAGGTTCCTGAAGGTGCCATCGTGGTCTTCTCGGCGCACGGAGTCTCTCCAGCGGTTCATGCGGAGGCGTCGTCACGGCAATTGAAGACCATCGATGCGACCTGCCCACTCGTCACGAAGGTCCATCATGAGGCGAAGAGATTTGCCGCAGATGACATGCAGATTCTCTTGATAGGCCATGCCGGGCATGAAGAGGTGGAAGGCACTTCGGGCGAAGCGCCAGATCACATCATTCTCGTCGACGGACTCGATGCGGCTCGCACCGTCCAAGTCGATCCGAATAGGAAGTTGGCGTGGTTATCGCAGACTACTTTGAGCGTCGATGAGACTTTGGAAGCGGTTCGAATCCTCCGCGAAAGATTCCCGCACCTACAAGACCCGCCAAGTGATGACATTTGTTATGCAACCCAAAATCGTCAAGTAGCCATCAAGGAGATCGCACCAAAGGCAGATTTGGTTCTCGTTGTTGGTTCAAAGAACTCGTCCAACTCGGTGCGCCTTGTTGAAGTATCTCTTGAGTATGGAGCGAAGGCTGCGTATTTGATCGATTACGCAGAGGAAGTAAGAGATGAGTGGTTCGAAGGGGTTGAAACCATCGGAGTTTCCAGCGGGGCTTCAGTTCCCGAGATCTTGGTCAAAGACCTTTTGGCCGAGTTGGCACGACGCGGCTATGAGGACGTAACGACCATTACTGCGATGGAAGAGAGCCTCCTCTTCGCCCTTCCGCCCGAACTTCGTAAGGACATGAAGGCAGCAGCTAAGGCTTAAACCGCACTCTTTCTTTCTTCATCTCAAGGAAGATCACCACAGAAGAAGATGGTCCAATCCCATGAATTGCGAGGAATTCTTCCTTTGTAATCCTTGATAGAGCACCGACTGTGAACAGCCTCTTTCTTAGCAATCCGCGCCGAGCAGGGGCTGCGATTCCCAAAGCTTTCCAATAGTTGTCAGGTCCAGATTTTGGATTTGATTTCACTTCGCCTCGAACGACCACGCATTGTGAAATTCGTGCTCTGATCAGCTTTGATATCAATGTTGACGAAAGAGGCTTGTCGATAGGAACGTGAATCGCACTCTTGGTAGTTGAAAAGCCTGCAAGCTCCTTTTTGAATCCCTTTAAAGTATTGCCGCTAAAGGGGTAGTAACCAACGTGATTCTTGGCAGCCATGATTCCGGCAACAACTTCACCGTTAACCTTGAATGCAGGCATTCCGTAGCTGATGACTTCTTGGGCATGTGGTGCGAATCTAAGTATTTTGGCTCGCATATCCATCATCGTCGCTCGATGTTGCGATGGTGCGCTCAGGTATAGCTTTTTGACTTCTGAGGGCACTTTGCGAGTCACCTTTACTGGTTTCGTTTCTCTCGAGCGAAATAGATCACCCAACCAATAAGTGCACCTGAAACAAGAAATGGCGCTATTCCCGCCAGGCCCGAGACCAGGTCAAGCGCAAAGCGTGAGATTCGCAATGTCGATCCGCCCAACGTCGGCAAGAGTGCCACAATCATGACGGCGAAGATGATTGGAGGAGTCACGACTGCAGTGAATATCGTTCCGGTTCGCCCCAGGTAGATTCCTCCAGCAAAGGAAATCCAGAGTCCGACTCCTGTTATCACTCCTACATTTCCACGGAAAGTGATTTCAACGGCCATCATCAAAGAAATGAAGAGTGATTGCAAGATCGCAACACCTGGTTTGGTAAGCCCCGGTCCCTGGATTCTTTTCTTGGGGTCTAATTGAGCAACTTTCGACGCCATCACCTATTCCTCTTCAACTTCTTCGTCGCCTTCTGCTTCTATCGCAAGGAGATCATCGCTCGCTTCAATCTGACGAACCTTGATCTCTCTTACTCCTTCATCAATCTCTACGAGCGCCTTCATCTTCTCATTGGTCAAACCACCGATTGCAGAGATCTTTCGAGCCGGGCGGAGCATATTCTCTTCAGCGCTGGCGATTAGTTCGTTGAATGCCTTCTCGGTGCTCTTGATTCGATCACCAAGTGTAGAAATTCGTCCATGGACTTTGACGATTCGCTTGAGCAACTCTTGCGCAAGACCTTGGATCTCTGATGCACTCTGGGCCAATTTAGAGCGATTGAAGACATAAGCGACAGTTCGAAGGAGCGCGAGCATCGTGTTCGGTGTGGCAATCGCAACGCTCTTTTCGAATGCTTTTTGATGCAATTGCGGATCGACGATGAGTGCCTCCGCAAGGATCGACTCAAACGGAGCGAAGAGAACGACGAAGTCAGGAGATTGACCCTTACCTTGGTAATCACGCTTCGCCAAAGCGTTGACGTGACCCAGAAGATCCTTTGCATGCGCCTTCATCAATTCCTCGCGAGCAGTGGGCTCCTCCTCGCCCATGGCATCGAGGAACTTATCGAAGGGGAACTTCGAGTCGATATAGATTTCACTGCCACCAGGGATCGCGATTCGAATGTCAGGTTTACCCACACCGGAATCGCTAAGTTGTTGCTCCTGACGGAAGAAGTGAATCCCCTCCTGAAGTCCGGAACTCTCAAGGAGCATCTCGAGTTGTGTCTCACCATACTTACCTCGAGATTGTGGATTCGAAAGTGCCCCTGCAAGTTTTGTCGTCTCGCGAAGAAGTGATTCTGCCCCAAGCCTCATACCTTCGATCTGAGTTTTGATCGAACTTTCGCTCTCAACTCGTTTCAACTCTGCTTCATGGCTTGCCCTAGCAAGCTCCGCCATCTTCGACTCGACATTCTTCACTGCATTGGTCAGAGATAGTGCGCTCTTCTCTTCTTCAATTCTCGCTGCTAGTTGAGCTTCGATTCTCGCGACATTCGCTTTCTCCGCCTCATTTGTCGCCTCAAGTGCCGCGATCCGAGAGTTGCTCGCGGATCGAGCTTTGAGATTTCCGATCACAAATCCGGCAATAGCTCCGATCAGAAGTGCGCCGAGAGTGAAAAGAGCAAGTGAAGAATCGTTCATAGGCCCTATCGTGGCAGTTAGGGGCGACAATGACGCGTAGGCTCTACCCCTCGTGGGACTCTCAATAGGAATCGTCGGACTGCCGAATGTGGGCAAGTCCACTCTCTTCAACG
>JACCED011766237.1_pt1 | contig 16608 bp, 18 predicted proteins | sample 7455021 | NCBI WGS metagenome assembly JACCED01 (sample SAMN15323456, study PRJNA562643) | freshwater metagenome | isolation source: river surface water | place: USA:Blue River Watershed | collected 2017-08-19 | reverse complement strand
GTCGAGCGCCAGGAATGCAGAAACAGATAGACGATTGCAACCGTCAGCAACACGCCTTCAATCAGCGTGCGCTTCAGGCCTGCTAACGAATCCTTCACCCAGTCACTGTTGGCGTAAATCAGGCGAAGCTCTAAGTCTTTCCCAAGTGTCTTTTTAAGTTCTTCTGCCGCCGCTTTGATGCCGTCGCCCGTGGCGACAAGATTAGCATCCTGCTGACGGTAAATATTGAGGCTGATCGCGGGCTTGCCATTAATCCGTGAAATTGAGGAGCGCTCCGCCTCTCGCTCATAGACCCTGCCGAGTTCTGAGAGCCTTACCGCCATGCCGTTTTTACGAGAGATCGTCATCTCGGCGAGATCCAGCGGATTGCGTACACGACCCTCGAGCCTTACAAGACTGTCTTTCACCGAATTGGTCAGTAGCCCCACCGGCTGATCAGCATTCTGTTCTGCCAGAGCAGCCACGATTTCGGCCGGGGTGATTCCATACTGCTGAAGCCGATTCAGGTTCAGATCCACCCGAACCTCTCGCGACGCCTGACCCGCCAGCTCAACGGCAGATACCCCTGCCACTCGGCTAAACCGACGTGCAACCGTCAGATCCGCAATCATCGACAGCTCGCGCGCTGAGCGTGTCTCGGATAAGAGCGCATAAGACACAATCGGCTGGGCGTTCTCGCCCTGTGCACGACTAATCAACGCCTGCTTTGTATCCGGCGGAAATGATGGCTGGATCGCAGCAACACGATCTCGTACGTCTTGAATCGCCCGGTCCATGTCCGTATCCAACTCAAACTCAACACCTGTCTGGCTTCTGCCCTCGAACGTTCGCGAGGTGATCCGCTTCACACCACCAATACCGTTTAAGACTTCTTCAACGCGCTTGGTGATCTCACGCTCGATCGCCTCGGGCGATGCGCCTGGGTATCGAATATCAACAGAGGCAAAGGGCAATGCGATCTCGGGCATCTGTTCCACGCCGAGCCGCGCATAAGAGAAGATGCCAAGCACACAAAGGGCCGCCATCACCATCGTGGCGAAAACGGGCTGTGCTACGGAGACGCGAGTAACCCACATGCTGGCGCGAGAGCCCCTCTTTTACTGGGCCGCTTTGAGAATGGTCACTGGCTGCCCTTCTTTTAAAGCGTCGAAGCGCTGCGAGAGCACCTGATCGCCTTCCTTCAGACCCTGCAGCACAGCAACCCGCTTCCCATCGCGACTCTTGCCCCCAAGGACTACGAGCCGGGTTTTGAGTTTGCCTTCCTCAATCATCCAGACGAGCTGCTTGCCACCCTCTTCACGAATCGCCTCGGCGGGCAGGGTCAGTGCAGGCTTACTGTCTTTATATTCAAGAAAACTACTAGCGAGCTGGCCGGGGCGTACAAGCCCCTGGCCTGGCTCAATCGACCAGACCGCTGGCACGGCGCGGGCAGCCATATCGGCTGTGGGCAGAACGCGGGAGAGTCGCGCTTTTAACGGCTTTGCAAGACCGTCCACCTGGAAGCTTGCCTGCTGGTTGGGTTTGAGCCATGTGCTGTCCTGCGCCGAGACCAAGGTCGTGATCTCAAGTCGCTGAAGATTAGTGACCGTCAGGATCGGCTGATCGAAACTTAGCTTTTCACCGACCACTGCGTGCCGTTTAGCGACGACCCCACGAATTGGCGAGAGAATCTGAGCATCCCGAAGCTGCATCTTGGCCGTGTCACGAAGGGTTTCTGCAGAGCGCATCTGCGCCTGTGCGGATTCAAAGTTGGCACGGGATAGCTCAGCCCCCGCAGGCGAAATGAAGCCTTTCTGTACGAGCTTCTGATTGGCCTCCCACTGGATCTTGGCCTGCGCAAAATTGGCACGGGCCGCAGCAAACGATGCCTCTCGTTCTTGCAGACGCCCGGACAACTCCGTCAGGTCGAGCTCCGCGAGCGGCTGACCTTTCTCAATGGCATCGCCCTCTTGGACTAATAGCGCCGTCAGCTGTCCGCTCGCCCGAGCCTTGAGAATGGCTGTGTCTGGAGACGTAATGCTTCCGGTGATCTCAAAGGTCTGCAACAACGCTTCAAGTGCCGGCTGCGTCACCTCATCCGGGCGAAACTGCAACGTTGCGAGCGTTTCAGGCTTTTTGGCTGAGCGCCCCTTCAAAAAGAATGCAAGGGCGATAGACCCAATGAGGGCCAAAATAATTCCAATCAGGATCGTCTTGCGGCGACGGGTCATAAGCTACTCGAGAACAGGGTCCACTCAGCCCACGATGAGCACGAAGGTCGACCACGAAATGGCGCCCATTATGCCCACTTATGTCCCCCTATTCGGCTAAGGGGTTCACCCTAGCCAGTGAGCTCAGACTGAAAGATCAGACCCGCATGTTCGCGCAGGGCATGGAACTGGATATCGGGCCAGCGCTCCTGTACGACGTCTAGCTCAGAACGGTGAGCGGTCAGCAATACGGGCGCCCCCACCACGTCCTCGGCAACCCGGTGCGCATTCTCATCCAGAAACTGGGTCAGCTTCTTCGGGTCATCCGAAGTCACCCAGCGCGCCACGTTAAACCGAGAGCCAATGAACCGAACCTCCGCCCCATATTCCGCCTTCAGCCGATGCGCAACCACTTCAAACTGCAGCTGCCCGACAGCGCCCAGCAACATAGCGCCCCCGGCGACCGGCCGAAAGACCTGAATCGCGCCCTCCTCGCCAAGCTGCATTAGTCCTGTTCGCAGCTGCTTATTCCGCATCGGATCAGCAGTCTCTACTGCGCGAAACATTTCGGGCGCAAAAAATGGAAGCCCTTTGAACTGCAGGACCTCGCCCTCCGTAAGCGTATCGCCGAGCCGTAACAACCCGTGATTCGGTACGCCAATGATATCGCCAGCAAAGGCCTCATCGAGAATCTCGCGACGCTGGGACAAAAACGACAAAGCGTTGTTCGTACGGATCTCTTTGCCATTACGAGCAATCTTAATCTTCATGCCACGCTCAAAGCGCCCCGAACAGATCCGCAGGAATGCGACCCGATCGCGGTGTGCCGGATCCATATTCGCCTGCACTTTAAATACGACTGCCGAGAACTTCGGCTCAGCCGGCGCCACCGAGCGCTGAACCGACGCCCTTGGTCCTGGCGCAGGTGCCATTTCCACCAGCGCGTCCAAGACCTCTCTGACTCCAAAGTTATTGATCGCAGAACCAAAAAAGACTGGTGACTGCCGCCCAGACAGAAAATCTTTCGCATCGAAAGCGGGCATTGCGCCCGTCACAAGATCGACCTCTGCAAGCGCGTCGTCTAGATCATTACCAAGTCGGGTTCTGAGCGCCGTATCACCGAGTGGCACGGACGGTTCATCTTCCGCACCCACGCGATCTTCGCCAGGACGAAACAGCCGCATTTGTGAGCGCGCAATATCAATGACCCCAGCAAACGATTTCCCCATGCCCACAGGCCAGGTCATCGGAACCACGGCCATGCCAAGCGCTGCCTCGATCTCATCCATCAGATCGAGCGGCTTCTTGACCTCTCGGTCTAACTTATTGATAAAGGTAATCAGCGGCGTCTGCCGCGCACGGCAGACCTCTATCAGACGCCGCGTCTGCGGCTCGACACCGTTAGCCGCATCAATCACCATCAGAGCGGAGTCCACAGCGGTCAGCACCCGGTAAGTGTCTTCTGAAAAATCCTGGTGTCCGGGCGTGTCGAGCAGGTTAATGATGCAGTCGCGATACTCCATCTGCATCACGGAACTAGCGACTGAGATACCGCGGTGCTTCTCGATCCCCATCCAGTCCGACGTCGCGTGACGAGAGGCTTTTCTAGCCTTTACGCTCCCCGCAATCTGGATCGCTCCCGCATAAAGCAGGAGTTTTTCGGTGAGAGTCGTCTTTCCCGCATCAGGGTGCGAGATGATGGCAAAACTTCTCCGGCGCGAGACCTCCCGCGCCTGCTGATCGGCAGACATCAGGACTGACTTGGTTCCGAGGGCGTCTTGCAGGTCTTCACGCCAAAGAGCGAATAGGCAGGACAGTTGCCAAGAAGGCCAATAATGATTGCAACCACACCGATGTACGCCCAGGGACCGAGCGCCCCCACCATGGCGGAGATGATCAGCAAGACGCCAATCGACACCCGCACGACACGATCTAGGCCACTCATATTCTTTTTCATGTGCTTCTCTTGTTAACGCAATAGATAAGCTATGTTAGCAAATGCACTCGATTCCCCCCGTTTCTCGGTAATTTACACGCAGAAATTGGTCAGGCACTGCACCGCCGATGGTCTGATAAAACTTCATTCATTAAGGAGATGCAGATGACCCCCTTACCAAGTACTAATAATTTCTTTTCCCCCTGGTTTCGCGACTTTCCCATGTTGTTTGCGAACCCTTTCCAAGTGGCGATGATGCGCGACCCTATTCGGGTCGATGTTCGAGAGCACGAAGATTCTTACATCATAGAAGCTGAAGTCTCCGGCTGCCACAAAGACGGCCTAGAGGTCAGTATCGATGGCAATAAAGTCCGCATTGTCGGACGCTTCCAAAATGGAAATGGAAGCGTCACGACCGACAAGGTTCTTAAAGGAGAGCGATTCGTGGGTACTGCAGAGCGCACCTTGGAGCTACCCGCATACATTGATGAAGTACATTCAACAGCACGTTATGACAACGGGCTTCTGACACTCGAACTGAAGAAGGTCGGTCAGAAATCTCCCACCAAACTGGAGATTCACTAACGAGTCATTACAGACAAAACAACTCGGCTTGCGAAGAAAGGGTCAGCCCACAGCTTTTGCTAACAAAGGCTGACCTTTATTTCTCGACAAAAAACCAACCGAGATCAGATTTTTCAGAACGGCAAGCTGAGATGAGTTTAATTCGTTAATCAAATCAAAGACCTCTTGCTGATCGAGAGACACAGACACTGAAACATCCGATGTGTCACCAAAAATTTTGTTGAGATCGAGCCCAAGCCATTTCACTAAAACAGACATACGATCCCCCTCCGGCAACGACAGTCCGCGCATCCAGCGCCGAGCGGTCTCCTCTGAGATCGGGGGTGTCTCAGAATTACGCAGATTAAAATCTCTGGCGGCAGCTGCAGCCGACGGCACACGTCCGTAGTGGGCCCGAAGCGCCTCATTAATTGCCCTGGAAAACGCTTGTTTCGCAGATGGCATACCCCCCCCGTTTAGCTATTGAGCCGCGTAGCGACCGAATACGACCGGTCGCTGATTTTTTAATTTCGGTGAAGTCAAAATATTTTTACAATATATAAATAAATTTAATAAAAATCTATAAATCACCAGCGGCGGAGTAGGAAATACCCAACGTCACACGTTGACGTTCGAACTCTCATGTCGGTGTCGATCATTACTTCGACACCGCTGAGAATCCGGCTTTGATCAAATCCAGTAACACCCTTTTCTGATCATCAGTAAGACCGGAGATCAGTTGAAGTGCTTCCAGCTCGCTTTTAGATAGTCCATTGCTGTGTCCGATGTGGCCGTTGCCTGAATGACCCTTGCTAGTGTAGGGATCTCCACCGTGCCCATTGCCGCTGGTACCGTTTCCGCCATGGTCGTGAAGGCTAGAGATTCCCCGTCCAGGCAAGCGCTCTTGTGCCCGAAGCACTTTGTTGAAATCAAGATCCAGCCAGTTCACAAGCACACGGAGTCGCTCTTCCTCAGGTAACGAGACCCCACGAATCCATCTCCTTGCGCTCTCTTGAGAGATAGGGGCGGTGTCGTAGGCGCGCAGATTGAACTCCCGTGCGACGACAGCCGCTGATGGAATTCGACCGAATCGGCTTCGAAGCGAATCGCGTAGCAAAGCCGAAAAGTTGTCTTTGATGTCGTTTGTTTTTCTCATGGGACGGACGATAGAAGTCGATCCCTATGGCGGTTACACCTTTGCCTTGGAAGCAATGCTATTTGGGACAAGTTTTCCCACGTTTAATGTGGGATGGTAAATAAATTCAATAAGTTATTGATTTAACACGTTAAACGTGGTCCGGGTGGATTTGGAGGGCCAGAGACTAGTCCCCCCCCCCTTATTTCGCCTTCCAAAAAGGACCAATGATGAGAAAAATCTTTATTCCTCTGGCCTCGCGCTCCGAGACCATCAAAATCGCGCCCGTCATCAAGCTCCTTAAAGACGAGTACGCGCAGCAACTCACTACTCGCTGGATTCATATCGGACCAAACCCCGACCTGGTCTGGCAGACGGGGGCGCTCTTCGGCCTCACGCCCAATCGGCAGATTCCCACGGACGGCAACGAAGACGATCTCCATGCACTGAGCTTTCAAATCTCCAAAACGGTCAGTGACGAGCTTGACGAGCAACGTCCCGATCTGATTCTGGTTCAAGGAGACTCCATGCAGGCCGTACTCTCCGCTCAACAGGGATTTATTCGACGAATTCCCATCGTTCATATTGATGCAGGACGTCGCGCAAACGGCACAGAGATCGATTACCAGAAAGAATCGAATCGACGGATGCTGTCTGCACTTGCAACCTTTCACTGTGTCGCGAATGCAGAGACTGCAAGCAATCTTCGAAGCGAGGGATTTCCTTCGTATGAGATCGGCATCACTGGCAACCCGATTGTTGATGCTGCCCAGCTCGTCGCAAGAACAGGGCTGTTAGAAGGCCCCGCCCAAGACCGAGGCACTCCTGTCTCTCTCGCCCACGCAAAACTCCTTGTTGTCATTCAGAGCCCGGACACCCCGCGCAGCCGCATCAGCGAATTTGCGTTTGCGATTGCCTCTCTTGCGAAAGATCACAGTGGCGTTCAGTTCACCATCATTGCCGACACGCATCAACGCGGAACACGTGAGCTGACCTCAATTCTGGGAAGCCACCCACAGGTGCGGTTTGTACCACCCATGCACTACCTTAACTTTGCAAAGACCGTGAAGGCTCATGACCTTGTACTCACGGATTCGAGCGACATTCAGTATGAGGTTGTCGCACTGGGGACTCCTGCACTCCTGATGCGCTCGGCCACCGAAGATCAAACCCCTCTTGGCGCTCAAGCCGAACAACGAATCGGCTGCTCGCAACAGTCCATCGTAGACGGCGTGACGCAAATCTTGGCCATGCCCGAGCGATTCCAGCAGTTATCGCAACAACCGAATCCACTTGGCGACGGTAAAGCGAGCAGCCGAATCGGTCGCCTTCTTGCCAACTGGTCTCGTAACAACATTCTGACGCCACGCGCCTTCGAACCGTTCTCCACACTCAGCACGACGCCGTTAAGAGCAGATGGCACACCACGCCGATATCACACATCGTTTTAGCAATTAAGGAGTGGAGACTCTGAGCAAACTTACACGTCGCTCATGGCGAGGCAGCGTAATCCACTTACAGAATAGCCGCAGGGTTGTCAGTCTCTGGTAACCCTGCGGCTTTTGAAGAATCTTCAGAGAAAGCTGCTTTTATCAATCATCTTTTCAGGAGTTTTCTATGTACAAACTAATCGACGCGACGAAGCGTTTTCTTCAGGATGAGCGCGGCGTAACTTCCATTGAGTACGGCCTGATCGCCGCGGCTACATCGGTGACCATCATTGCCGCACTCGCTCTGATTGGCCCCGCGTTATCAGGGCTTTGGAACGAAATCGCTGCCGCTCTGTAACACAAACTCTCCATCAACCACGCCCCCATCTCAGTCTCCGTGATGCTCGATCGACTGGTTTTGGGGGCTCTTGATATTCCTCTCGCCGGGCTACTTATTCTTCTCATGACTGCTACTGCCTATGACCTGAGGGCCCGTCGTGTTCCAAATGCACTCATTGGTGCCGGGCTTTTCGGCACTATCGTCGTGCTTCCAATACTAGAGCTACTGCCGCTGGTGCAAGCCATTGCAGGCGGTCTCTTGGGTCTAATGCTGTTTCTACCTTTTTACGCAATGGGATTGATGGGTGCGGGGGATGTAAAGCTTCTGACACTTGTCGGAAGCGTACTGGGTCCCAGCGCGTTAGTTCAGTCAACGGCCTATATCTTCGTCGCTGGCGGACTCGTCACAGTGATCTATCTCCTTAAGCGCCGCAATAAGCCACCCACCCACGAGATTCCTTACGCCGCTGCAATTTCAGTAGGTGTTCTGAGCTATCTGGTCATTCACCCCTTCTAACCATTTTTTCTAAGAAAGCAGCCCTTATGATCGAACGTCGAACTCTTGGTTATCTTTTAGTGTCATCTCTCTTTGGTGTTGTTGCTGTTGCAGCTGCAGCGCAATGGATCGATGAGAGGGCGATGCAGTCCACAGCACCAGTAATCGTCGCGTCCAGAGATATTCAGCCCGGCGAGAAGCTATCCGCCGAGCACTTAAAGTCGGTGCACTGGCCTTTACATGCTGCCGTTGCAGGGTCTGCGAAAGAAAAAGATTCCCTTGAAGGCCGTGTTGTCAACACGACTCTCATGGCAGGCGAACCGATCACCGAAAAGCGCCTGGCCCCACTGGGAAGTCGCGCGGGACTAAACGCGCTCATTAGTCCGGGGCAACGGGCCATCACGGTAAAAGTTAATGAAGTAGTTGGCGTTGCCGGTTTTGCGCTACCGGGAAACTATGTCGATATTCTGGTGACCTTCCGCAAAGGTCAGGACACGCCTGTTTCCAAAATCGTTTTAGAAAAGATCTTAGTGCTTGCTGTCGCGCAAGATCATGCGATCAAAGATGAAACCAAACCCAAGGTGGTCAGTGCCGTAACGCTCGAGGTGAGTCCTGAGCAGGCTGAAAAACTCGACCTTGCAAGGAGCCTTGGTTCGCTTTCCATGGTGCTCAGAAATCAGACAGATCAGGCTATCACCAATACACGCGGCGTATCGCTATCAGATGTGATCACCGCCCAGAAGTCGACCGCAAAGACTGCTCCCCCACAGAGTGGGCCGTCAGCTCGGATCGAAGTGATCCGTGGCATCAACAAGACCAGCGTTTCCACCATCTAACCCTTTCATAAAGGAGATTCATGAAAGTCGCCCTTTCTTCTCTTCTCATCACGCTGAGCTTGCTCCTACCTGTAGCCGGTCAGGCACAGACACAAGCCCAGTCTCTATCGAATTCCGAAACGTCGCGATCAGCCGCACGATCTAACGGCAACCCCAACCTTTCTAGTGAACATCGCACAGCGCCGGTTCACCTTGCAGCGGGTAAGTCGATCATTATTCCGCTGGAAAACGGTCTTAATCGCGTCTCTATTGCAAATCCTGAGATCGCTGATATCACGCTCATCCGCTCGCGGGAGCTGTATATCGTCGGGAAGAAATCCGGTGCCACGAACATTTTCCTTTGGACAGCCACCGGCAAAATGACCGTGATCGATGTCGTTGTTGCGGTGGACACCACCAGCGTTGCGCTGAAGCTTAAAGAGCTCATGCCCAACGAGACAGAGATACAGGTACGATCTGCCGGTGACTCGCTGGTTCTTACCGGGCAGGTTGCAGATGCCGCTAAGGTACATCGCGCCATGATGATTGCCGAACAACACTCAGGGAAGAAGGTCATCAACCTAATGTCGGTTGGCGAAGTCCCACAGGTCATGTTGGAAGTCAAGGTGGCGGAAGTCTCAAAGAAACTTACGGAGAAGCTCGGTGCTCAGTTTTCGAGTGAGGGCGCACGCGGGTCGTTTAACTACGCGCTCATTGGTAACTTTCTGACTGGAGGCGCCTTAAGCACCATCAACGGGGTTGGGGCGGGGGCAAAGCTCTCAAGGGGAGGCGAGCAGCTCAAGCTTGAAGCCGAGATTAAAAATGGTCTGATCAAGGTTCTGGCAGAGCCAAACATTATTGCAGTGAGCGGCCAAGAGGGCGCCTTTCTTGCAGGAGGCAAGATCTTTATTCCCGTTCCGCGGGTCGACGGAACCGGAACAGTCGTCACCCTGGTGGAAAAGGAATACGGCGTCGGGCTCACCTTTCTTCCAACCGTACTCGAGGGAGGAAAAATCAATCTTCGGGTTACCCCAGAAGTATCCGAGCTATCCCTTGAGGGATCGTCAATCAAGTCGGGAACGAGCGTGAGTGTGCTGCCGACGATCTCTACGCGTCGCGCGTCCACAACGGTCCAGCTGATGGATGGACAAAGCTTTGCGATTGGCGGCCTGATTAAAAACAACGTCACCGAGACCATTTCTGGCCTGCCGTTCCTAAGTGAGCTACCGGTATTGGGAGCACTTTTTCGAAGTAGCGAATTCATCAATGATCGCAGCGAATTAATGTTTATCGTCACCCCGCGTCTGGTGACCCCACTCCAGAAAATCGGCGCACTTCCGACCGACCGATTTACACCGCCATCTCGTACCGAGTTTCTGTTGAATGGCCAGCTTGAAGGAAGTGCACCACGCACCGATAACCGTCACGACACTGACAGCACAGCAAAGGATCCAAAATGAAATCCACTCAATCTTTCTTACGAGCACGCAGAGTTCTTTTGGCGGGATGCCTACTTGGATTCACGACAGGATGCGCCCATCAGTACACGCCCGACGCATCTTTTGGTCGCTCCGTAAAAGATCATCTTGCGTTGCAGACCAAGAACCCGGGTGGTGTCGGTCATAACCGACTCTCAGGTGGGTTCGAAGGAGCGGCAGCACGATCAACGGTGGACAGCTACCTTCGAAGCTTTGAGCAGCCGAAACCAACCCAGGATGCCCTGAAGCTGGGTATCGGTACGAAATGACCACACTGCGAATTGTTGAATCCTCGGTCCATCTCGAGGAAATGCCCCTTCCAGTTTCTCCAGAGCAGGTCCGACTGAAATCCGAGATCCACAGCGAACTGCTGAAAGTCATTGATCTCACGGTATTAGAGAGCCTGCCACCTCAGGAACTTAGACACGAGTTGTCTATTCTGGTTAAGAAAATTGTGCGTGACCAGAGAATTTCCTTGAGCGGGCCAGACCTATCCGCCCTTATTGCCAGCATTCAAAATGAGGTGATGGGTCTGGGGCCGATTGAGCCCCTCATGGCAGATCCTTCTGTCTCAGATATCTTGGTCAACGGCGCCCATGCGGTCTATGTGGAACGTCGCGGCATGCTTGAGAAGACCCCGGTTGTCTTTGGCGATGACGAGCATGTCTATCGCATCATTGAACGTATTGTCTCCCGCGTGGGCCGACGAATCGATGAGTCAAGCCCTATGGTGGATGCACGACTCCCCGACGGCTCCCGCGTGAATGCGATTATCCCGCCGCTAGCCCTTGATGGCCCCGTACTCTCAATTCGGCGATTTAGCGCCACGCCTCTTGGCGTACAAGAGCTGATCAAACTGGGCACGATGACCGAAGAGATGGCGACCGTTCTGCAGGCGCTGGTCAAGACAAAGATTAATTTCCTCATTTCAGGCGGTACCGGCAGCGGCAAGACAACATTGCTCAACATGATGTCGGCTTTTGTTCCCGCAAACGAACGAATTGTCACGATTGAAGACGCAGCTGAGCTGCGCCTGCAACAGCCGCATGTCGTCAGGCTAGAAACCCGCCCTGCAAATGTCGAGGGCCGCGGGGAAGTCTCACAACGAGCGCTGGTGCGTAATAGTCTTCGCATGCGACCCGACCGGATCGTGATCGGGGAAGTGCGGGGTCCCGAGGTGCTGGACATGCTCCAGGCCCTGAATACTGGACATGAGGGCTCCATGACCACAATCCACGCCAATAGCCCAAGGGATGCGTTATCGCGCCTTGAAAACATGGTGGGACTTACGGGTCTATCAATTGGCCTTAAACCACTACGGCAACAGATTGTCTCCGCAATCTCAGTGGTGATTCAGATTGCCCGATTGGCTGACGGGAAGAGAAAGCTGATTAGCCTGCAGGAAATCACCGGCATGGAAGGGGATGTCATTGAAATGCAAGAGATCTTTCGTTTCCGACAGACCGGAATCTCGCCGTCGGGAGCTGTTCAAGGAAGCTTTCAGGCGACAGGGATCCGCCCCCGATTCTGCGATCGACTTGCAGCACGAGGCTCGCCCCTGCCCGAGCACCTCTTCTACGAACACGAATCTCTTGGCTAACGGAGGCCTGATTTGGATCGATTTCTCGTTCTTTCACTCTTGTTTATCTCAGCCTTTTTGTTGAGCTTCGCCTGCCTGCGATTGATCGGAGCCTGGCGAGCACGCGCGCTACGCGACATCGATCGCCCCATCAAATCGGTTGTGCAGCCAATTCGGCTAAAGCCCACCCGACTGTTACGCGATCGCAGGCTCAGCGAATCCCGAAGGATTCATGACGCTCTCGTGGAGCTGCCTGGCAGTGAACAGTTACGGCAACTTATCACCCAATCCGGGATTCAGTTTATGACGGACCGTGTGCTCGTGATCATGGTCCTGCTCTTTATTTCCGGGATTCTTTTCGGGGCAGTCATGTCTTTGGGAAGTGTCTTTAATTTCCTGCTCGGCCTTGGACTTGGCGCAAGCCCAATCGCCGTTTTGCTTACGCTCAAGAAAAGGCGTCTCAATCAAATTAATGAGCAGCTGCCGGACCTGCTGGATTCGCTTGCTAGATCTCTACAGGCCGGGAACTCTTTCTCGACTTCGCTTGCGACTGTTAGCCGGGAAGCTCCCGAGCCAATCAGTAGCGAATTCCGCCAGGTCAGCGAGGAAATTAACTTTGGCAGTAGCCTTAAGGAAAGTCTTCAGGCGTTGTCCAGAAGAATTAACAGCACCGATATCAATTACTTCACGCTGGCGGTGCTCACTCATACCCAGACCGGGGGTAACCTTTCTGAACTGCTATTGAGTCTTGCGACCTTGATTCGAGATCGTCAGCGGCTACGAAAGATCGGAAAGGTGCTATCCGCCGAAGGCCGCTTATCGGGATGGATACTTGGGGCGCTTCCATTTGTGACCGGTGCACTGATCTTTGCCATAAATCCCAGCTTCATCAGCGTGCTCTGGAAAAACCCATCGGGCGTGGTCCTCATGCAGATCACAGCGGTCATGATGGTGATCGGTGTGTTCTGGATGGTCCGCATTGTTAACTTTCGCATCTAGGGTTGATTCATGACGCTCTCGTTAATTGCTATCTTTGCCCTTCTATTTCTGCTGTCAAGCACTGCGGTGTACCTCACCCTTCGGATCGCCGAACCATGGTCGGAAGGCGCTCTTCACCGTATCAGTGTCTCGATACCAACGGTTACGGGATCCACAAGACCGCTTCTTGAACGACTGAGCAAATCAATCCAGTCGAGCATGAACGCCTGGATGCCCGGCGCGTTTCGCGAAGAGAACTGGCAACAGTCTCCGCTTCGCGTACGCTGCGTGCAGGCAGGCTATCGGGACTTTTCTTCAGCGTTAGTCTACGTGGGATGCAAGGTAATGTTGGCGGTGCTGCTACCCGCACTTACCTTTTTGTTGATCACTCTCAGCGCGACGCAGTTAACACCGATAGGAATAACGAGCCTATTGATAGTTTCTGCCGGAATTGGATTTTTCCTTCCGAACTGGGTACTGCGATCGCTTATTGCACGTCGACAGCGTCAATTAATCGACGCCTTCCCGGACGCACTCGATCTCATCCGGATCTGTGTCGAGGCAGGATTGGGCTTGGATGCCGCCATTCAACGTATCAGTCAAGAGTTTAAAAAATCTACACCTGCGCTCGCAGAGGAATTTAATCTCGTCAGTCTTGAGTTGCGAGCAGGGGCCGGGCGATCCGAGGCGCTCCGACACCTAGCGCAGAGAACGGGCGTGAAAGAGATCAATGCTTTCGTCACCATGCTCATTCAGGCGGATCGGTTCGGAACCGGAATTGCTGAGTCTATTCGGACCCATGCTGATCAGCTTCGACTGTCCCGCAGGCTCAAGGCAGAAGAGATTGCGGCAACGATCTCCACTCGACTACTTTTCCCTTTGATCTTTTGCATCTTCCCGGCCCTTTTGTTGGTGCTCATGGGACCAGCAGGGCTGTCCATTCAGCAGCACCTGATTCCAGCAACAAAAACGTCGCGCTAAAGGAGAGACCATGGGAATTCGTTCACTGACGAAGCGGTTGATGCAGAGGGGAAGACGCGATGGTGGATTAAACCAGCGCCGGAGGTGCGATGGCGTTGCAAGTGTCGAGCTTGCGCTGATTCTGCCCTTCTTCCTAACCCTTATCTTTGTGATGGTGGAGGCAAGCGTTGCGTTTTATGACAAGGCAATTCTGACTCATGCGAGCCGCGAGGCTGCGCGCTTAGGAGTCTTAGGCCGAACGACCGCCATGCCACTTGGCGACATTGAAAATTACGCGATCAGCGTCAGCCAGAGCCGGTTACTGTCTCTGTCGGGAGCGTCAAAAAACCCAAGCGCGCTGGCAACGACTGGAACAAGCGCGATTAGTGGCTCCCCTGTTTTGACGGTAACGGTGACCTATCCGTACGAAGGTCTCTTGCTTGGCCCCCTTTTGAGCGCCCTGTCGCGTTCAATCACGCTCAGTGCAACGACGGTCATGCATTATGAATAGACCCCAGAAACCCGCAGGGTCGATTTCGATTCTATTTTCAATTCTTCTGCTGATTCTGTTCGGATTAGCAGCGCTAGCCGTCGATATTGGTTATATGGCGGTTGCAAAGAGCGAGCTCCAGAGCGCGGCCGACTCCGGCGCACGGGCAGGCGCCGTCCGCCTCTACGACAAGGGTATTGGACCCGACTGGAACACTGCGAAACAACGCGCCGAAGAACTCGCCGAGATGAACCGCACGACGGGAAACTCAGTAATTCTGCTGAGCTCGCCGGAGGCAGGGTACTGGAACGCCACAACCGGTGGACAGGTCATACAACCCCCAGTCGGATTTACGCCAACAGCATATGATTTCCCCGCTATCAAAGTCACTGCCAGCCGAACAGGAGTCGGCGATGGTGGGCCTATCACCACACTCTTTGCGCGTACCTTAGGGATTGATTCGGCCCCGATGTCTGCGAGCGCCATAGCCATCGTCTCAGGGCCGGGTTATGTGGATCAACGGAACCTATTTCCTTTTGTCATGAGCCAGTGCATGTACGACACCTACTGGAATACTGCGGCAACTCCCCCAGGACCATTTCTTATGAATGGCAAAGTACCGGAATTTAAAATTGGAAATAAAGAAGGTGACCCCACCTGCGGCACCAACACGGGAGTTTGGACTGACCTTAAAGAGCAGAAGCCAACCGGAAACAACTATACGAAGACACTGATTGATAACTTCGGTACTCCCACACCCTTTCTAACCTCAGCACCCGTAGCAATTGGCGAGACTATATTTATCTCAGCAGGCGATCCCGCTTCCGCTTACGGCGCGACACGCGACTGCATTAAAAGCCGAACGACCTGTCAGTTTGTAACTGTTGCCGTGGTCTCAGATGCCGAGAACTCCAATTCGAAAGACCGTCCAAGACCCACAGAGGTTTTGGCGTTTGCGTGCCTGGAATTGATCGGCGCAAATCAGGGGCAGGGAACTATTCAGGTAAAAATGGCAAAAAACTGCGACCCCCCAGACTCAGGTGGTATCGGCCCCAACTACGGATTCAAACCGAGACCCAGAATCGTTCAGTAATCTATCCCAGGACCACCTTCTCCGTACCCAGAGTCGCGTGTCACAATACGGTCCTAGCGTTTCAAGACGAGGTGACCGCAGTGAGCATCGACTTTCAAGAAGGGGAATACGCCTTATCCATGGGCGCCTATCTGCAGGCCTTCGAGATTTTTCTGATGGTCGAGAAAGAGCAACGACAGCCCACGTTCCTTAAATGCTGCCAGATGGCGCTTGCAAATCAGCTAGGTCCCAAAGAGATCGCCGAACTTGAGGAGCTACTCAAGGACGAAATGCGAAACAATAACGGCCGCGCTACCTACAACTACGGCCTTGTCATGGCCCATCTGGGGCATGTCGCGAAGGCGCAAGAGATCCTTAACCAGGCAGTACTTCTCGAAATCCCTGAAGCAAAGGCAGCGCTCACCAAGCTGCTCTTGACGGGCAGTTGTCGTTAAGAAATCAATGCATCCGTCGGACAACGAAGGCAAGATTCGCATCTCAAAGATTCTGGCGGATAGAGGCCTGTGCTCGCGACGAGAGGCGGACCAGTACATTGAGCAGGGACTGGTGCTTGTCGATGGCCAGGTCGTCAAAGAGCTGGGTTCGCGGGCCTTCCCCCACCAGCGGGTAGAACTCGCCGCTGGCGCCCAAAAGCACCAGTCGACACGTCTCACCGTCATTCTCAATAAGCCGGTGGGCTTTATCTCACACGCGGACGACGAGCGCGAGTACGCCCCTGCGGCAAGCCTGATTACCCACGCAAATTTCTGGAAAGACCCCCGTGCCAATCCAGGCAAGGTGGTTCTTCCTCGACAGCTCAACACACGCACGCTCGCCCCAGCAGGTCGGCTCGATATCGACTCAACTGGAATGCTAGTGCTGACTCAAGACGGGCGAATCGCACGGACACTGATTGGCGAGGATTCAACCGTTGAGAAGGAATACCTGGTCCGTGTCGAGGGAAGGCTCGATGAAAAAGGGCTGCGCCTACTCAATCATGGGCTCTCGCTTGATGGCCAGACCCTTAAACCGGCACGCGTTTCTTGGCAGAACGAAGAACAGCTGCGTTTCGTGCTCCGAGAAGGAAAGAAACGTCAGATCCGCCGCATGTGTGAGCTTGTGGGCCTGAAGGTTACTGGCTTAAAGC
>JACCED011388430.1_pt1 | contig 16611 bp, 18 predicted proteins | sample 7455021 | NCBI WGS metagenome assembly JACCED01 (sample SAMN15323456, study PRJNA562643) | freshwater metagenome | isolation source: river surface water | place: USA:Blue River Watershed | collected 2017-08-19 | reverse complement strand
CGCACGCGCACGCGCACGCACGCGCACGCACGCGCACGCACGCGCACGCACGCGCACGCACGCGCACGCACGCGCACGCACGCGCACGCACGCGCACGCACGCGCACGCACGCACGCACGCACGCACGCACGCGCACGCACGCGCACGCGCAAGAAAAGGAATCTTTTATGCCCACCCCTCGCTTGCGGTGTCGCCCCCAAACCTCGGCGTAGCTATGATTGAAGGCAAAAAACATGATTTACAAAAAAAACAATGACATTTACCCTAATTGCATGAAGAAAGTATCCGAAAAAAAACGAGGACGCCCACGCACCAAAGGTTTATGGGCGAAAAGCTTACAAGAATTGGGCGCTTTGTTTGGCGTGTCGCGACAAACAATTAAACTGTGGATTCAAAAAGGCGCGCCGCCCGCGAATGCCAGCGGTTTCTATGATATTGAGAAGTGGAAAGATTGGGTCAGTAAAAATGACTCACAAGCACCCGAACAAGAGCATGATGGAATGGATAGGGCCACGCTTAACGCGAGGCAAATGCACCTTAAAAATCAAAAGCTGGAATTGGAATTGAAGCGAATGCGCGGCGAAATGATGCACGTTGATGATATTCGCCTTAAACTTTACAAGTCATTTGAAGTTTGTAAGCGCCTCCAAATGAGGATTGGACCATCCTTGGCCGCGCGGCTTTCGGGAATGACTCCCGCTGAAATTGCAAAAGAAATAACGCAAGCAATAAAAGACACTTACGGGGAAATCGAGCGATGGGCGGTTGACATGGAAAAGGCATCCACAAAACCGCTTTCAAGCGTTCTAGCTGACGGCGACACGGACACGCTGGCGGACAAACCTGACAACTTAAACGAGTTTTAGCCATGTTTTACGAAACTATTGCAAATATCTTTTCGACAAAAGACTACAAAACGCCTTGGGAGTGGGCGGAAGACAATGTTTTCATCGACAAGACATCGTCTTATCCGGGTAAATTTAAATCATCTACAGCACCTTGGACCAAAGAACTCATGGAGGTTTTTGCCGATAATGAAGTGAGGGAGCTTGCAATCATGTGTTCAGCGCAGTCGGGAAAAACACAGGCACTAATGGTTCTCGCCGCATGGGCTATTTCTGAAGACCCCGGCCCGCTGATGTGGGTTATGGCGGCGCAGGATGAGGCGGAGGATTTTATGAAAACTCGCCTTTTCCCAACGCTCAACCAATGCCCCACAATTCGCAACATAATGCCTACTGAACGCGGCGGGCGGCGAAAGGGGACCATTGATTTCCCGTCAATGCCAATGATGGTGCGCGGCGCTGGCTCACCCAGTAAACTTCAGTCAGTTCCCGTCCGCTGGCTCATCCTCGATGAGGTACGAAACTATCCGCCCGGCGCTTTGGAAATGGTCCGCAAGCGTGTGAGGGCGCAATGGAATTCAAAAATCGCAATGATTTCAACGCCAGCAAACGAAAACGATGCCGTTCATCAGGCGTTTCTGGACGGCGACCAAAGACACCCGTACTGGGCTTGCATGGCATGCTCAAAGAAATTTACACCAAAGTGGGAGAATATAGTCTTTGAAGAAAGCGAAAAAACAAAAGTTGACGGGCGGTGGTTGTTTGACGCATTGGCGAGCACAATTCGGCTCAAATGCCCCGAATGTGGACACGAACACGTTGACGAACCGTTTACACGCAAAAAACTCGCAAATTCAATTGAATGGGTTCCTCATAATGCCGCCGCGCCAAAACACAAAGTAAGCTTTAGTTGGAATTCGATAATTCCTCCGTGGGTTCGTTGGCGTGATATTGTCGAGGAATTCCTTGTCGCAAAGCGTCAGTCTGCGTTTGGAAACATTCTGCCGCTCAAAGAGTGGCAGAATGAGACAATGGGCGAGCCTTGGAGGGAAAGAAACAAGGAAACTCTTTTTGCCGATGCAACTCAAGCGACTGAATACGAAGCCGAAAAAACATTTGGAGGGCGCATATTTTTAACCGTAGACGTTCAGAAAAATTGCGTTTGGTTTGTTGCTCGCGAGTGGTATCCGGGCGGCGCGTCACGCCTTATTGAGTACGGTTCTCTTCCTGAAATTGATTCAATAGTTGATATAATTAAAAAATACGAAATAGAAAACGGGAACGTTTTAATCGATTCAGGTTACGAAACTCAACTTGTTTACCAAAAAACCATTCAGCACGCCAGTCCGGATGGTTCTTTGTGGAAGCCAACAAAAGGCCACGACAACCCGAATGGCTATCATTGGAAGGGTGTCCGCCAACCCTACATGTGGTCCATTGTGGACGCGATGATGTCTCGCGGAGAAAAGAAAACATTGCGGCTATTGGTTTTTTCAAACCCACTAATCAAAGAAGCCCTGCTCCACTTAATGAGTGGACACGGTGCTAAATGGGAATTTTCAAAACGTGTCACCGATGAGTATATCGCGCAAATCAATGCCGAAAAACGGGAAGAGAGAATTGATGCGTTTGGAAGAATTTCGTATGTCTGGAGGCGTGTTCGCAAGGACAACCATTTATTTGACTGCGAGGCCATGCAAGTTTTAGCGGCGCTTGCGTCGAAAATAATTGGGCAGGATTTGCCTAAAACCAACTTGACCAATTTGCCCGTTGCGGAAATAGTTGCATCCACGCCCGCCGAATGAATGTCGGAGGAGAACTCCGAATCCGTTTTTTCCGCAAAAGCGCAGTTTGCGGTTTTGGACGGCATGAAACAAAGGCAGGGTGACCCAGCGGAGGTTTGCGCCTCCGCTGGGTCTATCAGTTGACATTTACCAAAAGAAAATGGCTAGAGACGTAGATTACCTGTCGATTTTTCGCATCATGTCGGATGCGGAATTGCTTGCGGCTATAAATCGGTTGCGCGAGGAATTTGCCGACCCATACACGCAATTGGGTAGTGCTGGAAACGAATCTCGGCGCGACAGGGCACTAATCGCTAGAGAGCTAAGTGCTGCATCGCAAGTATTTTCTGAAAGGCAATCGCGCACCAGAATAACACGCACGGTTGCAAGTTTTTCGTAATTTATGAAGTTCTCTCAGCGAATCAAAAACGCATGGCGAGCCTTCCGTTATGAAGGCGCGCGGCCAAGCGACGACAGAAAACGGGCGACTCACACGGACTCCGCGAATGCCGAGGGATACCAGCAGCACGCCGAGCGCATTCAGCTAATTTGGGAAGCTCGCGATTTAGAAAATAATTTTCCATTGGTGGCTGGGATACTCAGCAAGCTTGTGCTGTATACGGTTGGAAGTCTGAGGTATCAGGCGAGAACCTCGGACCCTGAAGTGAATCAGCAAATTGAAAATTACTTCAATCGCTGGACTCAAGGCGCAGACTTGGCTGGACGGTACAATTTCCATGAAATTGTTCAACTTTCCCTCCGTTCGATGTTGCGTGACGGCGATTGCGGTGTCGTCAAAACATTAACCACCGATGGCGTTAAGCTTCAACTTGTTGAAGCTGATAGAATTGGAAAGCCGCACGAATCCATAACGGTCGATGGTTACATTTCGGGAATCAGCATTGACCAGAACACGGGGCGACCCATTTCGTTTTCCGTTTACAAGCGGACAATTTCAGGACTTTATGTTGACCCGATTGAAATACCCGCTGAAAGGTTTTTGTTTTTATCCGATAATTGTAGGCACGACAATTATCGGGGTCGCAGTTGCTTCGCTTCTGCTGTTGCGACGGCGCGGGACATAGTTGAAATTTTACGAGCAGAGAAAAAAGCGGTCAAGTGGGCGGCAAGCCAAAGCGGCGTTGTCAAAACGGAGTCAGGCGCGGTTGACGAGTGGGACAAGAGAACGTCCGAAATTTCAGGGAAAACAATCGAAACCATCGAGCCGGGGACCGTGCAGTATTTGCGGACGGGTGAAGAGATTGCCTCGTTCAAAAGCGACCGACCAAGCACGACTTTTACTGGGTTTATTGAAACGCTTCAACGCTACATTGCGGATGCCATTGGTATCCCCTATGGCTTTTTTGTGGATGTTTCAAAATTAGGCGGCGTTACCGCTCGCCTTGACTCCCAGCAAGCGAATCGAGTTTGCAAGCGATTGCAAAGTTTGCTTGAGGCAAAGCTTTTGAATCCCATAGCAAATGCCGTCATCGCAACCGGAATTGAGTCGGGCGAAATTGACCCCGTCCCAGACTACATGGCGCGCAAGTGGCAATTCCCCCCTTGGCCCACGGCAGATATTGGCAGGGAAACTTCTGCCGCAATGCTAGAGTTGCAAGCTGGGGCGGCAACGTTTTCTGAATATTTTGCCGAAAAGGGCGATGATTGGGAGGAAGCGTTTGTCCAGTCTGCAAATGAGCAGAAGCGGCGGGCGGAGATTTTCGCCGCCGCTGGGATTGAAGACCCTGTAAAGCAAACGGCACAACAGAATTCGCAGCAATTTGAGGAGTCATTTTCTCCGCCAGAGTCCGTGCGCGCCGCCGCCAGACGGGCATTGCGGGAACGCGAGAAGAAACCAGCGAGTCAGCGAGGGATGACTTCCGTTGGGCTTGCTCGCGCGCGCGACCTAGCCAACGGTAGACCTGTTTCTGAAAAGACAATTCGCCGCATGAAAGCCTACTTTGACCGTCATGCCGTTGACAAAAAGGGGTCAACATGGGGCGATTACGGCAAAGGCAGACAGGCATGGGATGGTTGGGGCGGAGACGCTGGGAGGGCGTGGGCAAATTCAATTGTTGAAAGATTAAACAAACAGGAAGAAAAATAACATGAAGACACAGGAAGATTTTATTAACTTCTCCTCTTTTGCGTCTGAAAATATAGACAGAGACGGCGGAGTTATTTACGGAGCATCTGTCATATCGAAAGGTCCAGCTTTAGGGCACGATATGACCGTTGACGACAAGACTTTGCAGCAAGTTTGCGATTGCGGCGTTTCGTTCAAAAACGGAGTGAAGGTCAAACTCAATCACGAAGGCGGCGCTGGCGACATTGTTGGCGCGGCTAGAAATTTCCGAGTTGAAGAGGGCAAAGTTCTCGCTGATATTTTTCTTCTTAAAAACACGCCAAACCGCGAATACATTCTCGAGCTTGCCGAAACAATGCCAGAGTCATTCGGGTTGTCTATTTCCTTCAAGGGAACGCCAGAATACTCTGGCGGGATTTATTTTGCTCGATGCCAGCGTTTGCGTTCCGTTGACGTAGTGGCGGACCCTGCCGCAAATGCCAGCGGATTATTTTCAGCGTCGGTTGACACTAACACAAATAACGAAATGAGTGACACACAGAAAAAAGAAGATTCGCAACCTTCCGTTGAGGACAGGATTGCCGCTCTTGAAGCATCCTTTGAAAGCATGAAGAAAGCTTACGAATGCTCTCAAGATTCAAAAACAAAAAAAGTAGAAGACAAAGACGATGACGCTATGTCCGAAAAGTTTTCGGAAGCAATCGCCGCTTTGACTCAAACTTTTGAGGTTAAAATTTCCGCACTTTCAGAACTGGTAAAAGCGGCGGGAACCCCCGTCGCCCCCGGAACCTCTGGCAGTTCGGATAAAAAAGAATCAAAGTTTCCCGAAAAAAACGGAAGCATTGATTTTGCTGAGTTGATTAAAAACAAAGAACTCCACATGGAGTATCTCAAAACCATCGGAATGCGATAATTTATGGCTGAAAACACATCAGGCTACAGGGCGTTTACCAACGGGGGAACCATGTTGGTAAAAGGAACGCGAGTTAAGCTGACGAGCGGGTTGCTCGCGGCTTCCGGAAGCGCAAACGGCGACTCCATTGGGGTTTTGCTGAATGACGTTCCCGCAAACGGAATTGGAACCGTGAAGCTTAATACCGCTTCGGGAACCTTTGAAATGCGTGCTGGAATCGCAATTTCTGCGGGCGCAAATATTTTTCCTGCCGCCAGCGGCAAGATTTCCAACGTGGCAAGCGGGAGTCCGCTATGCACTTACATCGGAGTTGCTTTGGAAGCCGCAACCGCCGATGGCGACATCATCGAAGTGGCTTTGGGCGTAACGACCAACTCATAATATGTATTCCGCACAGGGAGCAACACTCAGAGGGGATGTTCAACAGGCAGTAATTCAGGCCGGGGGCATCGAAGACAACCTCATCGGGGCGAAGGTATTTCCAGCGACACCCGTTGACGCGAAAACTGGTCAATACCTCCGCATGAACATTGCGGCGGGCGCTTTGCTGAAGCGTGAGGACTCTTCGCTACGAGCAGCAGACGGTAGCTACAACGAAATTAGTCGGGCGTGGGAATCCGCGACCTACGAGTGTGTTGACCGTGGCTTGCAAGAGCGCATCGACGACTCCGTTTCCGCTGACGCTGGTCGCTATTTCAGCGTCGAAGTGACAACCGCAAAATTGCTGCTCCGCAACATGCTTTTGCAGCATGAAACGCGCGTGGCAAATACGCTTTTCAGCGCATCGAGCGGATTTGAAACGAACGATGTCAGCGCAACCGCATACACGAATGCGAACATCGCCAGCATCGACCCTGCGAAAGACATCACGGACGCTCTTGAGGCGCTGACAAAAAAAGGAGTCACGCCCAACACGCTTGTGTTGAATTTGTCGGTGTTCAACCTCATTCGCCGCGCGCCAAAATTGCAAACGTTCCTCTTTGGCAACTTGCCGAGCGGACAGCAAAGGTTGGTGCAAGCGAATGACATTGCCTCCGCATTTGGACTTGGAAACGTCCTTATTGGCGCGGCGACTTATGATGCCGCCAAAAAAGGTTCGGCATCCACAAGCCTTTCCTACATTTGGTCGAATACCTACATGTGGGTTGGTAACGTTCAGGGTGGGGATTTTGTTGGCGGCGGCGCTGGCAGAACGCTGAACTGGACGGCAGATGCAAGTCAGTTGTTCACTACGGAATCGTTCCGCGACGAAAACCGTAGGTCGGACATCCTTCGGGTGCGCCAGCACACCGCTGAAGTCATTATTGACTCCACGGCAGGGGTGTTGACCAAAATCAACTAAGCGAACGCTTAATTAGCCAGAGGGGGTGCGGCATACGCGCCCCCTCTTTTTATTAAAATGATTCCTCCTGTAGACTTGGTTAACAGATACACGGGACTGCAAAGCCCCGGCGGGCTTGCCGTGCTCGACAAGGTGACGTTCGATTCTGGCCCAAAAGCCCTAAATCCGCCCCCAATAACATCAGCCCCGCTGATTCCGCCCGGCGCAGGGATTTACGACGAAAACGGAAAACTGCCTCAAATTGAAGGCAAGGGACTAGAATTTCTAGCCTATGCATGAAGCGTTCAAGTCTTCGCTCAAGAGAGCTTTCGCGGGGCAAACGAAGCTTTTCGGCTCGCAAATCACGCTGAATGGCGAGGAATGCTTTGCAATTCTTGAAAAAGCCCAATTTTCATTCACTCCGTCAGAAGGCGGCATTGACGAGGACAATGAATATACCGTGCAAATTTCAAAAGCGGCGTGGACTGAACTTGGAAAACCGGACCCTAGGCGAAACATCATCACCGTAGACGGCAAGAAATTTCGGGTACGCACAATTGACGACATCTCGGACCGTCCGTTTGTTGTCGTCACCGCTGGAGTTGATAAATGAATTCTCTTTTATTTGATTTATGCTCTGGCGTGGCGGACGTAATCCGAGCGGAACCGCTCAACGCTGGTGTTCAAGTGCTAGAAAACGCAACGGACGAAATAAAAGAAAGCGCATCTGTAATTATTGACGCTCAAATAAGCCGAGAAGTCGTCGCAGGAAGCCGAATTTTCGTCACGGACTGCCGAGCAATAATTAGCGTAAACAGAGACGCTTACACCGCAGAAGAGTTCTCTGAAATCTTTCAAAACGTAATTGCGAGCATTATGAATGCAGTTTCGGACGGCGGATTTTCGGTTTTCTCAAAAGATTCGGTTGTCACCTTGGGGTTTGTGGCGGGCGAAACATCGACGAACTACGATGATTCTGTCGCCGTTTGTCAATTTGAGTTTAACATTTGGGCAATTCAAACGCAATAACACTATGGCAGCAATTGTTAGAAAGAAAACAGTCGAAACCGGATACGGTGGACTCGGCGTTACGGCAACCCTTACGGGGTTGATTGTCACGCAGTACAATCGAAAAGCGTCAACTCAAGTTAAAGAAATTACTGGACCAAACGGCGATGTTCAGTCGCTTGTTTTGTATAACAATAAAGTCGAGGTCACTTGGGACGGGTACATCTCTGGCGCATTTGCTCCAACCGTTGGCGCGCCAGCGGGCGGCGGGCTTTCCGCAACCTTCATAGACTCAATTAACCGGACGTTTAGCGCGGAAGATGTCGCTAAAATCACCGTGTCGGCAACGCAGTACGAAAACTTCTCATAATATGGCTTCCCTTGCTGTTATTAAAGGCACTAGCGTCACATTTGGAACAGGAGCATCGCCAACGCTTTTGACTTCCGCTTCTGTGAACTCGACTTCTCAGAAAAAAGAAATTGCGGACGGTTCAGGCGGGTTTGGCGCGGTTGTTTATTTTGCTCTTAAACAAGATATTACTTACGAAACCTACGCCGAGGACGACCCCGCCCCCGGCGATGCCCCGACGATTCCGTCCTTGATTCAAGGCTTTGTGAGTGGTACTGTTTTCGTGACGAACTCTGAAGTTGTTGAGTCGGCAGAGGACATGAAAAAGTCCAATGTGACCGCAGTTTCATACGCCGCAGTCTCCTAATTAACTGCCCTGCAAAGTTTTCGGGAGCGTCGGGCGAAAGGCGCGTCTTTGTAAAAAAACCGAATTCTTAACATAATTAACATGATTACCTCATTCTTCACAACTGGCGACCAACGACTTGCCGTCCTTCTTGCAACGTGCGGCATTGAATTCTACCCTGAAAACCCCGTCACCGTTGAGCGAACGTTGCATGCAAACGGAAACACGGAAACGAGAACAAATTTCCATTTCCAACAGGACGGAACGTGGACTGACTTTTCAGGTCAAGCCCACATCCACATAACGTGCGACCAAGTTGCCGCCGCATACTACAACCGCCCATCGTCGTTGCCGCCGCAAGTTCTTTGCGAAATTGCCATCATAAAATCCTGCTTACTTGTTCGTGATTATTTGAATAAAGTACGCAAGGCGGCAAACCCAGAAGAAAGCTACATCGGCGTAGCCGTGTGCGAAAATGCTTCGCTTCTCTGTCAGCTTGCTGAATCCGCAAAAGAGTTGACCAAGCAAAAAATTCGCGGCGGAATTCTTTACGCGCCAACGGAAAGACTCGATGAGGCGTACAAACTTTTCAGTTCATTCAAGTAACATTATTAAACTATGCTAAACGACATTCAGCACCTCGTCACAGGGACCGACTTGGCTTCCGTTGAAATAGGCGGAAATTATTGCCGCCCCATCACCCTGCATTCATTTGCCCTGATGGAAATTACTGGCAATGAAATCCTGAGTGAGTCATCCAAAATGATTGACGTTCTTGGGTTTATCTATCTGCACTCCGCCCCCGAAGCCGAAATTGCGGAGGTAATATCGGAATACATTTCTGGAAATAAAGCCAAGTACCTAAAAGCCGTGTTGGCACAAAAGAAAATTCCGCTTACAGAAATGTCGAATATCGCCGCGAAAATTCGGCAAATGATTGAAACTTCGCTGGGTTCTGCGGCGGCAAATGCGAGCGAACCAGAGGGAAACGAAAAAGCGCAAGCGGTGTTGTAGTGAGCTACATCGACTGTCTTGCGCGCGAGTACGGTTGGACCCCACAAATCATTTTGGCGCTGACGTTGCATGACGCTTCGTTGCTCGCCGCGAAAATAGCTGAATCAAGAAAACATTAACTCTCGCAATTGCGAAGGGGTGACTCCGGAAGGGGTTGCCCCGTTTTTGTATGTTTAAGGTACAGTATAAAATCGACACATCTGGGCTTAACAAGGCGCTCAATATTCTTGGGTCTTACGGAGGCAAGGAGTTCAAGGAGGTCAACGCCATGTTCTTTCGTAGTGCCGTGCGCGGCTTGCGGAAAGAGCAGATGATGACGCGCCCCCGCACTCTGTCGCTGATTGACCAACGTGCAGCAAAGGGGAACATGGTGGTGCGTCCGAAGGCGCGACAGCAAGCGCAGAAGGCGCGAGTCAAATACCTCAACAAACTCGGCAAATTGACCCGCCTCAATAAGAAAAACAAATACGGAAGCTTCGGGAAGGCGCAACTCATGGCCCACAAAGCAAACGCTATCAACACGCAGAGGCTTGCGTGGGCGATTGAGCTGAAGCGGCGGCGCGCATCGGCGGGGTTCGCTGGTCGATGGGGGTGGCGTGCCATCGGGAAGGACTTCGACTCCCTCCGCTCGATTGACAGGTCAGCTAGGTTACAGAAAGTTTCTGCCGCCAATTTAACCTCGCTTCAAGTGACCAATATTCGTCCAAAAATAGGGGAATTTGTGAACCGAATTGGCTACGACCGCCGCGTCATTGGTAATATAGAAACAAGAATGACAGCAAGGGCAGAAAAAGTCTTGAAAAGACTCGCAACAATCACAGAAAGGGCAACGTAATGGCTAATGCTGTATTAAAAATCGGAGCGGATATTTCAGATTTCAAGCGGGCGCTTGGAAGCGCAAACTCATCGCTGGGCGCATTCGCTCGCGGCGTTGGCGCTATCGCCACGGGGCAGTTTGTTTTTTCTGGAATAAATGCAGCAATTGGAAATTTCAACCAATTGCTGCGCGATTCAGTTCGGCTCGCGTCCGATTTCGAGGCATATCAGTCAATTTTCAAAACCTTTTATCAGGACGCCAATAAAGCGGGGGCGGCGCTTGACACTCTGCGTAAATACGCCGATTCAACTTCATTTCAGCTCGATGAGGTTGTGCGCGCGGGGATTTCGTTGGCTGGAGTTTCGACTCCAGTTGAGCAGTTGGGGGAATCCATTCGACTGCTGGGCGACTTAGCGGCGGCGACCCAGCGCCCCCTTGTTGATATGGTCAACCCATACATCAAGGTGCTTTCGCTGGGGTACATGCAAACTGAGGAGGTTCTTCAGTTTCTTGAGAAGGGCATCCCCATTGCCGACACACTCAAGGGGCGGTTGCGTGTCACAAACGGCGAGTTTCAGATGATGATTGAGAAGGGGCAAGTGACCGCAAAAATGGTCGTGGACGCCCTTCAGCAAATCACAACGAAAGGCATTTTTGCGGGGGCGGCAACCGACCAAGCCTCCACTTTGCGCGGGAGGCTTTCGACGCTTGGGGATGCGTGGGCGAGTGTCAAACGGAACATTGGACTCGGAATGTCGCCGGGACTAAAGGAACTCTCTGCCGTGGGGATGGAAATTGCCAATGCGATTCTGCCGCTGGCGAGCCGATTTGGGAATGTCTTGTCCGGATTGTCCAAAAGTGCCCTTGAGTTTGGGTTTTCGATGAAGGATTCCATTTCCAATGCCTTTGAAAATGGATTGCAGTTTTTGACGACTTTCGAGGGGGCGCTCAAAGAGGGAAATGCTTGGGAGATTGTGAAGCTGTCGGGCCAGAAAGCTTTTTCTGACGTTAAAGTCAAGGCAATGGAGACATTGCAGGGCATCATGGGCATGATTGCGGCGCAGGGGCAAGAAAACACGCTGGGCGAGGCAATCGGGAAGGCTTTTGACCGGGTTATCGGCATTTCAACCAAAAGCATCAAGGCTTTGCTTTCTCAATTCAACGGCATCATCGCAGACCTACAGGGTTTGTTTGAAGAAGTTCAAAGCGAAAACTTCAGCGGAAAAATTGCAAAAACGCTTACAAATGCAATTGCCGAAGGTGTTAAAAACGTATTCAAAGCGCCGTTTGAAGGGATGGTGGACAACACAGCAAAAGGTTTTGCCGAAGCCTTCAATGGCATGGTTCCATCTTTCGGCACAACTAGCGCATACAATCCTGCCGCAAAGTTCCAGAATTTTGATTTCAACAAATCTGGACCAAGTGCGGACGCTAAGGCGGAAGCGGAGTATCAAAAATGGCTCAACACGCCACCGATGCCCGATAAGCGTCCTGAGTATGAAAAAAGTTCCGACAGGACTCAAATAAACCCCTTCTTCGGGTTTGGAAAAGGCGCAAAACTCAGCGATGTGCTGGGTGTTGATTTTTCAAAATTGAATCAATTTGATAAATTTGAAAAAGCATTGGAACGCGCCATGAAGGATGATGTTCCTGTTAAAAAGTATAGCCTTTACGGCGAATCGTTTGACAGGGTGATGAATTTCGACCCAGAACCATTCCTGAAGGAACTGGCCGATATACTCAAAAAAGGATTAGAAAATCCCATCGAAAAACAAAATATTTATGGTGACGGAATGCTCGGCAAGGTGATGAATTACGACACCGAACCAGCAATAAAAGAATTGGCCGAAATACTTAAAAAAGGCTTTGATAAATTAAATCAACTTCCAGAGGGGTACTCCAGAAACCAATACGGCGAAAAGCAGTACGTTGGGACAGAATCCAAGTTTGACTACAATGAACGGATGAAGCGTGGGCATATGCGCTTCAATGAGTCATTTAGGGCCAAGGCCAACAAAACGCTTGAGGACATGGCGCTGATTCCGGGCTGGAACACGGGAAATGCAGACTCAGGACGCCAATACATGATGGAAGAGTTGCGGCGCGCCTTTGAGGAGTGGAAGCAGTCAACCCCTCGCGCGGGCGGGTATTACGGCGAGGCTATTGCCGCCGCGCAAGCGGGCTATCCCGTGCCTCTTCAGCCCTCCGAAGTTAAAGAGACGTTCATCAAGGGTCGTCGCTCGACCTACAACACGCGCGAGAGGTTGAGCAACGGGATGATTATACCTCCGTTTGCCGAGGGGTATAAACCGTCATTCAGCGAAGGGATAAAAAGCGATTTCACGAAAGCGACAACCTCGTTTTTGAGCGCAATGAACATCGATACCTCGCCACTTCGTCGCGCGCGCGATGAAAATGCAGAGGTGACCAAGAGGCTCAACGCACAGTTAAAAAAAGCGGCAGAAGCGGCGACCATTTTTACCGATAAAGTATTCAAGGTTAAAGAGCAGAAGGAACTTACGGCAAAAACTGAAGGCAAGGGTGTTGAGGAGAAGGGTAAAAAGAAAACACAAAAAGCCGACGACGACAGGTTTACTTCGCTTGAAAAACTCGGCGGGGGCGCAAGAAGAATAAGCCTCAAGGCAAAGCCCGCAGTTGAGGGAGAGGGACTTTTGCCAGCAACGCTAAAGCCAGCGATGCCTTTGACCGGAGGATTTGGCGATTCCGCAAAAATGCAACAGGCAAAGGAGAAAATTGCCGAAGCAAAGAGGAAGCAAGCCGAGGAACTCAATTTCCAGAAAGATGCGGCGCTTCAAAAAATGCGCGGGGGCGCAATTGACTCAGGCATGGCGAGGAAAGCGGTCACAGGCACTTCCGAGTTTGTTATGGGGCCGAACAAGGCAATTATGGCGCAGAGGGCGGAGGACATGAAGAAAATGCAGGGGTTTTATGCGGTCCCGCAGAATCTTCGGCCGACATTTCCCAACATAAAAATGCCGAAAGATTTCGAGCCTTCCAGCAAAACCTTGAGGCAATTCGGACCGCAGTCAATGTCGCCCGATGAAATACAGAATGCGATTCGGACGCAAGGCATGAACACGGGTTCGCTTCCAAGGCTTGACGATGTAATCAGCGCAAAGCTAGACCAGTTAATTGCGGCGGTTGTGGCTCAAGGTTCATTGAAAGTTAGCGTTGTATGATTGAGAAATTAAAGCAATCTTCATTCAATGTCGATACGCCGATTTCGAGTCAGGTTGACGAGTACGGCGCTATTGAGGTTGTATTTCGCCGCATGATAAGCGGCAATCACCCGTATACATGGCCCGCCACGAAAAGCATAAGTGGCATGACGCTTCGGTTCACTGGAGCGAAGCAAGACATTGAAATTTACGACCAGACATTTTCCATATGCGACGGCACATACAAAGGCCGCGCGTTCACGAAAAACTTCATAACAGTTGAGGCTACCGTAAACACGGAGAAAATTGAATCTCACCCAGACTTTGAGGACTGGGCGGGAACGGCGGACGAACCAAATACCGACAACGCAATTTGGGAGGAATCTGATGGTCTGCTCCGCTTCGTTCAGTTCAAGGATGACTACAAGCTCGCGGGAATCACCACATACTACGCGCCAGAGTGGACTTTCAGCGTTACATGGATGAACGATAGCGCCGAATCCGCCTTCTCGCCGGGCAAAAAATACGCCCTGCCAAATGTTCCAAATTTCTCGCCTTTGAATTTTCAATATCTTGCCACCTCCATTCAGCAGGAGCAGAATGGCGCGGCTTGGAAGATAACGGCGCAACTTCTTGCGTCTGAAAATTGGAATCCTTTAATTTACAAAACATGAGTGCCTACAATAATGGAAAGACTGTTTTTCGCGGGCAGGATGTTTTGCGTGTTTCTCGCGTATACGAAACCGATGAGTGGGGGAATGTTGTTCAAAATTCAACTGTTGTTTTTAAGGGCAACAAAGTTGGCGAGTTGTGTGGTTTGACGGACGGCGGATTAACCTCAATGGTAAATTCTGAAAGCCGCGAAACAATTTCGCGTTCAGCGACATTCGACGAGCAGACTCAGGTGACGACCATTCGCGACTCAACTATTGTCGGCTATGCGTCTGCTGGTATAAAACGACTTCAATGCGAGGCTCAGTCAACCATTGAGTCCATTACCGCCCACCCTGACTTTCAGGACTTAGCTGGAACGCCCGATGAGCCAAAAGACGACGATGCTCTTTGGATAGATAGTGGCGATGCCGCAGGGACAAAAAGGTTTGTTGAATTCAAACTGGAAAGCCTGAAGGGCGTTTCACAGTATATCGCTGGGAATGGAAGCTCCCTGAAAATAACCTACTTTTCAACATGGGGCGATTTTGCTCAACTTGCTGAAGGCATTGGCAAAATACAAGCGCCTCCTGTTGAGGTTTGGGGATTCACCAATTCTTGGTTGCTTGCTGGCGCTAATGCCGAACCTTTTGGCAACAGGTGGAAAGTCACGCTTGTTTACAAAAACGCATCTGAAAACTTTGGGCAGTACGACAATTCTGGGTGGTCAACTGATATTTATTCTTAATGGGTCTTCCGTTTTTCACAACTAGAGGTCCGATTTCGGATGCTGTAAATGGAATTTCAAGGTATCTTTCAAGCCTTGTTATTCAACAGAATGAGCATTTTTTTGCAAATGTGACACCCAGAGGGACTGTCCTTGAGCGTAAAAATAAAGGCGCAAAAAAAGACCAATCATCAGGCGGGTTCAAGCCAATCGTCACGCACGATGGCGAGCACTACGTTGTCACGCCTTGGCATCTTGGGTATGTGGGTCCAGTTGTGACTTTGGGCGAAAGGCAAATTCGCGGCTTTCAATTGTTTGGCGACAAGACATCAACGCTTTGCGCTAAAATAAAAATACAATGGACTGCCGAAAAGAGATTTTACGCAAATACTCAGAGTTATCCGGAATTTAATCCTTACGACCCAATTTGTGCATGGGAGTTGTGTGCCTACACCGCTGATTTTGAGTATAGCATGGAACTCTGGGCGGCGGCGGAGCAAAAGTGCATTGAGGATAAGCAGAACGAGCAAAACGGACCGAGCGGCGGAGGGGGCGGAGGGAGTTCTGGCGGCGGGAGTAGCGGGTCAATTGGAGCAAGTGACAGCGGGGGGGCAAGCGGGTCTAGTGATAGCGGAGGTGGGTCTAGCGGGTCTAGCGGCGGGTCGAGCGGGTCGAGCGGAGGAGGAGGAGGAGGAGGGGGCGGCGGCACTGACATGCCCGGTGACTTGGATGGAGATGGAATCATTGGCGACCACATTATCGATGCCTGTGGCTACAGTCCGCTTCCGGGCTACACTTTGGTTAAACCAATTGAAGAAACTGACGCCGGGAAGCTTAGACCTTACTACGTTTTAATTCAAGCAAACATTATTTTGGAGCAGTCCGAAAGGTGTGACGGGAATACGCAATGTTTTATTAAAAATAAATTTACAAATGCTGAACTTTCTTGCTTTCCGTGCGAATTGATTTCAGGGCATTGGAACAGTTGGGACGCAAGGGTTGATGCTGAAGAAATCTGCACTTCTGGAACAACTTCGGACGAAGAACCTCCGTATTGGGATACTGGCACTTCTCAAACATTCACGCTTGAGAAGGAAATGCTTATTCCGATAATGGTTATTCATAAAATCGGAGACGCTTACGAAGCTACGACTTACGGCGGACATCCCGGGCAATTGAGTCCGTCGCCAACAAATGTTGAGTTGGAAGGGAAGCCAGTTGAATTGGGCGAGGATGGCGCGCCACCGTCAAAGCTTATTCCGTGGACGAATTTTCACCACGAAACTTTAATAACAAACATTTCATATAAGCAAAATTGCGACTACGACCCAGATGCAACCGAGGGCGACTTGCCGGGAACTGGAAACAATAAACAGGAAATTCCGGATTGGGACAGAGGGGTAATTGTCACCGAAAGAACGTTAAACGGGCAAGCTGACATTCCATACTACTTTGGGACCATAACAGAACCCGTTCAGGCGTGCGCTCTTCCGGGCGAAGGCGAAGGCGAAGGTGGGGGAACGGACACGGGTGGGGGAACGGACACGGGTGGGGGAACGGACACGGGTGG
>JACCED010135834.1_pt1 | contig 16620 bp, 12 predicted proteins | sample 7455021 | NCBI WGS metagenome assembly JACCED01 (sample SAMN15323456, study PRJNA562643) | freshwater metagenome | isolation source: river surface water | place: USA:Blue River Watershed | collected 2017-08-19 | reverse complement strand
CTTCGCCGCCAGCTTGCAACTTACCGAGCAAGGCGTCACGGGTTCGGTGAAATTCAGCTAACAGTTGATTCAGCTTCGTTACCGTCGCGTTACCCATTAAACCGGACTCTTTCATACGCCCCAGGGCATCTTCCTCCATCGCGAGTGCGTCATCAAATTGAGGTTTGATCTCCGTAAAAGTTTTTTCTCGATAATACAATTTTTGCAAAACAATGATTTGCGCCTCCAACCCAATTTGGCCTTCCATTGCTCCATCAGCAGCATTCCAGGCTGGGCCAGAAATGTAATTCAACAAGCCGCCCAGTTTTTGGCTGACATTTAAGCCGACAAACGTATTAATTCCAATCAAGGCGACGAAACCAACAATCACCCAGATAATTGATCGCTTGATGCTCATCTCAATCCCACCTGCTTATCAATTAATTAGCGTTAAAAAACTTTCGCCTAAAATTCAATATATACACGTGCACCCAGTGCTATTGCATCATCCAATGTTTTATCCATCGACGGATTCTGGATGTAATACAGACTTGCTTGCGCACTTAAATGATCGACAACAGGTGCAAAATAACTTAACTCCCAAGCGGTTTCGGCGCGATCGATATCGGAGTGTGTAACAAGGTAGGGATCGCCATTGCGCGCGTGGGCTACCGCCAAACCAAAATTGTCATCCTCAATCCAAAAGCCATTAAAAGTAATGCCAGTGCCGACGTAATATTCAAGTTGATTGTATAGGTCGTCGGCGCGCCCTAATTGCAAAAACACACCCGCCACATCGTTAATATTTTTCTCGGCAATAATGTAAACCCCGGTGTTGTCATTATTCATTTCACCATCCACCGGATTTTCAACCTCTGCTGTGTGTTGCCAGGCGCCTATCGCAATTTTGTCCTGACTTTCGTTGGCCCAGCCCCACTCCACTGCACTGAATAAACCATCGCCGTCATTAAATTGAATATGCGTGCCGCGCGGATTATCCGGATCACCCGGTACACCGTCATAGATGGCAGCTAATAAATATTGATTTTCACCTTGATAGGTAATGTGCAGCGCCGTCGCGGTAGTAGAAAAAATAGACGGCCCAACTTGAGACGTGTCTGGCCCTATACCAAACGACGGGTGGCTGTATAAACCAGCATATTCCAGTGAATAAAAAGTAGAGTTGTAATCATGCAGACCAAACAACACTTTGATGCTGTCATCGGCAAAATAGTGTTGGTACCAAAATTCGTAAACTTTGAGCGACTCATCGGTCGCGATATTGGAAACACCCTGCACGTCGCCAGTGTATTCCGCCGGGTCTTTGCCGGTATCACCCAACACATAGATAAACCATTCACCACCCCCCCACCAACTGGCAGCTTCCGTATCTATGGCAAGGGTAATATCCAGATTGGCCAGCTCGCGAGTTCCCTCTTTTACACCGCCATCCAAATTGGTAACAGATTCCAATGTGAGCGCCCCGCCCCAAGCAAAAGCGGGAGCGGAATCGACATTTTCTTGAGCTAAAGCAACGCCTGAGGACGCAACAGAGAACAAGACTGCAATTACGACGTTGTGCATAGTACTAATTCCCTCTGTTCTATTTCGGCAAAAAATTGCCGAACTAAGTCACAAGTATAGACAGAGAAAATTAATGCCACTCGCCAGATGGCAGGCAATTACTTTTTATATCCAATAGAAATTTAAATAATTTTTGTTAGCTATTTTATCAATTTCTAGGTGTTTTTATCCTGCAATGACGCAAGTTTGCGTTTGGTCAAGGCCGTTGCTTCGTGTTCGAGGGGATTATCCGGCCAGGGGTGACGAGGATAGCGACCACGCATTTCTTTGCGCACCTCGGGATACGCCTGCTGCCAAAACGTTTGCAAATTGGTGGTAATCGCTAACGGGCTGCCATTGGGTGAGAGCAAATGAATTTGCAGTGGAATTTTTCCGTTTGCTAACTGCAATTGCTCGCAGCCAAAAAATTCCTGCAATTTGGCAGCAACTTGAGCTCCGCCATCACTGTTAAATTCCACCGTTATATTGCGCCCACTGGGTAATTCAATTTTTTCAGGCAATAATTTGGCTATTGCCTGACACTGTTCATAACCGAAATAAAACTCCAGTGCCTGCAACCAGGGTAAATTATCCAACCGCGTAGCCTCAGTTAAAAAAGGCATTAGCCATTTATCCAACTCAGCACACAATGATTCATCATCCAGTGCCGGTAAGTCACAGAGATTGAGGTCAGTTAACAAACGTGCACGTTGCAAAAATCGCTCTGCGCTATCGTTCCAGTGAAAATGCAAGCGCCCTTTTTCTTGCCACAACCGCTGGATGTGATTGTGCAATTGTAGTGGTGCTTGCGAAGCATCTAACGGGGTGAATTGTTCATCAATCAATACCCCACCCATGTGCCACTGGCGATGCAACTGCCAGCGTTGCTGTTTGAATTCCATCGCCCTGTGCTCCTGACTCAATTGCCGCTGCAGTTCAGCACTCGGCTGCACGGCAATTCCAACACCGCTATGGCTTTTAGGGCGAGTATTAATAATGGGCAGCACGGCCCATTGACTGGTGAGCGACGATTCAACGCTAATGCCGGAGTTCAACCGGTATTTACCTGAATCCTGGCGATAGCCAATGCGATCACTAAATGCGCGAGCTAATAGTTGTGCATTTATATCGCTAGCGTTGACCGATACATCAAGTACTTTTAACCAACGTTTTTGCTGTTGTTGCCATTGGCGATTGCGCGCAAGCTCTCGCGCCGCATCAGCCAACAGCGCATCTATATCTTGCTCAGCCGCTAATTCGAAATGCAAAGCCAACGCCAGTAACAAGGATGCATTACCAAGCATTTGCTCATGCAACAATAAAAACGCGGCAATACGCGGGTGGGTACCCAGACCACTGACTCGCTGGCCGCGCTCAGTCACAGCGCCATGTGCGTCCAGCAATTGCATTTGCTGTAATTGTTGCTGCGCAAATTGCAACGCGAGCACATTGGGTTTTTCCAACCACGGCAGGGATTGCGCCGGACTTCCCCAATGCGCGATACGCAATGCCAGCGGCACATAATCGGTTGCGCGAATCTCGGGTAAGTCAGCCGCGGCAAGTGCCTGATCCTGCGACCAGAGGCGAATACAATGCCCGGCTTGCACACGTCCCGCACGACCGCGTCGCTGTTCGGCACTGGCCATACTGATACGCGCGGTGCGCAGGCGCGATATTCCGGTGCGTTGCTCATAGTCCACACGCCGCGCCAAACCCGAATCAATAACCAGGGTTACATCGGCAATCGTTAAGGATGTTTCTGCGATATTAGTGGATAAAATAATGCGCGGCCCCTGCGCCGGATCTAACGCGTGATGCTGCTCCTGCGCGGCAACACGGCTGTGCAAGCGAAATATTTTTTGCGCGGGAAATGCGCGCGCGATGGTTTGCGCGCAGTCTTCAATCTCGCGCCAGCCGGGCAAAAACACCAAGGCAGTGTGCTTTTGCCAATCCGTATGACTGCGCAACACGCGCACTAAATGCTCGTCGATTTTTTCCGGATACTGATTGGGTATTTGTTTGACGGGCTGATACTCAACACCGACAGGAAAACAGCGCCCGGGCGCAAATAAACGATTGGCGATTTGTTGCTGCAATGCAGGATCAGGCGTTGCACTCATTAAAATTAATTGCAGATCATCGCGCAGAATTTGCACTTCCTGCAAAAATACCCAGGCGAGATCCTGATTGACGCTGCGCTCGTGAATTTCATCGAGCATTACGCACGCAACTCCATCCAGAGTTGGATTGTGCAATAAGTGCTGCAAGAGCACACCTGGCGTCATTAGCACCAGACGCGTTTGCTTTCCCATGCGCGAATCATAAGGAACTTGATAGCCAACAGTCTCCCCCACTTTTTCCTGCAGCAATTCTGCTAACCGCTCTGCAAGGGCTTGCGTCGCCAGAACGCGCGGCTGAATTAACCAGACCTGCTGCTCTTCTGCAATACGCGCCAATACCCAGAGCGGCGCCAGAGTGGATTTACCTGCACCTGGCTCTGCTTCCAGTAGCAATGGAGTTTGCTGTAACGCCGCAAAAAAATCGTCGCGCAGCTGAGTTAAAGGCAATGTGGGCAATAAATCCAAGTCAATCACAAAACATACTCAGTTAAAAAATTATTTCGCCTTACACTAGAAAGCATAAGCGAGCTTAAGTCCGCCCGAAACATTGCGCCCCAACGCTGGCTCAAATGCGCGGCCATTTGCTTGGTTCACCACGACGGAACCAACATAACGTTCATCATTGAGGTTAGCGAGCTTTAACCACCAATTAAACGCCCAAGTCTGGATTGACAAATCACCGCCCACACTCAGGTCGACCGTGTAAAAACCGGGAGCCGCTAGTTGATTATTGTCGGCGGTATAAATGCGTGAACGCTGCTGTGCCAGCAAATTCACTTGCAGCAACTCGTTGCGCAGGGGCCGCCATTCTACGCCAAGTTGATACTGGTCGCGCGCTACGCCGGGCAATTGTTTGCCCGACCATTGACCGGTAGAATAATCAGCACTCATGGATTGCGCGCTCGCCTGCCAGCGCCAGGCTTCATTCAAAACCCAGCGCGCAAAAAGCTCTACGCCGCTGCGTTCAGTTTCGGCCGCGTTGCGAAAGCTGGTACGCCCGCCAACGGATTGATCCACCACCAACTCATTATCAGTCTCGATCATAAAGTGCGTTAGCGACAGCGCTAATACTTCATTAACGTGATAACCCAAACCCCATTGCTGCTGATGATTAATCGCCGCATCTAATTGCGTATTTAAGCCTGAACCATTTGCTTGATACGCCATTTCCGTCAGCGTGGGCGTTTCATAACCGCGCCCACTGCTGGCAAATAACTCCCACCAATCTGCGAATGCGTAGCTGCCGCCCACCACCCAGGATTGCTCGCGATAATTGCGCATCCCCGAATCATCCGGATTACCCGGCACAATAAAATAATCATCGACATCAACATCGAGCCAAGTGCGCCTTGCACCTGTATACATACGGAATTGCCCGCTCGGCGCAAGTTGAATTAATGAATAGATATCGCGACTGTTAACCTCACCTAACTCGTTGCGCCGCAAGTCCCCGGCAACTCCCTGATTGTTCACATAACCGCGCCGCCGATCTTTCATTTGCGCGGCTTCCAATCCCACGCTGACATCCAGCGGCAAGGTCCATAGCTGAGCTGATTGGGATAGGGTGGTGCTGGCGCCGGCGAACTCACGCGCTAAATCCACGACACCGCCACTACCGGAGATGGCATCGCCCGAAAAACCCAAGTATTGGGTGATCTCGCGCTCACCTTGCCAGGCCGCAGCTTGCCAGCGATTCGCGCCCTGCTGCTCGCGCGCGCTAATCGATGTTTGCTGGTGGTTAACGCGCTTGCGCGTGTTAAATGTTTCGGCCAGTGGATTTTTTTGCCAGGGATCTGTTTGCCATTGCACCTGCGTTAATCCCAGCGGATCTTGCAATAAGGGATCGTCGCTTTGTTCATGCTTAATCGTCAGATCGATATTATTCGCGGTGGAATAATAAGCCTGTACCGCCGCTTGTTGGCGTTCAGCGCGCGAATGTGGGCGATCACCGGCAATCCGGGTATCCGCATATTGACCGCGCACTGCAAAATCGCCCTGCCGATAATTACCCTGCAAATGATAGCGCTCCATGCCTTGATTGCCGCTTACGCTGGCCGCACTAAGCTGACTCCGCTCAGGCGCTGAGGTGTGCAAGCTGATCACACCCCCGGAACCATTGCCATAAAGTGATGCCAGTGGTCCGCGCAATACTTGAACGCTCGCTAATCCATCCAGCATCACACTCGACAACTGCCCTTGCCCGTCGGGTGTAGACACGGGAATTCCATCGACGAGCAAATCAATACCGCGCACACCAAATGCAGAGCGCGCACCAAAGCCACGCAAACTTATGCGCGTGTCTTGCGCATAATTAGTCCGGGAATCTACCTGAACGCCGGGAATCGCTGCCAATAACTCAGCGGGATCCAAGCGCGCACCGACCATAAAATCCGCAGGTTTATTGCGCATCAATTGGTGAGTTAATTGATCCCCATCCGTCCGAGTGCCGGAAACGACCAGAGTTTCGATAGTTTCCAGACTTCTTGTGAAGGATTTTTCGGTGGGATTTGTTGTTTCTGCAGCAATAAAAGTCGAAGCAGGCGCCAGTACAACACCGATGAGCAAAACTGCGAATGAATTCATAGCCAATGCAAGTCCAGAGCGCGATTATTCAAGTGGCGTGCATTTTGCGGCATACCCTTAGAAGTCGCATCTATTAAAACGATTTTTTACAGCGTTTGTTTTTGAACTCTTAATTGGCAAACAGCTTCTATACTAAAGACGAATGTATCAGGACGATTTTATGCCGCAAGAATTTCATAGCCAGCTTGAAAAATTACGCGAACAGTTCTCGGCCAGCCTGCCTGAGCAGGCTCGTCGCCTGGAAAACATCTGGAGCCACTTGCGCCACCTTAACTGGAGCGAACAAGGAATAGCCGCGCTCGAACAATTTGCCCACAAAATGGCGGAAACTTCCACCAGCTTTGCATTTACCGAGCTGCGTCAGAAATCAGCGCAGCTAGAGAGCTTTATTCACGATATGAAATCGCTCGGTCGCCATTTTGGCGGACCAGAATACGCGCAAGTTGAAGAGTTGGTTAATCAGTTGATTGATGTACTTAATGCCCAGCAACCCCATAGCCACGCCGCAATTACCGTCCCTGATCATCACCCGGAAGCCCGGGAAAAAACGATATTCCTAATCGACCCGGATCGCACACTCGCCGCACTCTGCTCCGCCTATTTGCGCAGAGCCGGATTTACTATCGAATACTTCGACAACCCGCACAGCTGCATGCAACAGCTTTACCTTGATTCGCCCGACATTATTTTAATGGACCCTGATTTTGAGGGCGTCGGGCTACAAGCCTTGAGTAACCTGCATAAAATCAAAGCGTTGCTGCTGCAAAATACGCCCATCGTGCTAATGTCAGGCAGAACCGATTTAAATGCAAAATTGCGTGCGCTGCGAGCAGGTAGCACCGACTACCTGGTCAAGCCAATTGATTTCAATTTTTTAATTGACAAGTTATTACAACTGATCAGCTTAAATAACAAAACCTATCGCATAATGGCAGTGGACGACGATGAATCCATTACCAGTTTGCAAGCAGAAATCCTCCGCTATGCAGGCATGGAAGTGCTCTGCGTTAATCAACCTCTTCACAGCTTGCAACGTGCAGCCCAATTTAAACCCGACCTGGTTATTCTGGATATGCACATGCCCGATATTAACGGCATGGAGCTGGCCGTGTTGTTGCGGCAAGATCCTGAGTTTTTGCTGTTGCCGATTATTTTTGTAACCGCAGATACTGATACTAACTTGCACCGCAGTATTCGTGCACTCGGCGTGAATGCATTACTCACCAAACCATTTGAAGCCAACGATTTGATCGAGTGTTGCCGCCAAGCATTAAGTGATACCAGCCTGCTAAAAACGCGCGTAGCGCGCATAACCCGTCACTCACAAAAACCGCTACAAATTAATCGCAGTTATTTTTTCAATGCACTGGAAGAAGAGTTGCACAGCAATCGTTTAAGCGGACAAACCAGTGCACTCTATTATGTCAGCGTGGATAAATTGCCCGAACTAAATCAGCAATTGGGCCAGATAGAACTGATTAATCTACACGAACATTTTTGCGGACATCTGGATGACACATTGGGTAGTGATGAACAATGGGCAGACTTATCCAATCTGGTCGCCTGCGTTCTGGCGGGAACACGCAGCGCGGAATTTCATCGCCAGCGCGCTGAGCAAATCGCCAAATACCTGAGCAACCACGTTTATAAGCTAAAAGGAACGCAAATTTCACTCGACGTAAAAATCGGTGTAGTTTTATTGGAGCCTGCACTGGCAACAGCCAACAATGCATTGCTGCGCGCCGAGCAGGTCTTTGAACAGCAATTGGAAAATGCAACACACACAGAAATAGCTGCCGTTGCTACCACCAAAAGCTTACCGGATTTTTCCCAAATAGTGTTTAGCCGCGACTTATCACTGGCCTTCCAACCCATCATTAGCCTGGAGGACGCACAGATTGAACATTTCTCGGTACTCACCCGCTTACGCAACGAAGGAGGGGAACCCATTCCTGCAGGGCAATTCCTCAGCCGCATTAACCAACCCGGCAAACGCTTGGAACTGGATCGCTGGGTATTGCAGCAAGCGGTAACAGCGATTGCGGGAAATAGCGGCACACGCGAATCTGCCACACTTTTTATTCATCTCGCCGAAGAAACTTTACAACAAAACGCTTTCTTCTCCTTTGCAGCCAATGTATTGCGGTCATCACGTTTGCGCGGAGAGGATCGTCTGGTATTTATGCTGGAGGAAAATTGGATCATCGAGCATTTCCATTTGGCTCGTGAGATTGCCAAAGCGTTGCGCGATATTCACTGCAGTATTTGCATGACTCGCGCCGGTGAAAATGAACAGGCACTCAAAATAATGGAAGACTTACCTCTTAGTTTTTTACGCCTGTCACCCAAACTAACCAACGAAGCAAATAACCCCAAGTTATTGGAGCGTTTTGCGCAAGCTGCTAACCGGCGCGGGATTCAGGTAATCGCCACGCAAATTGAAAATTCGCACAATCTATCCAGCCTGTGGATGCAGGGTGTGCGCTTATTTGAAGGCTTTTTTATCCAACCGCCCGATGAAGGTTTTCACCTGAAAAACGATATTATTTTTGCCAAGGAGTTTGTGCAGGGCACCAATTACAATCTGTAAAAAAACGGGGCGCAAAACCGTAAATTTGCCAATAATCGCAAGAACTTATATATTTGGAGCTTATTTTTTGCCGCACGCACTGTAAGTTCTGCGATTTTTAGTCAGTACTCCTGTCCTGACCAGCAAAAAATCCCTCTATTTATTCATGAATACTAATCGCCTGATGGCCCTTCCCCGATTGGCCTGCGGCTTTGTTTTTTTACGGAGATTGCCATGACCAGCCTAATGAACACTTACGGCACCAGAACCCTCACCCTTGTTAAGGGCGAAGGCAGCCGAGTGTGGGATGATCAGGGCAAGTCCTATCTGGATGCGATTAGTGGTATTGCCGTATGCGCCCTGGGTTACAGTCACCCCGCAGTTACCAAGGCGATCGCAGAGCAAGCTGGAACCCTGATCCACACATCCAACCTCTATAACATTCCCCAACAACAACGTTTGGGAGATCTGTTAATTAAGGTTTCAGGGATGGACAAGGCATTCTTCTCCAACTCCGGCGCGGAAGCGAATGAAGCAGCAATCAAGATTGCGCGGAAATACGGCAACGACAAAGGCGTGAAAAGCCCTACCGTTATCGTAATGAACAACAGCTTCCACGGCAGAACTATGGCAACCCTGACTGCGACCGGCAATACCAAAGTGCAAATTGGCTTTGAGCCTTTGGTAGAGGGGTTTGTGCGGGTTCCATATGACGATGTACCTGCCGTAAAAGCCGCTATCGCCGAACACAAAAACATAGTGGCGATTCTGGTTGAGCCAGTTCAAGGGGAAGGTGGTGTACGCGTTCCCGCCAAGAACTACTTGAACGAATTACGCGCGCTTGCCGATCAGCACGGCCTGCTGTTGATGCTGGACGAGATCCAGACTGGCAATGGCCGTACCGGCACCTACTTCGCCTATCAGCATAACGCCATACTGCCAGATGTAGTCACCACCGCCAAAGGCTTGGGTAATGGTATGCCTATTGGCGCCTGCCTTGCGCGCGGTAAAGCGGCAGACGTTCTGCAAGCCGGCAACCATGGCACCACCTTTGGTGGTAATCCACTGGCATGTAGCGCCGGTATCGCCGTAGTCGAAACACTGCAGAGTTCAGGCTTGATTGAGCGTGCAAAAACGCTGGGTGACAAGTTACTAAACGATTTCAAAACTGCTTTGGCAAACAATGACAAGGTGGTTGATATTCGCGGCAAAGGATTGATGATTGGTATAGAACTGAATGCTCCCTGTGGCGATCTGGTACAGAAAGGTCGTGATTCAGGTGTACTCATTAACGTGACTGCCATGAACACCATCCGCTTGCTGCCCACTTTTATCCTTACCGACGCAGAAGCCGACGAGCTGGTTGCCAAGGTGGTAAAACTGGTCACAGAGTTTTAAAAACAAGTGCGTGCAATAACGCGCGCGCTGCAATGAAAGAGCAACGATTATGGTTCCCTCAAAGGCGCCGAGACATTTCCTAACCCTGAATGACGTTAGCCGCGACGAGCTCCAACACATCATCGCGCGCGCCATCGAACTCAAAGCCCTGCTGCGTCAGGGCAAAGCCCCAGCCTTATTTGACAACAAAGTGCTGGCAATGATCTTCGAAAAAAACTCTACCCGCACCCGAGTATCCTTCGAATCCGGCGTCGCCAAGTTGGGTGGTCATGCCATTTTCCTGTCTACCAAAGATTCTCAACTCGGCCGCGGAGAGCCGATCGAAGATGCGGCACGCTGTATCGCCAGCATGGTCGATATGGTGATGATCCGTACCTATGCACACGACACGGTCGAGCGCTTCGCTGAGTATTCCCGCGTGCCCGTCATTAACGGGCTGACCGACGAATTCCATCCTTGCCAACTGTTGGCGGACATCCAGACGTATGTGGAGCAACGCGGCTCACTGGCCGGAAAAACTGTTGCCTGGGTAGGCGATGGCAATAACATGTGTAATTCCTATATCCAGGCCGCGGAGCTGTGTGATTTTGAATTGCGCATTGCGACACCAAAAGGTTTCGAGCCGGAAGATGAATTTGTCACCCCTTACCAGCACCGCGTCGCGCTAGGCAATGACCCGCGAGCGGCGGTTGCCGGGGCGGACCTTGTCGTCACTGATACCTGGGCCTCAATGGGCCAGGAGGATGAAAAGAAACAGCGCGAAAAAATCTTTATCGGCTATCAGGTTAATAAAGAGTTGATGAGCCATGCCAACCGCAATGCAGTCTTTATGCACTGCCTACCCGCCTATCGCGGTAAAGAGGTCAGCGCGGAAATTCTGGATGCCCCCGATTCGGTGGTGTGGGAAGAAGCAGAAAACCGTATGCACGCCCAAAATGCCCTGATGGAATTCCTGTTCAATCAATAATTACCTCCTTAACAGTAACACCCCAAAAAACCCGCCTCCGTGCGGGTTTTTTATTGCGCACCAAAATTACACAGCCAATAGACAACGTTGTCCATTGGCGCACAATAATCTTTCACATCAAAACACCAACAAATTACATTCGGTAACACCTTCTCAAAAATATGCCCTCAATCTGTGCTTTTAATAACTTTAAAAATTAAAAAAACCTTTTTATATTTCATATATGAATAAAAATAATAATTTTTTTAGTTTTAGTGAAAAAACGGTTTAAGTAATCGTCACAAAAAGTAACAAATAATGATTACGCTTCCCTATAATCAATTTTGTCTATGAATGACAACGTTGTTTCAAATCCAATCATCTAAGAGGTTTTTAATCATGTCTAAAGTTCCATTTGTTAAGACTCTGGCGTTGGTTTCTCTGGTAAGTCTTTCTTCTTTTGCCAGCGCCTACTCGTTTGTTTCCTATAAAGAGGTTCCCGGTACTGTAAAAAGCGTAAGCGAAGCTGAAAGCTCTATCACGATCAAAACTGAGGCGGGTGAAACCAAAACGTTCAACGTAGTGCAAGGTGCAAAAGTGGCGACCACGAAAGGCCGCTTAATGAAATTAGCTGCGCTGCGCGAAGGAGATACTGTGATTTTAAAAAACCGTATGTCCACTCCAGTAGCCGCTGAAATCAAGGGCAAAATCATCGCAGTAAATTCAAAAGATCTCACCGTAAAATTGCGCGAGCACAACACCAAAAATGTTCTGCACGTTAAATTTAATGATGAAGTTCTCTCGAGTGGTATTGGCAGTGAATCTTTCGCCAGTCTGCGCAGCGGAAATGAGTTGGTAGTTCGTACGGATGCCAAATAAACCAACAGCACTCGATATTATTAAAATGACTGTTGTTCAGACCACTGCAACGAGCCCCGCCTCAGGGGCTTGTTGTTTTAGGGCTCGGCAAACCAATTAGCTTTATACGCTGAGGTTAATTTCCTGAATAACTCCCGCTTTGCCATCTTCAGTTAGGTAAATGCCCGAATTAGCCACTTCGCCTAGCGATTTGTTATTCGCATCTTTTAACTGGAAAGGCGATGTCACATGCCCAAGAAAAATTGCCCCGATATTTTTATCCCCTAATGCAGCCAATTGACTACTGCCATCTTCATTGGTTATCCAGATGCGCAATTGATGGTAAACACTATCGGCCTCATCGATAAAATTATTGCCGTCCTCATCATACACGGCGAGCTCAGCAAACCCGCGCCCACTGCTGGGGCCAAATAGTTCACTGCCATTATTAATAATGTCATCGCTATTTCTGTCCAACGCCAAATAACCACTGCCCGGGCGCAAACTGGCGATTTGTTCAGCCGTGCCATTGTTATCCAAATCGAATTCAAAGCGTGTTTGTGAAAGTTGTGCTCCCAAACCATCAAAATTTATTACCAGCGGGTCAATTTTTTGCGCAGATCCCTGACGAATTTCCAGATTGGATTCCTGCACAAAATCGCGATTCATGGAAAGTGCAGCGGAAAAATGTAGCTCGCGACCATCGGCGGTTTTAACTACCCCCACTGCCGCAAAGCTCAGTGTTTCAGTTTCCTGATAGCGTTCACGTCGCTGATAGACCAAGCCCGGCCCGCTATTGACCGGCGCCGTTCGCGCTGGCACCGGAGTATCAATTGAAAGCATGGGATTTTCATGCGCAGTTGCTAACTCAGAGGGATCAACGATACTCAAGTCTTTCCCCGTGATTGATTTATACATAGCCTCAATAATCATCAGATTTAAGCGCGAGCGCGCATCCATCTGTGTTTCAAAATTTACTGTCTGTTGCAGGCGATAACGGGCCAGCAGAGAGCCAGCCTGGGAGATATCCACATCAACAGATGGCGTTGCAGGCTCTTCCTCCACAACCCTGGTATCTGGCTGCCGACCATTTGCCCAAAACTCCAGACTTTCACTGACTTTACGCTCTTCCCGGTACGCTTGCCGGGCCCCCATATAAATCTGCGCATTGGAAACAATCATGCTGACACCTTCACTGGATTAATGGTTGTTATCCCTATAGCGGCAAAAGCGTCTGTTTTTTGAGCGAAATACGACGCTGAATTTAGATCGTTTTGTTATGGAAACTAAGTGACGAATCACTACTTTGAAAAGACGGCTAGTACCCAAAAAGGGCGAAAGAGAGAAAGAGAGAAAGAGAGAAAACTAGTTTTGCGCGAGCGAAGCCAATTGGGTCTTGTAGCGTTGATGCAGAATATTCACACGGAATACATAAGTTTTAGTTTCTTCATAAGGCGGGACACCACGATATTTATCCACCGCCCCCGGACCCGCATTATAAGCTGCAGTTGCCTTGGTGATATCGCCATTAAAGCGTTTGAGTAGCCAAGCCAGATATTTCACCCCACCCTCAATATTTTGCGCCGCGTTGCTAGCATCGCCAACGCCCATATCGCGCGCTGTGCCTGGCATTAATTGCATTAGCCCCATCGCCCCTTTCCGCGAGCGAGCAAGTGGGTTGAAGTTGGATTCCGCATGGATAACGGCTCGTACCAACGCTGGATCCACCCCGTATTTGCGGGCCGTGCGACTAATGGAATAGGTAAACTCGGTGAGGTGTAAACGTGTGCCGCGCCAATCAATACGTGACAGTGGGTTACAAGCGTAACAGGAGTTGTAGACAATAACCTCAAAGTCGGTTTTATGCGGCTGGCGATCGGAATAGGCTACCGCGCCGTCTTTACGATACTTAAAAAATTTGAACTCCTGCTTTTTTGCAGCTGCTTCATACTCTTTACGCTCCTGCTCCGCACGCGCCTTTTCAGCGGCCGCAGTTTGTTCAGCGACACGACGCACCTGATCTTCAAAGTCAGCGAGGCTGGATTCCTGCGCATGGCCCTGCAACTCACCGCGTACCTCTTGCGCAGCCAAGGCCGGACCGCTGGCAATTACCAGTAGCAAGCTCAAAGCAAACACAGAACGTAAGTGCACGGTAAATTCTCTGTACAGGTGAAAGCAAACACTAGAGTGTCGCCGGGAGGTTGAGTGTAGCCCAGGACGTCGCTGTTATGTGGCACAAGAATCTATTTTCGTGATCAATCTCGCCTAAAGCAACCATGCACCTGTAGCTGAATCCCCTTCGATTGGTGGGGGCAAAGAAAAAAGCCCGACTGTGTCGGGCTTTTTTAACAACTACAGTAAAACTGTCGATGGACTAGCTGTGTTTACGACGGGCCAAACCAAGCCCCAACAATCCCAATGCAAACAATGCCAAAGGAGCTGGCTCTGGAACTTCGGTGGTTCCAATATTGGTAAAGCTGAACTTCACGTCATCATAGTCGCGATCGCCGCCACCAAATAAATCCTCAAAACCAACATACGCTGCATCCGCTGAATATTCAGTATCTACCACAGCGTGGGCAATACCATCAGCATTGCGAGAGGCATCACCAGAATAGAATGTCTCGTCAGTGTTCAACACATGAATGGCGAATACCAGTTCAGTGCCTGCAGTGAATGAACCCAGATCAAAAGTGGTACCCACTGGTGTCGTGTGGTTATTGAAAATAATGCCCAAACCATTAGATGGCAGGTAGAGGTACAACTCATTGGTATAGCCAGCAGTGTGTCCCAAGTAAGTCGCGGTAACATTACCGGTTTCAGTAACAAAAATGTTGCCGCCAAGAATTGGAACCGCATTGGCAAGTGGAGATAACGCGAGAGTTAAACCCAGTGCTGCAAGAATTTTACGAAAAGTCATAATCTTATCCTTATAAGAGAAGTTAGTGGTTTTATCCGTCAAGCACACTTTATTCCAGTTATTAGTTTTTATTGAAAATCAATGAAATAGAAAAATTATCTGATAAAAAACATCAATTCGCTTGTTCAATTTCCCGACACTAGCTAAATACTAGGATTCCAGCCACACATCGCGAATCCAGTGCCATACGGAAGGCCAGGATTCATCGGTCAGGTCGCCATCGCGCCAAAACACCACCTCGCCCTCGGGTTCTACACAGTAGTAGTTACCGTTCACTTCACACAAGGGCATCAGGTAGCGCGGCACCCCCTGGGACCAAGCGACTGCCGTTACTTCTGGCAAATAGGTGTGGGAGTTAGGATCAGCAGCAGTTACTGGTTCTATTCCTCCATAAACCACGTCACTGGCTTCCAATAAAAAGGTGCGCATATCGCGTGGGATAGGCAACAGAATCTCTTCTTCTATTTCTACCAGACGATCTTCATCGGGCAATTCCAAAGGTACTGGCACAGATTCATTGTGTTCGCGCAGCAAATCCAGAATTTCATCGATATCGGCCATGGTTTTACCTGTAAATGACTAAGGGGCGAGGACTATAGCCCGAACCACGACTCTCTCACAATACCCCAGTTCTAACTCGCTTGAACTCAAAGCCGAACTGTCATTTCTGTTCCGCAAACCTAGAGTGAGAGGTATTTGCGAATGATGCCTGCGAATAATTTATCTACCGCGATTTGCATTCACTCATAACAATAATTTTTTCAGATCACTCTTTAAATCACAGCGCGAGATTTATCCATGAAAATCTACCGGACGGGAATTCTGATACTGCTGGCTTTAATAGCAGGATTATTTTTTTTCCTGGCAACACAAAAACGCCAGGACATAAATTCTACATCCCCGGAAATAGCGGATATTGCGTCAGAAAAAGCAGGCAGCGTATTCGTTGGCATACCGAACTCCGAACTCGACAACACACCTCCTGCCCAATTGACACAAGCTCAGCAGCGCTACCAGGCGATTGCCAGCGAGCAATATCCCGATCTGGAAACACGCCAAGCCACCATGCGCCAACACCATCCGAATTTGCCAATCGATGCAGACGAATTGGTGGATTTATTAAGCGAGCCAGCTGCCTGGCGCAGCCTTTCCCAAACACCTGAACATTTGCCATTAACAACAGAAGAAAAAAATGACGGCCGTGAATTTATTGAAATCAATACAATGCGTTGGGCAGCGCTGTTACCCGGCGATGAAATCGAGTTGCCGGTTAATAGCGCAGGCGCGCGCTACACAGTAATCATTGATGGAATAGAAAAGCAGTCCAACGACTCCATTACCTGGCATGGTCATTTAAAAAATATTGATGGGCCGATGCTCGTCAGCCTCACCCAGGGTGAAGGTATTAGCCTGGGCGGATTCGATACCCCCAATGGCCACTATGTTATTCAGGTCAATGGCTCACAAGGCTGGGTTGCTTCTAGCTCGACATTGTTTAAACCCAATCCCGATCACCCAACCGACATAGTGATTCCGCCAACCGATGCGATGAGCCACCAATAATTTATTTCCGAAAAACACAACGGCAGGGTAGCTACATACGTCCAGTACACACGGCAACTAATAACAATGAACTTATTGAGTAGGTCAAATTATCATGAAGAAAATAGTTTCAAATATTTAT
>JACCED010357645.1_pt1 | contig 16632 bp, 13 predicted proteins | sample 7455021 | NCBI WGS metagenome assembly JACCED01 (sample SAMN15323456, study PRJNA562643) | freshwater metagenome | isolation source: river surface water | place: USA:Blue River Watershed | collected 2017-08-19 | reverse complement strand
CGCCCCGCAGCGGAGCTGCGATGCGTCGATTACAGTCCAAAAATGTTTGGAGAGGTCTGACCAATTTGATCAGACGCTTACTTGTATCATTGGCGCTAAAGTTCGACAAGCCTTGTCAAGCCTAGGCTGGTGCGTTTTTGTCACGCTTAAAGGACGCCGATCTTGCCTGCCCGGAAGTCCATGATCGCTTGCCGGATTTCGTCCTGCGTATTCATCACGAAGGGGCCATAGGCGGCGATTGGCTCATCAATAGGCTCGCCACCCAAGAAGAGCACGAGCGAATCTTCGAGCGCTTCGATCTCAAGCTGCGTGCCCTCTTGCGAGCAAGACACGAAACGCGAAGCGGCGATGTCTTGCGCACCATTGAGCTTCACGCGACCGGAGAGAATATTCACGAGCGCGGTGTCGCCGTCTTGCTGCGTGAGGGTCAGGCGGTCGCCTTTTCTCAAACGCATGTCGAGCACATCCATGCGTGTGAAAGTTTGCGCAGGTCCGTGCGTGCCTTCAAAGCTGCCTGCAATCACGCGGACAATGCCGTTTCCATCAGGCACTTTGACATTGGGAATGTCGCTTGCTCGAATATCCTGATAGCGAGGCGCGGCATTCTTGTCGCACTTGCGCAGATTGACCCAAAGCTGCGCCATCGACACAATGCCACCGCGCTTGGCGGCTTCGTGCGAATGAAATTCCTGATGCAAGAGTCCTGAGCCAGCTGTCATCCATTGCACATCGCCCACACCGATGGTGCCGTTATGTCCAGCCGAATCGCGATGTTCCACCTCGCCGGCATAGACGATGGTGACTGTCTCGAATCCTTTGTGAGGATGCGGGCCAACGCCGGGCGGTGTTTGCGAGGGTGGAAACTCGACCGGTGCGGCGTAATCAAACATCAGAAAGGGGCTGACATCTGACGTGAAAGCGAGATCCGCAAAGAGCGGACGCACATAAAACCCGTCTCCGACCCAATGTGGTTGCGGTGCTTCGATCACGCGCATGACGGATTTTTGGGTGCTGCTCATGGGAGGCCTCATTTCTGATGCCTCCCAGATATGTCTTGTTGGCGTTTTTACAAGTTCAGGCTTCGTCAATGATCGGGTTCGACAAGAGACCTACTTTCTCGATCTCAACCTCAACCGTGTCGCCAGCCTTCATCCAAAGCGGGGGCTTGCGCGCATGGCCAACGCCAGAGGGCGTGCCCATGACAAGCAGATCGCCGGGCTCCAGCGTGATGCCCTTGGTCGTATAAACGAGCGTCTCAACGACATTGAACGACATGTTCTTGGTATTGTCGCTCTGCACGACTTGCCCGTTCAGGCGGCACTCAATCTTGAGACCCGATGCACCCGGCGGTAATTCATCACTCGACACGAACATCGGACCGAAGCTGCCCGACTTGTCGAAATTTTTGCCCATGGTCCATTGCGTCGTGTGACGCTGGAAGTCACGCAGCGAACCATCATTGAAACAAGCATAGCCCGCTACGCAATCAAGCGCATTGTCAGCCGTCAAATTGCGTGCGCGCTTGCCGATGATGGCAACGAGCTCTGCTTCATAGTCGAATTTCTCTGACGTCTTGGGACGAACCAGCGCCGTGCCAGAAGGCACGAGCGAGGTCATGCCGCGCATGAAAAGCGTCGGATAATCGGGCCGATCATAAGGGCCTTCATTCACATGCTCAATGTAGTTGAGGCCGAGGCAGATGATCTTGCCGGGCGTTTCAACCGGCATTCGCAAGGCCACGGAAGCCAGTTTCACGCGATGGGCAACTGTTGCGCGTGCCGCAATCGCAGAGAGTGCACCAAGGCCGGGGCCACGCAGAACCGCGCCCAGTTCACGCGGGGCAGCCGCATCAACAGCGCTGAGGTCGATCACCTCATCACCCTGCACCACGCCAAGGCCCGGACCGTCCTTGCGGTCGAAAGCGACGATTTTCATGAACTCTCCCTCCCTCTTTGAGATGAGGGAGGAATAGCGGTTGAGCGCGTCAGGTCAAGCTTGCTTATTCAGCAGCTGCACGAGGCGCTTGCGGGTCAAAATCACGCCAATCAGTTGTTTTGGGGATGATGCGCTCCCATGAGGCCATGCGTTGGCGCTCATCATCGCTCATCTCAAGGCCCGGTGGTCGCTTGCCCTGCATGAAGTCCCGCACGGCCTGCACCATCACGCGGCGAAATTCGACAATGGCCAAATCGCTCGCACCGAGCTTTTCCTTGGTGCGATCCGCAATCGCGCCCATGCTTTCCTGCATGGCGATATCCTGATTGGGGAAGCCACGAATGCCGGTGAAGCTGCCGAGCTTCATCTCTTGCCGGTCTTGCGCATAGCGGTTTGCCGCATTGTTTATCTTGCGATAGGTCGGATCAAGATCAATGCCGAGTTGTGTGCCGGTGAAGCGACGCCATGCATCTGTATCCACACCCTCACCCGTATCGGTCCAAGCGGTGAGATAGATGGCGTTATGCGTATCATCGAGTGGCACGCTCATCTGATGCACATTGTAGACATTGTTGGGCGGGATGAGCACATTGAAAGGCGCGACAAAGCAGGTCACGCGCACATAGTCGCTCGTTGCAGCATTCTGGATGGGTCTGCGAATGGCAGCATAGCGGAAGCCATAAGGCATTTCCTGCGCCTGCAAGCGCGGTGATTTATCTGTACTGGGGCGTTGCCACGCAGTGCCGGTGGCAGTTGAGCTATTGACGCGCGCAGCCGGCATATCAGTTGAATGCAGGCTTGATGAATGCGCTGAATCAACCGCCCCTTCCAGGCCTTGTGCCCAGTTGGATTCGATCACCACTTTCAGATGCGCGATGCGCGTCGTATCGCTGGGTGCAAAGATCGGACGCTGAAATGGCGGTTGCTCTTCCTTCGGACCCATATAGATCCAGATGACGCCGCCGCATTCTTCTACCGGATAGGCCTTGTGCTTCACCTTCGCGCAAAGGCCACTCTCCGGCGGCTCGGATGACATATCCGTGCAGTTGCCCTCAACGTCGAATTTCCAGCCGTGATAAAGGCAGCGCAATCCGCCTTCTTCATTGCGGCCATAAAAGAGCGAAGCCTTGCGATGCGGACATTGTTCTTCCATCACGCCCACGCGGCCATCGCTGTCCCGGAAAGCGACGAGATTCTCTCCAAGCAAGCGCACCCGCACGGGGTCGCCGTCAGGTTCTGGCAATTCTTCGCTCAAGCAAGCGGGCAGCCAGTAACGGCGCATCATCTGTCCCATGGGCGCATCGCCTTCGACGCGGCACAAAAGCTCATTCTCTTCACGGGTCAGCATGGTTCCTCCGCTGGAACAACTTAGCTATCTAATATGAGCCATGATAACGCTGCACCTTGCCGGAGTCGAGATACAAAAAGCCCGGCACATGGCCGGGCTTTGCAGTTTGATCAGACTCCTAGCGGCAGCCTTCGAGTTTGCTCGCTGTATTTTCCAGCTTGAACGGGCCAAGTTGCTGGATCGCATAGTCAACAAATTCGTGATTCACGAGGCGCTCTGCAGCGTGCTCCGCCTTCACCAGCCCCTCTTTCACGTAATATTTCTGCATGTCGAGGACGGCAGGCATGTTGACACGGCCATTTGGATTGCGCGCAGGCCAAGGAAATTTCTCGATCATCTCGGCGCGTTCTTCAAGACCCGTCCGCACGATGATGTCGATCACTTCCTTGCGGTTGGAGCCCCCATGATAGGCCTGGCAGTAGTCATAGACGCCGCGCTGATAGGCGACATAGTAGCGGCGCAACAGATCCTTGTTTTTGGCAGCCCAATCCGTGTTGACGAAATTGACGGCAATGGTCAGCGGCTTGGGGTCAGCATAATCGTCCGGATCCGCGATGATCTTGCCAATGCCGCGATCAACATATTGGAGCGCCCAAGGTTGAATGACGAGGGCGGCATCAATCGCCTTGTTGGTGAGGGCAATACCCATATTCACGAAGGACAGGACTTTGATATCCACATCCTTGATGCCGAGATTATATCTGCCGAGGATCTTGGCCACTTCATAGGTTGTGACTGAGCCCATCGCATTTGATGCAATGCTGCGGCCTTTCAGATCGGCTGGCGTCTTGATGACATCTGCGAGATCCGGGCGGATGAGAAGCTTGTGGCCCAAGGGAGTCGAAACGCGATCGGCAACAATGGTGAGTGGCAGATTGCGCTCAAGCGCGTTGAAGTAATTCACCGCAATGCCGCCCTCGACAATTTGCAGCTGGTTCTGGGCGAGCAGCGTGACGACATTGGCCGCTGAATCGAGATTTTCAATCTCCACCCTCACGCCCGCTTCCCTGAAATAGCCCTTCTCAACCGCAATCATGGTCGCAGCCGTTGCAAGCGCTTTGGCAATGCCAACCTTGACGACGACTTCCTGCGCAAAGCTTTGCGTAGCAAGGCCCGTCAGCGCGAGTGCCAATGCGGCAGATTTTAGTCGCAACATTTTATCCTCCCTGAGGCGTGGACGCCTTCATTCCCTCAACGGATTACTTGCTTTGCCGCCTTGCTTCAAGAAGCAGCCCCCAGCACATAGCGCCCTTGCTGGTCACGTGTGAGTGTGCTGGTCGAACGCAGGCGATCAAGCTCGCGCACCACTTCGCGTCCATCGCGGCTTGCAATCGCGGCCATTAGCTCTTCAAAATATTTGGGTCCGGCCTTCAGTGCCTCTTCTATGGAGGCGAAGCGCTTACCGTCAAAGCGCGGCGCTTGTGGGACGCTGATATCCAGCCGGTCTTGCGAGCCGAAAGGCCAGGTGCAATCGAAGCCTGCTTTTGCGCCATTGTGTGACCCGTTCAGGGAAGGATCGAGTGGCATGGCGCGCAAGCCCTCCATGATGAGCAAATCGCGGTCGGCCTGAAACCGCGTGGCAAGCGCCCAATCCATTTGCTCATCATTGGTGATGTCGATATCCGGATCAACAACGAAGACATGTTTGGCATTGGCGAGTGAACCAAGGGTCGCAGCAATCGCATTGCGTGCTTCACCGGGCACACGTTGGCGAATGGCGATGCGAATATTGAGCAAACCGCCGCTTGAGGCTGCTGCGTAAACCGCGACAGGTTCGCGCACGGCCGTCTCAAGTGCGCGCCAGACGGTGAGTTCAGCGCGCAATGCGGCCAGTTGCGCCGTATCTGTGCGTCCCAGTGCGGGGCCGCTGATACTCATGGTCTGGAATAGCGCATCCTTCCGGCAGGTGATGGCTGTGAGATGGAAAACGGGGTTGCGCTTCAGCGCTCCATAATAGCCCAGAAACTCGCCATAGGGCCCTTCGGGTTCCACATGGCCGCGTTCATCAAGATAGCCTTCCAGCACCATCTCGGCATCAGCTGGCACGCGAATATCATTGGTAACGCATTTCACCACGCCGAGTGGCTTGTCGCGCAAGGCTGCAACGACGCCCAACTCATCCACCGGCAGGCGCATCATGGCTGCGACATAATCGACAGGATGCGCACCAACAACAAAACTCACCGGCAGGCGCTCACCAGCGCGGCTGCTTGCTTCATAAATGGCCTTGAGGTCACTTGGAGCAACAAGATCAGCGCCCGCTTCGCGCGGCCCTCGCAGCATCAGGCGGCGAATGCCCACATTGGTGAGCCCTGATTTCGGGTCGAGCACATAATCAATGGCCGATGAGATATAGGGTGCGCCATCGAGGCCGTGTTGCAGATGCACGGGCAAGCGAGTCAGATCCGCATCCGCGCCTTGCAGCACCACTTGCTGACAGGGGGCCTGCGCGCGCGGCACTTCGAGGATTTGCGGCTGATTGCGCAGGCGCCGCTGCACCTCATTGAAGAGGCCGGCGGGCGTCACGCCGAAGGCGCGCGCAAGGCGCGAGCGGCTGGCGCAAACACTCGCCACCACTTCCTGTGCGTCTGGCCCCGCGCTGCGGAACAAGACCGCTCGTGGATTGCCGTCGATGATCAAGGGGAGATTGGCAAGGTCTGTATTTTCGGTCCGCTCGTCGAGTTCCTCTTCGGGCAGATTTTCGACAAAGCGGCGCAGGCGAAATTCTTCGAGATCGACTGCGGCCGAACCGCCCAGACTAGTGGCCTCACCCATGGTCGTTTCCACATGCTTGTTGATGTTGTAAAAGCGTGCCCGCACCTTAGCGGGTGGCGATTGAAAGGCAAGGGAAGCGGCGGGAGGTTCGTGGTGGCAGTGCAAGGCACGAGAAGGGGCAGCCGCCCATGGGTGGGCCAGTCACTGCCGCGCTTTGAGGATCTGCGCCTGTTGAGTGGCGCGGGCCGCTATACAGATGACATCAATCTGCCCGGTCAGGCCTATGCCGCTTTCCTGCGCTCACCCCATGCCCATGCGCGCATCATCCGCATCGACACTGCGCAAGCGCTTGCGAGGCCGGGTGTGCTGGGCATCCTGACGGGTACAGATTACGCCGCCGAGGGGTTCGGGGGTTTCCCGCAAGGGGCTGTGTCAGCCGATGCGGTGGAATGGAAGCGCGGCGCCTTTCAGGCAAGCCTTGGCCATCTGGTGCATGAGAAGCTGCATCTGCCCTTCGCCATCGACAAGGTGCGCTATCCCGGTGAAGTCGTCGCCATGATCGTGGCTGAGACGCGTGAACTTGCGCGTGATGCGCTGGAATGGCTCGATGTGACTTACGAGCTTCTGCCAAGCGTCACAGATGGCGTTGCAGCCTTGTGTGAAGGTGCGCCGCAGCTTTGGGATGACGTGCCCGGAAATCTCGCCGTGGATGCGGATGTGAATGATCGCAGTGGCCTTGAAGAGGCCTTTGCCAAAGCTCACCACATTGTCGCGCAAAGCTTTCGCAGCCAGCGCACAGTGACGGCACAAATGGAGCCGCGCGCGGCCTTGGGCGATTATGACGCGCAGGCCGATCGCTATGTGCTCATCTCTGGCTGTCAGGGCGCGCATCGTTTGCGCATGAGTATCTGTGCTGCAATGAAAGTACCGCAAGAGCAGATGCGCGTGATTGTGCCTGATACGGGTGGTGGCTTCGGCACGCGCACGAATAGTTATGCCGAGCAGCTTGGCGTCGTCTGGGCAGCCCGCAAATTCGCTCGCCCGGTCAAATGGACTGGCGATCGCAGCGAATGTTTCCTGAGCGACTATCAGGGTCGTGATAGCGTGACCCATGCGCGCATGGCTTTCGATAATGAAGGGCGCATCCTTGCTTATGATGTCGAGATCGTCAGCAATGTCGGCGCGCATATGGTGGCCTATACGCCTTTACATAATGGCTGGCGCGTGGGCACAACAGTTTATGACATTCCTAAAGCTGGTGTGCGCTTGAAAGCTGCACTGAGCAACACAGTACCCATTGCGCCTTATCGTGGAGCAGGGCGGCCCGAAGCAACACTTGTCATCGAGCGGTTGCTGGATATCGCAGCGCAAGATTTGCAGATGGACCGCATCGAGATCCGTCGTCGCAACATGATTCCGCTCGCGAAGCTTCCCTATCGCACAGCCTCTGGCCTCACTTATGATAGTGGCGACTTCTTGGGCAATATGGACAAGGCACTTGCGCTTTCCAACTGGCACGATTTCGAAGGCCGTCGGAAACAGGCGGCCATGCGTGGCAAGCTTGCGGGTATTGGGCTTGCCAATTATGTCGAGACACCTGTTGGCGCGCCGCATGAGCGTGTGGAACTCTTTGTGCGGCCAGAAGGTCATGTAGAGCTGATTGTCGGCACACAGACAACGGGTCAGGGACATGAGACAAGCTTTGCACAGGTCGTTGCTGATCTTGTCGGCGTTACCCCCTATCAGGTGCGCCTGATTTATGGTGACACAGACAAAGTCGAATCTGGCGGCGGCTCGCATTCGGATCGTTCCATGCGCATGGCTGGGACATTGATGGTGGAGGCCGCTGACAAGGTGATTGCGCAAGGCAAGGCGATTGCTGCGCGCCTGCTAGGTGTCACGGTTGAGCAAGTGCAATTTGCAGATAGTCTCTTCCAGACAGCCGATAACAATCAGCGTTTCGACATTTTCGATCTCTCGCGCGCTCAACCGCGGGACGAAGTTTTGATGGCGAAATGCACCTTGAGCGGGCGCATTCCCGCCCATCCCACGGGGGCTGCTGTCTGCGAGGTTGAGATTGATCCTGAAACAGGTGTGATCGAGATTGTCGATTATGCGACGGTTGACGATGCGGGACAGCCGGTCAATCCGCTCATTCTGCATGGGCAGGTTTACGGCGGCATCGTGCAAGGGGCTGGCCCCGCTTTGAGTGAAGGCGTGCTTTATGATGATGCAGGCCAGGTGCTGAGCGGCAGTTTCATGGATTATGCCATGCCCCGTGCTGCGCAATTCCCGCATTTCAAGGTGGAGATGGCTGAACATGCCACGCGAGGGAATCCGCTGCGGATCAAGGGTGGCGGCGAGGGTGGCACGACGCCGGCGTCGGCGGTTGTGATGAATGCCATCTGCCATGCCTTGTCGGCTGCGGGTGTGCGCCATCTCGAAATGCCGGCCACACCGGAGCGTGTCTGGGCTGCTATCCAGCAGGCAAGACGCTGGGGTTTGCCGTGAGGGCGAACTCATGTTAGGCGGGTTTCAAGCTGATGCGTGGAGGAGATGAGCATCATGAAGCGTAGTACAAATCGCATTCTGACGAGCCATGTGGGCAGCCTCATCCGCCCCGAGCCTTTGCGCGAATTCATCCGCGCGCGCCAGACGCGCAAGCCCTATGATGAAGCAGCCTACAAGGCCTGCCTTGCATCCAGCGTCAAAGACATTGTACGGCAACAAAAGGCCGCTGGCATCGATGTGCCCAGCGACGGCGAATTCGGGAAGTCGATCTCCTGGTCGCAATATGCGCTGACCCGCTTGAGCGGCTTTGAGCGTCGCCCTTTCTCTGGCGTCAATCCTTTCGCGACGGGTGCCGATCGCACACGCTTCGCCGCCTTCTATGCCGAGATGGATTCGCGCGATCCGCCAAACACCAATGCGGAATCAGTTTGCACCGGCCCTATCACCTATACGGGCCATGCCGAGTTGCAGCAGGACATCGACAATTTCAAAGCTGCCATTGCGGGCCAGGGTTTTGAAGACGCCTTCCTGCCAGTTGCTGCGATCTCCAGTGTCATTCCTGACCGCAAGAACGAATATTACAAGACAGACGAGGACTGCACCATTGCACTCGCGGAAGCGATCCGCGTTGAATACAAGATGATCACCGATGCTGGTTTGCTGGTGCAGTTGGACGACGCGCGTTTTGCGGTGACATATGATCGGATGGTGCCGCCCAAAACCTTCAAAGATTATATGGCCTGGCTTGAGCGCATGGTCGAGATCATCAATCATTCGCTCGAAGGGATCCCGGAAGACAAAGTGCGTTACCATGTGTGCTGGGGCAGCTGGCCGGGCCCGCATACGACGGACATTCCGCTGCGCGAGATCGTGCATCAGATCTTGAAGATCAAGGCAGGCGCCTTTGTGATTGAAGGTGCCAATCCGCGCCATGAACATGAATGGAAAGTCTGGAAGGATGTGAAATTGCCCGCAGGCAAGGTCCTCATTCCGGGCGTCATCAGTCATGCGACCAATGTAGTTGAGCATCCCGAACTCGTGGCCGAGCGTATCGTACGTTACGCCAAGCTCGTTGGTCGCGAGAATGTCATCGCCAGCACCGATTGCGGCTTTGCGCAGGGCCCGCTTCTGCAGCGCGTGCATGAGTCGATCATGTGGGCGAAGTTTGAGGCGCTTGCTGAAGGCGCAAAGCTCGCGACCAAAGAGCTTTGGGGCTAATGAAAAAGGGCCGGTGAAAACCGGCCCTTCTTTTTTGCATCAGGGATTTTTCTTCCAGGCCGGTGGCTCATCTGCATCAATGAGCACAAAGGCCATACGGCAGACTTTGTCGCTATTATTGACCCAGGCGTGATTGGTGCCTTGCTGCACCATAATGTCACCCGCCTTCATATGGACTTCGCTATCATCAAGCAGCATGTCGATCTCGCCCTCAAGCACGAATGCATAATCGACGCTCTTGGTGCGATGGGTGAAAGGGTGGCGCGCAGGCTTGTCACTGTGGCCGTGGTTAATCCCCATCTCTTTCAACATGGCTTCATTGCTGATGCCGCTTGTGTCCCCTGCGGGTGGAAAATCAACCACGCGCAAAATGCTGCCGCGCGGCGGAGGGGCAACGGGTGATTCACGATCTGCACGATCAGCATTGCTTGCGATGTGGACGGGTGATTCATCCGTCACCCAAAGCAGGGTGGAGACGAGGCCGGTTGCCGCACGCACACGCTGATTGGGGGCGGCGCCATCCATCACGACGACGGCTTTGCCGCTGTCATCATGTCCGGTGACAATGCGGCGAACGGGGCGGGGTTTTGTATCACTCATATCACCCTCGCAGTTTCAGGTCGCGCGTGGCGGGCGTGATCAGCTCTTCCACATTCATCATGCGTGGAATGAGTTTCTGCTCGTACGAATATTGGATAATGAGTTCGAGATTTTTGCGGTTCTCATCCCAGCCGAAAGGATGCACATCAATGCCATCGGCAGGGGCGGGCATGGCAGCTTTGGAAGCTTTCAACATGCGCCAGACTTCCTGCACGACGTCGGGCCGCTTGGCGACTTCGTCAGACACTGTGAAGAAGTGATTGACGGTCACGGCTCCCGTCTTTTTGTGCCACTCAACAGCCGCTTGCTTGGCATTAGGGATGAGGGTTTTGGCGCGCGGCTCATTGGGAATCTCGCCGCCAATGATGACGGCGTCAAAGAGGCCTTCAAACATCAGCTCTTCCATCGTCTTGCCATTGGGCTCGAAGCGCGACAGGAAGGCAGGCTCTTTATATTCCGCGACATGCGGATCTTCATATGTGTACCAGTGAACCTTGTTGATATCGACACCGTATTCGCTGCCGAGCAGGCCGCGCACCCAAGCGCCCGTTGTTTGCGTGTAAGCACGCACGCCCACGCGTTTGCCTTCGATTTGCTTCGGCGTGATGTCACCCTTGCGGCAGTCGTAAGAGATGCAATTGTGCTGGAAGCGGCCCACCATCACAGCGGGTAGCATCACAATCGGCTTACCCCAAGCGAGTGCTTGCAACAGCGTAACGATGGCAAGCTCGCTTGCGTCGAACTTTCCTTCGCGCACATACGGTTTGAAGCTTTGATTGGCGATCTTGGTGCCGTTAAATTCAAACTTCACCAGATCGGATGAAACTTCGCCGCTCTTGAGTGCTTTGCTGATCGCATAATCAGCGAGATTGGTGTTGAGCGTGACAGGGCCGCTGGTCGCAACTGGCTTGAACATGGGTTCATCTCCGCAGGGCTCGCGGAGGAGAACTGTGCCACGAGCCTCACATTGGGAAAGGGGCGCGTATATCGAACGCACCCCGGTTTGATTACCGGCCGACGAGGGCGCGCGTCTTTTCCAGTGTCGAGAAATTGCGCGGAGCCGAGCACATCAGGAAGCGATAACCCTCGTCAATCACGCGCTGCGCATTAGACACTTCCACATGCGGGTGGCCGACAACGACATTCATCTCCTTGCAGATGGCGACGACTTCAGCCATGGCCTCGAGCACGACGGGATGCTCCGTCTGGCGTGGATAGCCAAGCTCTTGTGAGAGGTCGCCTTCGCCAATCAGAATGGCACCGATGCCGGGCACATTCTTCAAAATGTCACGCAGATTCTTGATGCCCATCGTGTCTTCAATCTGGATCACAACAAGGATTTCCCCTTGCGGCGCCAGTGGCCACACATCAGCGCGCTGGTAATACTCCTGTTGCGTGATGCCCCAATAGCGGCAAGCCTGCATCGGGCCATCGCCACGAATGCCTTGCGGTTCATAAAGCGGCTTGTCTTTCAGACGAGCATAGCGGCAGGCAGCGACGGCATTATAGGCCTCTTCCACCGATGAGATATGGGGGAAGACGACGCCATAGCAACCAAGATCGAGCGCCTGTTTGGCGAGGAACTGATTCTTCTCGATGCCATTCGCTGGAATACGTGCAAGCGGCGTGATGGCGGGAGCGGGCGAGCCTTGCTTCAGAATTTGTCCCCGATTGAGCAGATATTGCAGGCTGTCGCGAAGTCCGCGCACATCCCACCCCTGATGCTCGCCTTCAAAGACGACACCATCATATTTGGCTTGCTGCAATTCAATCGCGACTTGTGGCTCGCAAGGGGCGAAGAGCGAGAAACAATGCTGGCCTTGTTCCAGCGCGCGGATCATTCCGTTGAGACGCGGAAGAGACATAAAACCTCCCGTTGAAATGAAACCGCGCGCCTTTTGGGGCGCGCGGCAAGGTGAGATGATTAGAAGGTCTGGCGCTTGTGGCCGCGTGCGGTCAGAAGCTTGTCGAGGCGCGGATAGACATTGCGCGCATTGCCTTCAAAGATCTTGTAGCGCTGCTCATCAGTGAGGCCCTTGACCTGATCGATGTAACGCTTGGTGTCGTCATAATCGAAGCCGGTTTCCGGATCGACACCCTGCACAGCGCCGACCATTTCAGAGGCGAAGAGCACATTATCGATCGGGATCACGCGCGTCAGCAATTCAATGCCGGGCAGGTGATAAACGCAGGTGTCGAAATAGACATTCTTCATCAGATATTCGACGAGCGGCGGCTTCTTCATGTTGAGGCACAGACCGCGATAGCGACCCCAGTGATAGGGCACTGCCCCACCACCATGCGGAATGACAAATTTCAGCGTCGGGAAATCCTTGAACAGATTGCCCTGAATGAGCTGCATGAAGGCCGTTGTATCAGCATTGATGTAATGCGCGCCGGTCGCATGGAAGTTGGGGTTGCAAGATGAGGAGACGTGGATCATCGCCGGAACTTCCAGTTCCACCATCTTCTCATAAAGCGGATACCAATATTTGTCGGTGATCGGCGGGTCAGTCCACCAGCCGCCCGACGGGTCGGGATTGAAGTTCACGCCGACGAAGCCGAGTTCCTTCACGATTCGCTCAAGCTCAGGAATGCAGTTCTTGGGGCTGACGCCGGGATATTGCGGCAGCTGGCCCACGGGCACGAAATTGTCAGGCAGCAGGCTGCAGACGCGGTGGATCATGTCATTCGACAGGCGCGTCCATTCCAGCGAGGTTGCTTCCGTGCCGACGTGATGGGCCATGCCAGAGGCGCGGGGCGAAAAGATCGTCATGTCGCTGCCACGGGCCTTCTGGAAGGCGAGCTGCTTTTGCACCGACTCCACGATCTGATCGTCAGAAATCTTGAGTTCGCCGGAGGGGCGACGGCTTGCATCGGCCAGACCCGCGAGCTGCTTGTCGCGGAAGGTCTGCATCGCGGCAGGCTCGGTCGTGTAGTGGCCATGGATGTCGATAATCATAGTGCCTCTTCCTCAGTGGGCGGCGGCGGGTGTGGTCCCGTTTTCCGTCGCGTTGCAGCTCGCCCGTGGGGGCGTGGGATGAGGCGTGGCCCGGTGCGCCTGCAAGTGCTGCTCCGGTTCCATGGCTCCTCCCCTTGAGCTCTTGTCTAGTCAGCCGCGCGCGCGCTGGCAAGCGCGCTGGGGCTCTCGACAAGCTTGCGCGCGCCAGCGTCACATGCTCTCACTGTTTCCGACAAAGGGCCGCGCGGCCCGACCATTCAGGGTGGAGACTATGGCGCTTCAATATCTCTCCGGCTTCGGCAATAGTTTTGAGACCGAAAGCCTGCCGGGCGCGCTGCCCGTGGGCCGCAATTCGCCGCAAAAATGCCCCTACGGCCTCTATGCGGAGCAATTGAGCGGCTCGCCCTTTACCGCGCCGCGTGCGGATAATCAGCGGTCCTGGCTCTATCGCATCCGTCCCTCGGTTAAGCATAATGGGCGTTTCAGCAAGGTGGAGGGTGGTTTTTGGCGCAGTGCGCCATGCGCTGAGGCTGACACGCCGCCGGGACAAATGCGCTGGAGCCCGCAGCCGATCCCCGCAGAGCCCGTCACCTTGCTGCAAGGTTTGCGCAGCATGACGACGGCGGGTGATGCTGGCGCGCAAGGCGGTATGGGCGCGCATATCTATCTCGCGACCAAGAACATGCAGGATGAGTATCTCGTCAATGCCGATGGCGAAATGCTCTTTGTGCTGCAGCAAGGTGGGCTGCGCTTTGTTACCGAGCTTGGCATCATCGAAGCGACGCCGGGTGAAATTGTCGTCATTCCGCGCGGTGTGAAGATGCGCGTTGAATTGCTCGATACTGCTGCACGCGGTTACATCTGCGAGAATTATGGTGGCGCATTCCGACCGCCAGAACGTGGGCCGATTGGGGCCAATTGCCTCGCGAATTCGCGCGATTTCCTGACGCCGGTTGCAGCTTATGAAGATCGCGAAGGGCCTTGCACGCTTTACATGCGCGCCAATGGACAAACATGGAAAACGCAGTTGCAGGCCTCGCCCCTTGATGTGGTGGCTTGGCACGGGAATTACGCGCCTTACAAATATGATCTACGCCGTTTTTCGCCTGTGGGCGCGGTGCTGTTCGATCATCCGGATCCGTCGATCTATACTGTGCTCACAGCGCCGTCAGATACGCCCGGCATGGCGAATGTTGACTTGGTGATCTTTCCAGAACGCTGGTCAGTTGCCGAAAATACGTTCCGCCCGCCATGGTATCACGTCAATATCATGTCGGAATTTATGGGACTGATTTACGGCCAATATGATGCGAAGCCGCATGGTTTCGTACCGGGCGGCGCGAGTTTGCACAACTCCATGATGCCACATGGTCCCGACATGGATGCGTTTGAACATGCGAGCACGGTCGAGCTGAAACCAGTCAGGATGGAAAACACTCTGGCCTTCATGTTCGAGACGCGCTATCCGCAGCGTGTCACCTCATTCGCTGCGCAATCTCCCACTCTTCAGGAGGATTATGTGGATTGCTGGAGCGGTCTCAAGAAGCATTTCGACCCCAATCGCCCGTGAGTGTACCATGACGCCGAATGATCCCGCTTTGCGCTCCTTCATCGAGGTTGGACCGCAGAGTGATTTTCCGATTCAAAACTTGCCATATGGCGTCTTCTCAATCGCTGGATCTGCGCCGCATATTGGCGTTGCGATAGGAGACTTCATTCTGGATCTTGCAGTGCTTGAAGCGGCTGGATTGCTGCCCGTTGAAGCGCGGGCATCTGTCTTCAATCAGCCTGCCTTGAATGCATTCATGGCGCTTGGTCCAGCGCAATGGTCTAAGATCCGCGCGCGCATTAGCGAGCTGTTGCGTCAGGATGTAGCGACACTGCGTGATGATGCGGCCTTGCGGAGCCGGGCGCTTGTGCCACGTGGTTCCGCGCAAATGCATCTGCCCTTTGAGGTGAAGAGTTTCAGCGACTTTTACTCCTCCCTTCAACATGCCACCAATGCAGGCATGATCTTGCGCGGGGCCAATGCGGCTTTGATGCCAAATTGGCGCCATATGCCGATTGGCTATAACAGCCGTGCCAGCACAGTTGTTGTGAGTGGTACACCCATTCGTCGCCCGCTTGGACAATTGAAATCAGGCGATACGCCGCCCGTGATGGGCGCTTGCGGCAAGCTCGATTTCGAATTGGAAATGGGTGTTGTGCTGGGTCAAGATTCTGCCATGGGCGAGATGATTGGCGAGGCCCAGGCGCAAGACATGATTTTCGGTTTTGTGCTACTGAATGACTGGAGTGCGCGCGATATTCAGGCATGGGAATATCAGCCGCTCGGTCCCTTTTTGGCGAAAGCCTTTGCCACAACGATCTCGCCATGGATTGTCACGAAAGAGGCGCTGGAGCCGTTCCGTGTTGCGACACCTGCGCAAGAGCCGCAGCCGCTGCCCTATCTGCGCCAGAGCGGGCTCAATAATTACAATGTCACGCTGGAAGTGTGGTTGCGCTCGCAAAAGATGACCACGCCTGTGCAGATCACGCAGAGCAATTTCCGCTATCTCTATTGGTCTAGCGTGCAGCAATTAATGCATCACGCTTCGACTGGTTGCGCGATGCGTGTGGGTGATTTGTTGGGCTCAGGCACGATCAGTGGAGATGAGGTGAGCGAGCGTGGCAGCTTGCTTGAAATCTCATGGAACGGCACGCAGCCGCTCACCCTGCCGAGTGGTGAGGCGCGCAGCTTTTTGGAAGATGGCGATGAGCTGATCTTCCGTGGCTTTGCGCAAGGCAATGGCTATCGCATCGGCTTTGGTGAGGCCGCGGGCATGATTACGCCCGCTCTTCCCGTGCCGCGCTGATCAGCGCTGCTTGCCAACCACGCCATCCCACCACGGGCATTCGCCCGGCATGAGATTGTAATTGCCTTCGAGCACCTGAACGGGACGACGCAAACCGCGCTCTGCATTTTGAATGCAGAGTTTGCGCGCCTCCATCTTGCTTTCAGGTGTCATCCATGAGCGTTCATGGCCCCACAGACTCGGCCCTTCTGTGCGATGGGTTGCTTCCCAAGTTGCAGGGTCGATCAGCTGCCCACCCCAGCCATGTTCGGTGATGAAGCCCGACGGTGTGTGGGTGTAATAAGAGGTCATGTAATCACCGCAGTGACGGCCCAGAGTTACAGCAAGGCGACCCTCTTCCATCAGGGCAAGATCGAGCCCCTGACCCACATCATCAAGGCTGAAATGCTCGATCATCATGTGATGTGTTGAGCGCTTGCCTGTTTCGATCAGCGCGAAGGAATGATGGCGCGGATTGACGTGGAAGAAATAGGCTTCGAACGGCTTGT
>JACCED010778430.1_pt1 | contig 16650 bp, 12 predicted proteins | sample 7455021 | NCBI WGS metagenome assembly JACCED01 (sample SAMN15323456, study PRJNA562643) | freshwater metagenome | isolation source: river surface water | place: USA:Blue River Watershed | collected 2017-08-19 | reverse complement strand
CCAACGCCGGCCCCTCGCAGTACGCCGGCGAGCAGTGCAACCCCTACTTCTTCAGCGTCTCCTACCAGAACGACAACCAGCACGAGGCGGTGGGCAAGACGGTGCAGGACAAGGGCTTCAAGAAGGTGGCCCTCATCGCCCCCAACTACCCCGCCGGCAAGGACGCCCTCACCGGCTTCAAGCGCTTCTACAAGGGTGGCGAGGTGGTGATGGAGAGCTACACCCCGCTGAACATGCTGGACTACGGCGCCGAGCTGTCCAAGCTGCGCGCGGCCCGGCCTGATGCCGTCTATATCTTCCTGCCCGGCGGCCTGGGCATCAACTTCATCAAGCAGTTCGTGGGCGCCGGCCTGTCCAAGGACATCACCCTCTTCGGCCCCGGCTTCTCCGGCGACGAGGACGTGATCCGCGCGGTGGGCGACCCGATGCTGGGCATGTTCAACACCTCGCAGTGGGCGCACGACCTGGACAACGCCGCCAACAAGCGCTTCGTCGCCGAGTTCGAGAAGGAATACGGCCGCCTGCCCACGCTGTACGCGTCCCAGGGCTACGACGCCGCGCGCCTGATCGACGCCGCGGTGCGCGACACCAAGGGCAAGCTGGAGGACAAGGCCGCCGTGCGCAAGGCGCTGGCCGCCGCGAAGTTCGACTCGGTGCGGGGCGCCTTCAAGTTCAACACCAACCAGTTCCCGATCCAGGACTACCACCTGCGCGTCATCACCAAGGACAACCGCGGCCGGGTGACCAACCGCACCATCGGCACGGTGTTCAAGGCCCACGGCGACGCCTACGCGGCCAACTGCAAGATGCCGGCGATGTGACGTCGTGACCGGGATCCTGCTGCTCGAACAGTCCCTCAACGGCCTGCAGTTCGGGCTGATGCTGTTCCTGCTGGCCGCCGGCCTCACGCTGGTGTTCGGCATCATGGACATGATCAACCTGGCCCACGGCTCGCTGTACATGGTGGGCGCCTACCTGGCGGCCACCGCGGCGGCCGCCTCGGGCTCCTTCCTCGCGGGCGTGGCCGCGGGCGTGGCCGGTGCCGCCGTCTTCGGCGTGCTGCTGGAGGTGTCGCTGCTGCGGCGCCTGTACCAGCGGGATCACCTCTCCCAGGTGCTGGGCACCTTCGCGCTGCTGCTCATGGCCAACGAGGCGGTGCGTTTCATCTGGGGCTCGCAGCCGATCGCCCTCAGCCCCCCCGCGGCGCTGGCCGGGCCGGTGGAACTGCTGCCCGGGTTCACCTACCCCGCCTATCGGCTCCTGATCATCGGTGTGGGCCTGGCGGTGGGCGTGGCGCTGTGGTGGCTGATCACCCGCACCCGACTGGGCATGCAGGTGCGCGCCGGCGCCTCCAACCGCGAAATGGCGATGGCCATGGGTGCCAACGTGCGGCGCCTGTTCACCGGCCTGTTCGCCCTGGGCGCGGCGCTGTGCGGCCTGGCCGGCAGCCTGCTGGGGCCGCTGCTGGCGGTGCAGGTGGGCATGGGCGAAAGCATCCTGATCCTGGCGTTCGTGGTCATCGTGATCGGCGGCATCGGCTCGATGCGCGGCGCGCTGCTGGGGGCGCTGCTGGTGGGCGTGGTGGACACCGCCGGCCGCACCCTCATTCCCCTGGCCTTCGCGCAGGTGCTCTCGCGCGAGGCGGCCGACAACGCGGGGCCGGCGGTGGCCTCGATCCTCATCTACCTGCTGATGGCGTGCGTGCTGTTCTGGAAACCGCGCGGGCTGTTCCCCTCCCATGGCTGAAGGCGTGGGCGATCGCATGACGAGCGGCCTGGACCATCGCCTGGGCGGCGGGCTGGCCGCGGCCCTGGCGCTGGCGCTGATCGCGCTGCCCTGGGTGGCGCAGGCGCTGGGCGGCGAGTTCTACATCGGCCTGGCCTCGCGCATCCTGATCTTCGCGCTGGCGGCCACCAGCCTGAACCTGGTGCTGGGCTTCGGCGGCATGGTGAGCTTCGGCCATGCGGCCTTCGTGGGCCTGGGCGCCTACAGCGTCGCGGTGCTGGCGCAGGCCGGCATCGACCAGGCGCTGGTGGCCTGGCCGCTGGCGATGGCGGTGGCGGGCCTGGCGGCCCTGGCCATCGGCGCGGTGAGCCTGCGCACGCAGGGCGTGTACTTCATCATGATCACGCTGGCCTTCGCGCAGATGCTGTACTTCCTGATGGTGTCGCTCAAGGCCCTGGGCGGCGACGACGGCATCAACCTCGCCGGCCGCTCGCGCCTGCCGGGGCTGGATCTGGCCGACGACACGCGCCTGTACTACGCAGTGCTGGTGGCCTGCGCGCTGGGCTTCCTGGCGGTGTGGCGCCTGCTCAATGCGCCCTTCGGCCACGCGCTGCAGGCGGTGCGCGAGAACCCGGTGCGCATGGCGGCCCTGGGCTTTCCGGTGCGGCGCATCCAGCTGGCCGCCTTCACCGTGGCCGGCGCGCTCGGCGGCCTGGCCGGCGCGCTGCTGGCCAACCACGGCAGTTTCGTCAGCCCCTCGCTGATGCAGTGGCACCAGTCGGGCGTGCTGATGGTGATGGTGATCCTCGGCGGCGTGGGCCACCTGTGGGGCGGCGTGATCGGCGCGGTGGCCTTCCTGCTGCTGGAGGAAGTCCTGGGCCACTACACCATGCACTGGCAGTTCATCCTCGGCGCGATCCTGCTGGCGGTGGTGCTGGTGGCGCCCAACGGGCTGTCGAGCCTGCGCGCCGCCTGGAGGAAGCGGGCATGACCGCACCCGGCACGCCCTCGCCGCTGCTGCTGGTCGAAGGCCTCATCAAGCGCTTCGGTGGCCTGGCCGCCACCGACGGCTGCGACCTGTCGCTGCGCGAGGGCGAGATCCATGCCCTCATCGGCCCCAACGGCGCGGGCAAGACCACCCTCATCCACCAGCTGTCCGGCGCGCTGGCGCCGGACGCTGGGAGCATCCGCTTCGCCGGCCGGGACATCACCCGCGTGGGCATGGCCGAGCGGGTGCGCCTGGGGCTGGCGCGGTCCTACCAGATCACCAGCGTGTTCCGCCGCCTGTCGGTGCAGGACAACCTGGCGCTGGCCCTGCAGGCACGCGCAGGCGGCGATGCCGGCAGCCGCCTCGGCGTCTGGCGCCGCGCCAGCGCCGACGCGCGCCGCTACGACGAGGCCGCCGCGATGTCCGAACGCATCGGCCTGGCCGGGCGCCTCGCGCAGCCGGCCGGTGCCCTCGCGCACGCGGAGCAGCGCCAGCTGGAGGTCGGCCTGGCCCTGGCCACCGGCGCGCGCCTGCTGCTGCTGGACGAGCCCATGGCCGGCATGGGCCCCGACGAAACCGGCCGGCTGGTCGACCTGCTCGCCTCGCTGCGCGGGCAGGCCACGCTGCTGCTGGTCGAACACGACATGGACGCCGTCTTCCGCCTGGCCGACACCGTCTCCACCCTGGTCTCGGGCCGGGTGGTGGCCAGCGGCACGCCCGCACAGATCCGCGCCAACCCGGAGGTACGCCGCGCCTACCTGGGTGACGAACTGCCCGAGGAGGCCTGAGCGATGTCCGCATTGCTCGAAATCGAGGGCCTGCAGGCCGGCTACGGGGACAGCCAGGTGCTGTTCGGGCTGGACCTGCGCATCGACGCGGGCCAGGCCGCCACCCTGCTGGGGCGCAACGGCATGGGCAAGACGACCACGGTGCGCACCCTGTTCGGCCAGCTGCCGGCCACCGGTGGCCGGATCCGCTTCCGGGGCGAGCGCATCGACGGCCGCGCCCCGGACCGCATCGCCCGCATGGGCCTGGCGCTCGTGCCAGAGGGCCGCATGGTGTTTCCCAACCTCACGGTGCGCGAGAACCTGGTGGCCTTCGGCGACCACCGCAACGGCGCCCGCGACCCCTGGACGCTCGAGGGCGTCTACGACCTGTTCCCCCAGCTGCAGGCACGCGCGCAGCACCTGGGCGGCCAGCTCTCCGGCGGCGAGCAGCAGATGGTGGCGATCGGCCGCGCCCTCATGACCAACCCGCACCTGCTGGTGCTGGACGAGGCGACCGAGGGCCTGGCCCCGCGCATCCGCGAGACCATCTGGGACTGCCTGGCGCGCCTGCGGGACCGGGGCCAGGCGATCCTGGTGATCGACAAGTACGTCAAGCGCCTGCTGCCCCTGGCCGACCGCCACACGCTGGTCGAGCGCGGTCGGGCGGTGTGGGCCGGCGATTCGCAGGCCCTGGCGGCCGACCCGGGGCTGTGGGAGCGCTATATCGGGGTCTGACGGCGGCGGCGTCCGGGCGCGGCCCGCGGGCCCGCTGATAAACTCGGTCGATGGATTACCCCGGCAACCTGTTCGTCGTCGCCGCGCCCTCCGGCGCGGGGAAATCCAGCCTGGTCAAGGCGCTGATGGAGCTGGACGCGCAGGTGCAACCCTCCGTCTCGCACACCACGCGCGCCCCGCGCGGCCAGGAAAAGCACGGACGGGAATACTTCTTCGTCTCCCCCCAGGAATTCGACGCCATGGTGGCCGCCGACGGCTTCGTCGAGTGGGCCCACGTGCACGGCAACCGCTACGGCACCTCCAAGAAGGCGATCGAGGAGCGCATCGCCGCCGGCGCCGACGTCATCCTCGAAATCGACTGGCAGGGGGCCCTGCAGATCCGCCGGGCCTTCGCCAACGCGGTGCTGGTGTTCATCCTGCCCCCCAGCTGGGAGGAGCTGCGCTCCCGCCTGGAGCGCCGGGGGGAAGACGCCCCCGACACCATCGCCCTGCGCCTGAAAAACGCCGCCGAGGAGATGGCCCAGGCCAAGGAATTCGACTTCGTTATAATCAACGAGTTATTTGAACGGGCTTTGTTCGACCTCAAAGCCATTGTTCACGCCCAGCGCCTGAAGTTTTCGGCGCAGCGGCGCGCCCGGGCCGACACCTTCAAGGCCCTCAACATCATCTGATTCCCGGAGAAGCTTCATGGCCCGCATCACCGTTGAAGACTGCCTGCAAAAGATCCCCAACCGCTTCCAGCTGGTGCTGTGCGCGACCTACCGCGCCCGCATGCTGAGCCAGGGCCACACCGCCAAGATCGAGAGCAAGAACAAGCCCGCCGTGACCGCCCTGCGCGAGATCGCCGACGGCAAGGTTGGCCTGGAAATGCTCAAGAAGGTTCCGGGCTGAGGCGTCCCCTCCCCCCTGCCGCAAAAAGCACCGTGCATCGGTGCTTTTTGTTTTTCAGATCGGCCCCGGGTCGGCCTCGCGCTACATTTAGGGAATGAGCGCGGTGCTCGACTCCTCCCCCGGCCGGCGCAAGGGCGCTGCGCCGCCGCCTTCGGCGGCCGAAGCGAATGCGACGGCGGCCAGCTTCGCCGCGCTCACCGCCCGCCTGGACTACCTCGACGCCACCGACATCGAGCAGGTGCGCCAGGCCTACCGCTTTGCCGACGAGGCCCACCTGGGCCAGATCCGCGCCAGCGGCGAGCCCTACATCACCCACCCGATCGCCGTGGCCGCCCAGTGCGCCGAGTGGAAGCTCGACGCACAGGCCCTGATGGCCGCCCTGCTGCATGACGCGATCGAGGACTGCGGCGTCACCAAGCCCGAACTGATCGAGCGCTTCGGCGCCCCGGTGGCCGAACTGGTCGACGGCCTGACCAAGCTGGACAAGCTGCAGTTCAACACCCGCGAGGAGAACCAGGCCGAGTCCTTCCGCAAGATGCTGCTGGCCATGGCGCGCGACGTGCGCGTCATCCTGGTCAAGCTGGCCGACCGCTCCCACAACATGCGCACGCTGCACGACATGCCGCGCGCCAAGTGGGGCCGCATCGCCTCCGAGACGCTGGACATCTACGCACCCATCGCGCACCGCCTGGGCCTGAACCAGACCTACCGCGAGCTGCAGGAGCTGGCCTTCCGCCACCTGCGCCCCTGGCGCCATGCGGTGCTCTCGCGCGCGGTGGGCCGCGCCCGCAGCCGCCGGCGCGACCTGATCCAGAAGGTGCAGAAGGAGGTCGAGGTCGCCTTCGAGGCGGCGGGCATCGCCATCCACCTGGCCGGGCGGGAGAAGACGCTCTACTCCATCTACCGCAAGATGGACGAGAAGCACCTGAGCTTCGCCCAGGTCACCGACATCTACGGCTTCCGGGTGGTGGTGCCCACCGTGGTCGACTGCTACACCGCCCTGGGCGTGCTGCACCAGCTGTACAAGCCGGTGCCGGGCCGCTTCAAGGACCACATCGCCATCCCCAAGGTCAACGGCTACCAGTCGCTGCACACCACGCTGGTGGGCCCCTCGGGCGTGAACGTGGAGTTCCAGATCCGCACCGAGGCGATGCACCTGGTGGCCGAATCCGGCGTGGCGGCGCACTGGCTGTACAAGGCCAGCCCGCAGCGCGAGGGCTCGCCGGACAACCTGGGCACCAAGTGGCTGCAGTCGCTGCTGGACATCCAGCACGAGACGCGCGACGCCGCCGAGTTCTGGGACCACGTCAAGATCGACCTGTTCCCCGATGCGGTCTACGTGTTCACGCCCAAGAGCCAGATCATGGCCATGCCGCGCGGGGCCACCGTGGTCGACTTCGCCTACGCCATCCACAGCAACATCGGCGAGCATGCCGTCGCCGCGCGCATCAACGGCACGCTGGCGCCGCTGCGCACCGAGCTGAAGAACGGCGACGTGATCGAGATCGAGACCGCGCCCCAGGCCCGCCCCGACCCGGCCTGGCTGTCCTTCGTGCGCACCGGCCGCGCCCGCTCCAAGATCCGCCACCACCTCAAGACCCAGGCGCAGGCCGAGTCGCAGGCGCTGGGCGAGACGCTGCTGGTGCAGGCGCTGCGCGCCGAAGGCATCGAACGCCTGCCCGAGGTGGACGCCACGCACCAGCCGGTGTGGGACAAGCTGCTGCGCTTCACCGGCAACCGCCACCGCGAGGAGCTGCTCACCGACATCGGCCTGGGCAAGCGCATCGCCACCATCGTGGCCAAGCGGATGGCGACGCTGCTGTCCGAGTCCGGCGAGAAGCCCGACGCCTTGCTGATCACGCGCGAGCGCTTCACCGCACCGGCCACCACGGTGCAGGCGGCGGTGGTGCTCGATGGCAGCGAGAACGCCTCGGTGCAGTTCGCCACCTGCTGCCGGCCGGTGCCGGGCGACGAGATCGTGGGCTACCTGGGCCGCGGCGAGGGCCTGGTGGTGCACGCGGCCGACTGCAACGTGGCGCGCAAGCTGCTGAACAAGGACAGCGAGCGCTTCATCGGCGTGGAGTGGTCCGACGAGCCGGTGCGGCCGTTCGAGGCGCACCTGCTGGTCACGGTGGCCAACGGCAAGGGTGTGCTGGCCCGCGTGGCCTCGGCCCTGGCCAGCGCCGAAGCGGACATCACCCACATCGACATGGACGATGACCGCGCGCATGACGCGGCCGACCTTCGCTTCCTGCTGTCGGTGCGCGACCTGGCGCACCTCGAATCGGCCATCCGCATCCTGCGCCGCACGCCGGCAGTCATGGACGTGCAGCGGGTGCGGCCGCGGGCCTGACGCACTCGCTGCCCGGGATCTGCAGGCCCGGCCTAGGCGCCTGAAATCCGGCAGGCAAACTGCTCGGTCTCCTCGAAGCGGAAACCCACGATCCGACCCGTCCTGGGCTCGTACTCGAGGAAGTAGCGGCATTTGGGCTGGGTGTGCCACCACAGGTACGACGCCTCCCGATTCCCGTTCTCGAGGAGGGCTTCGCCCTGAAAGAGGGATCCCTTGCCGCGGTATTGATAACAGCGGCCATCATGGTCACAGGCAGAGATGTTCTGGCCCACCATGGTCTGCATGTCCTCGATCCACATCTTGTGCCTTCCCTTGACGCTCATGTCGAGCCCCATCAGGCCGTAGAAACAACCGGACAGGAACAGCGCCGGCAGCAAGGCAAATATCTTCACTGGGAATCTCCTGGATTTCGGAAGGAACTGGGGATAGGGGTGCGATCCACGCGAACGAGGCTTCGGACACCTGCGCGGGCCGGGTCAGGCGCCGAGCCGCGGGGGCGTGGCGGTTCGATATGGGTGATCCAGGCGGTCGTCGGGTGTCCCAGTGCCGCCGGAATGGACAGCAACGCGGCCGGGACCATCATCGGCACGTTCCACACCCCAAAGTTCAAGCCGGGATCGCGATTGAAGATGTAGTCGTGTAGACCACCCGTCGCGTTGATGAACGGAATTTGATTCAGGAATCGACTCACAGCGCCTCCTTGCGAAAGCAACTGATTGGGCCTGTTGAGCCCAATCACATTCATCCCGTGATCCGGCACGCGCTGCTGCCCGAACCCCGGCCCTCGCCCGGGTTCCGGGACATACACCGGGCTTGACGCGGATGCGCCTGCCTCCGGGGAACCGCCCGGGCTGGCGGCGCCGGATGGAGGCTGGCTGGCGTACCCCACCGGAACGTAGGTCCCGTTGCCTGTCGTTTCCCCCAGGTGGTTGGTGCCGTGCCGGTTATCCCCTGGCCCCGGACGGGCGGGATACCCCACCAGCGCCTGGTACGACTCGGCCGCCCCGCTCAGAAGCGCCGCCGTGCGCGCGCCCTCGCTGCAACCCGCACCGGTGACGGCACCGCCCACGCAGCCGGCCACGGCCTGCGCAGCCACGGCCGACCCACCCTGGCCCGCCGCGGCCCCACCCACGCCCGCCGTGAGCATGGCCGCCACGGTGTTGCGGATCGCAGCCGAAGAGCCCAGCGTCTCCAGCGTCCGGCCGATGTCGCCCCCGTTGTTCACCAGCGCCACCCCCGCCTGCGCAGCCAGTGCGCTGAAGCCTGCGTTGACGGCCGTACCGGAGGCCGCGCCGGTGATGCCCAGAAACTCTGCGCCCATCCCGCCGGTGGCCACCGCAACCGCCATGCTGAGCAGCGCAGCCCCCGCTGGCGTGAGGCCTTGCTGGCTGTACCGCCACTGCTCGCGCGCCAGTTCGACGGCCTGCAGGTTCGCGCCCGGGGTGGACGGCAGGTCCCGCAGGTAGGACAGGCCGGGCTGCTGGCTCAGGACCTGGACCTGCTGCGTCAGCGTCTGGCCCGGTTGCAGGCCCACCTGCGCGGTCACGCGGAGACCCGGGGCGAAATTCGTCTGCCCTTGCAGCTGCGTCTGCCGGGCCGTCTGCGTGGTACCACCCTGGCCCGACTGCGACTGCCAGACGCCCGCGGTGACGGTGCGCTGCGTGTGGCTGTCCTGCGCCACGTCGGTGAAAGTACCGAGCAGCAACTGCCCCGGCTGGCTCGTGTCGGCCCCCTGGCTGCGCACGAAGTCGATCTGCGGCGCATCCACCGTGGCGCCCCGCAGGTCCGCGGCCGCGCCCACGCCGATGCGGATGGCCCGGTCCGACTGCAGGCGCGTGCCCAGGGATTGGGTCTCCAGGCTGCCGTCCTGGGCGTCGCGGCGCCGGGTGGTGAAGCCCAGCGTGGCCGATCGCTCCTCACGCTGGCTGTCACGCTGGCGAACCGATTGCACCTCGTACAGCAGCGTTCGGTCGGCGCCCTCCACCTGCAGCAGGCCCTGCGACTGGAACTGCGCCCCTTCGCTGATGACGTTGCGGCCCAGCACCTGCACCGACTGGCCTGACAGGCTGCCAATGACAGCCTTCACGTCACGGGACCGGTCGTGGGTGGTGACGGTGGTACGGGACCACGCGTCGCCGCTGCTGCGGTGGCTGGACGCCTCCAGGGCCCGGCGGTCCTGGCCGGCGGCGAGATGGACAGTCCCGTCCGCCACCACCGCGAGCGCGCCACCCGCCGCCACGCGGGCCGCCTGCAGGGTGGCATCCCGGCCGGCCACGATGGCGAGCGAGCCGCCCGCCTGGATGTCGCTGCCGATGTCACGGCTCTCGGACTGCTGCAGGAAGTTGCGGCTGTCCTGGTGAAGCGCCTGGGTCTGGCCGGTGGTCAGCGCGCCCAGGTTCACGTCCCGGGCCGCACTCAGGACGGTGGGGCCCGAGCCTGCGTTGCGCACCTGGGCCGCGATGAGGTGGAGGTCCCGGCCGGCCTCGGCGACCAGCGTCCCCTCCGGCCCGGTGACGTACAGGCCCGCCACCCGGTCAATGCCGGTCTGCGCGAAACGGTTCGACCCGGCCTGCCGCCCGGACGAGGCGGTGGTGGTGGCCACCGTGATGTCGCGGCCCGCGACGACCGTCGCGGCACTCTGCCCCTGGATGCGGCCGCCGGTGCTGTCGATGTCCTGCGCAGCCTGCAGGGCCAGGTCGTCGGCGCCGAGGAAGCCGCCGAGGTTGCGGATGTTGTCTGCATGGATCCGCAGCAGCTGGCGACCCGCGACGGTACCACTGCTGGCGAGGTCCCCGCTCAGATTGAAGGTGAGCTCCCGCCCGGCCAGCAGCGCGCCCGACCCGTCCACATCGCCCGGACGCACCCGCAGGTACACCTGGGGCACCAGCACGCTGCGGCGACTTCCATCCGGCAGGGTCACCTCGCGCGAGACCAGCCACACGATGTCCGAGGTGAGGCGGGCCACCTGCTCGGACGTCAGCGCGATGCCGGGGCGGAGGTTCCAGGCTCGTGCAACGGTGGCGCCGGCGTCCATGAGGGCGCGGTAGGCCGCCTCGTCGCTCGAGAAATCGCCCAGGTGCCGCTGGCCGGTGAGCGACAGCACCTGCTCCCGCACCAGCCGCTGCTCATAGAAGGCGTCCCCCAGCCGCTGCAGGGTGGTGGCCGGGTCGAGCTGCAGGGCCTGCAGCAGGTAGTCGCTGCCGAGCCAGGTGCGGTACCGGGTGAAGCGAGGGTCCGCCTCGACCAGGTAGCGGGCGCCGCTTTCCGGGTGGTGGGTGTACAGGCTGCCGGCCGGCAGGCCCTCGGGCAAGGCCGCGTTGCGGGACGGCACAGGCGCCACGGCACCGGCTGCATCCGCGGCCTGGGCATCGAAGCGGACGAGGTGGAGTGGCTGCGTCTCGGTCCGTGGCGCGGGTGCATAAGGGTCGGTGCGGGTGTCGTAGCTATCCTGGCCGCGCTGGCGGCGACGCCACAATGCCGTGACCGACCCTTCCTCGTTCGTCACGCGAGCGCCCGCGGTCTCCAGGTTGTCGACACGCGCGCCCTGCGCATCCAGCCGGCCACCGGCGACGACCTGGCTGTCGTGGTTGGTGACCTGGCGGGTGACCAACGCCATGTCACCCCCCGAGACGATCCGCCCTGGCTGGCTGGCGGTGACCACGGTGTCGGTCACGGTCCGGGTGAAGTCGTAGCGCAGGTAACCATCGCTGGTCCCGGTGCGGGTGGTCATGCATTGGGACTCGCAGGCGGAGATCGTCACTTCGTCCGGCGAGAACCGGAGGCTGGCATCGCCGCCGCGGATCACGTCGCCGGCGCTGTGCTGGTACTCCGTGACAGGGCCTTGGGCAACCTGCCGCACCGCGGTGCGAAGGCCCGGGTTCGTGTTGCGGATGGCGTCCGCAGCCATGCGAAGGTGCCGGGCGGCATCCACCGTGGCGCCGAGGTTGTCGATCGACACCGCCGAGCCGGTCGCCTGCCCGGCGGCATCCAGCCCGCCGCCCACGGCCATGTCGCCGCCGCTGACGATGAGCGCGCCGTGGCGGTTGACGAGATGGGCGGCGCCGATGTCGAGCCGCTCCCGCCCACCGAGGGTGGCGGCACGGGTGACGCCGTCCCGCGTTTCCTCGCGGTTGCCCACGTGCGCGGCCTGGATGGCCACCCGGTCGCCGAAGATGCGGCCGGTGCCGACGTTGTCGACCGCCTGCGCGTCGATGCGGGTGTCGGCGCCGTCCACCAGCCCCCGGTTGGTGAAGGTCCCGGTCACCTGCACCCGGCTGGCCTGACCGGCCAGCAGTTCGCCGTCGGCCTGGTTGTCCAGGTCCCGGGCGCGCACGAGGAGGTCGCGCCCCGCCGCGACCGAGACCGGGTTGGTGAGCCGCCCGTCGGTGTCGAGCCGGAGGTCGCCCCCGGCCCGCAGCGCGCCACCGAGCACCTGGTCGCCGTGCAGGACGAGGCGCAGGTTCCCCTGCGCGGCCAGGGTGCCGGCATGGGTCTGCCGGCCCTGGGCCGCCACCAGGACATGGCCGGTGCCGGAAATCGTGCCACTCTGCATGAGGTCGCCTCGGACCTGGACCGAGACGTCACCCCCCTCGGCTTGCAGCGTGCCGCTGTTGCTGAGCCAACCCTCGTGGCTCAGCAACAGCGAACCGGCGCTGGCCAGGACCTGCCCGGCATTGCGCACGCCCAGTCCCGCTTCGGTGCCCACCAGCGTGATGCGGTCGGCATACATGCCGCCCAGCTCCGACACGTCCAGCGCGAAGGACGGGGCCAGCCGGGCCGCCGGCGCCAGCGGCGCGGTCAGCGGCGCGGCGTCGGTTGCCAGGTCGCCATGGCCGATCGAGTACGCGCCGGTGACCACCTGCAACCGCCGGGCCCACAGGCCGGCGTTGGCTTCGAGCGCACGGCCCAGGATGGCGGTGTAGTCGGCGGTGCGCGTGTCCAGTCCGTCGCCGTCGATGCGGACCGTGCCGCCCCGGACCTGATAGGCCTCGAGGGCGCCATGGCCCATGACGATCGATCCAGTGGTCAGGGTGACCCCGCTGGCATTGATGAACACGCCACCGTTGACCGAAATGCCCGACGGATTCGCCAGCACGACCTCTGCCCGCCGGCCCGCGACCTCGACCGGGCCATGCAGCTGGCTCGGGAACGGGGACTGCACCTCGTTGAGGATGACGCGCGCGCCGCCCGAGGCCAGCCAGGGGTTGCCCTGCACCCAGCCGCCCAACTGAGTCCGGGAGTCGGTGCGGCTGTTGTTGAGGATGACGCCCTGTGCGCCCACGTCGAACTGGCTGTAGCGGTTACGGCTCACCCCCGCCGCGCTGGGAGTGTGGATGTTGACCAGGGGCACGCCGTTGCCGGCGTTGAGCACGGTGGGCTGCTGGGCACGCGGTGCCGCCGGATCGGCGGCGATGCGGGTGGCCACGGTTTGCGCAGGCGCCAGCGCGGGCCATGCGCCGAGGCAGGCGAGTGCTGTCATGAGGCAGTCGGGCCAGGGCCGGGATGCAGTTCGGGAGCGACGCAGGTTCATCGGTGACCTCACAGGCTCAGGGCCAGACTGAACCCGGCGGTGGTGCGGGCGGTACGGAAGACTTCAGGTTTGCGAAGCGGCCCGCCCACGAAGACATCCCCCTGCAGTCCGGTCCACTGGCCACGCAGGCCCAGCACCGCCCCCGCGAGGCGCCGGCCCACCAGCTCGCTGGCACGGGGGCCGGCCACCTGCCCGACATCCACACCGAGGTAGGCCTGCAGCTGGGGCATGACTGGCGTGGCCAGTTCGTTGCGGAGCCAGCCACCCCGCTCGGCGCTGAGCACGAACTCGCCGTCGAAGCCCCGCACCGAGTGCCGGCCGCCGATGGCCAGGCGGTCTTGCGGGGTGAGCCGCGTCCGGTTGTGCTGGGCCCGCCAGGCGCCGGTGTAGTGCAGCGGGAGCGACCCGATCGTGAAGGCCTGCTGCCACTGGCCTTCGGTGCGCCACAGGCGCATGCGCGAGGTGCCCTCGCCGAAGGCCTCCTCGGGCGCGGGCCGGCTGCCCCAGCCGCCGGTGCCACGGCGGTAGGCGACCGAGGCCTCGACGCTGCCGCGCCCCCCGTGGCGGCTGTGCCTGAGGCCTATCTCCACCCCGGCGACACCCCGGCGCTGGACCTCGATCTCGGTGTCGTCGATGAACTGGCTGGACAGTCGCCGGAACCACTGGAGGCTGGCGTGGGTGCGGGCCACCGCATCGCGCTGGAGGACGCGGGACACCTGCGCCTCCGTGGTGTGGCTGGTACCCCGGTAGAGGTAGTCCAGCTGCGCCCCCGCCACCGTCTGGAAGTAGCGGTGGTCGCTGTGGGTCAGCGCGAACAGCCAATAGCCCAGCGGCACGGAGTAGTGGACGACCTGCCCCCGGGTCCCACGGGCGCCCGGCGCGCGGTCACGGTCGAGGCCGCCGACGTCACGCGAGAGCGTGACGTAGAGCAGGTCGCTCAGCGTCCACGCGTTGTCGAAGCTGAAGGTGAGGCTGCCCTGGTAGCGGCCGGTGCTGCGGGTGCCGCTGTCGTCGAACGTGGCGCCCAGGCGAAACGGCATCGGCTGGCGGTGCGACACGACCAGCCGGCTGCCCCCGGGCTGCTCGCCCGGCTCGATCTGGATGTCCGCCTCGACGGAGGGGACCCGCCGGAAGTTGTCCAGGGCCTGCTCGACGTCACGCAGGTTGAGCAGGTCTCCCGCGCGGACCGGAACCGTGTTCCAGAGGCTGGCGCGCTCGCCGGTGCCCGTCGGCTGGCGGATGTCCTCCACCACCCCCGGGACGATCGTGAGCACGAGCCGGCCGCTTTTCAGGTCTTGCGGCGGCGCGAGGACCCGGCTGGTGACATAGCCCCGGGCAATGAGGGCATCCTGCAGGCGGTCGATGAGGATCTGGATACCTTGCGCACCGAGGCACCGCCCCTGCGGCGGGTCGGGCTGCGGCAACACCCGACGCCCGTCGGCGAACGCGAGCAAGCCGCCGAAGACGTCGCCCCCCGGGCCGTCCAGCGCCAGCGCGGTGATGGGGAAGCAGGGGACTTCATCGGCCAGGAGCCGGGCGGGCACGGGGGGCACAGGTACGGGCTCAGCCGATGCCGATGCCAGCGACTCGGCCACCGCCGGTGCGGCCATTCCGAGCAGGAGTGCGGCAGCGATCAGCGTGGGCCCGACCCCACCGAAACAACGACCGAAGTGGCGAGAAGGGCCATGACGCATGGATCAACCGGGGCTCTGCGCAGAACGAAGCCGCCGAGCGTAGGGCGATGACCCAGGTCGTTGCCGGAACAAAACTGACGCGGCCGGTGCCGCGGGCGGGCACCGCTACGTCGCAGCCACCCCGGGCGCCGGATAGCGCACCTGCAGCACCTCGATCTCCTGCACGCCGGCCGGGGTCTGCAGCTTCACCATGTCGCCCTCGCGGGCCTTCAGCAGCGCACGCGCGACCGGCGCGATCCAGCTGACCTGGCCGCGGGCGCTGTCCGCCTCGTCGATGCCCAGGATGGTGATCTCACGCTCGACACCCTGGACGTCGGCATAGCGGACGGTCGCGCCGAAGAAGACCTGGTCGCTGCCGTGGTGCGCCGCCGGGTCGGTGACCTCGGCGATCTCCAGGCGCTTGGTGAGGAAGCGGATGCGCCGGTCGATCTCGCGCAGGCGCTTCTTGCCGTAGAGGTAGTCGCCGTTCTCGGAGCGGTCGCCGTTGCTGGCGGCCCAGTGCACCACCTCGACCACCTGGGGGCGCTCCTCGTCGATCAGGTGCAGCAGCTCGGCGCGCAGGCGGGCATAGCCCTGCGGGGTGATGTAGTTGCGCGTGCCGGCGGGGAGGGCGGGGACGGCGGCATCGTCGTCGTCCTCGCCGTCGGTCTCGCGCGTGAAGGCCTTGCTCATGGGCCTGCAAGGATACCCGCCGGCACCCGCCCCCGGCTCCTACAGGGGCGGCGGCCGGCGCCTGACAGCCCCGGCCCGCAGCCCCCGCCCAGAATGGCGCGCCATGCCGCAAGCCGCCCCTCTGACCGATGGCCCCGCGCCCGGCGCCGAGGCCGCGCGCTACGCGGTGTTGCGGCGCATCGGCCCGGCGCTGCGCCACGACCTGGTGGTGAACCTGCAGGCAGTGGCGATGATGGCCGAGGTGCTCGGCGCCCGACTCGGCCGCCTGGCACAGGAGCGCGACGCAGACGAGGGGCCGCTGCAGGAGCAGCTCGCCCGCCTGCACCGTCTTGCACGCGATGCGGTGGGCAACTCGCTGCAGGTGGCCGACTGGCTCTCGCCGTCCGATGACGACACCGTCGACCTGCGCCAGGGCCTGCAGGAGGCCCTGGGGCTGGTGCGCAGCAGCTTCGGCTTCCGCGGCTTCCAGCTGCAGTGGCAGGACGAGCTGCCGGGCGCCGGCTTCGAGGTGCCGCGCGACCGGCTGCGACACCTGCTGCTGGCGGCGCTGATCCACCTCGCCGACGAATCCGCCAGCCCCGGCACGCTGCAGGTGCGCAGCGGGCGGGACGCGGAGGAAGCCTGGGTGGGACTGGAAATGCAGCCCGAAGCCCGCGGAGCCGGGACGGCTGGCGACGACCTGCCCGACCTCGGCTACCGGGCCCTCGCCTGGACCGACGTGCTCGCGCTGGCCGGCGAGCCGGCGCCGCGGCGCGAGGTCAACCCGGCCCGCATCGAGCTGCGGTTGCCACGGTCGCGGGCGCTGTCGCCGCTGAAGGTGGCGCCGCGCTGACCGGGGACGCCGCCCGCAGGAACGCCTCCAGCGCGTCCGCCCCCAGCGGCGCGCAGTAGAGGAAGCCCTGGAAGCGGTCGCAGCCGACGCCGGCCAGGAAGTCCCGCTGCGCCTGCGTCTCCACCCCCTCGGCCACCACGTCCAGCGAGAGGCTGTGCGCCAAGGCGACGATGGTGCGGGCGATGGCCGCGTCGTTCGCGTCGGTGAGCACGTCCTTCACGAACTCGCGGTCGATCTTGAGCTGGTCCAGCGGCAGGCGCTTGAGGTAGGCCAGCGAGGAATACCCCATGCCGAAGTCGTCCAGCGCCAGGTCCACGCCCAGCGTCTTCAGGCGCGCCATCTTGGCCACCGTGTCGTCGAAGCCGTCGACCATGAGGCTCTCGGTGAGTTCGAGCTTGAGGCGGTGCGGCGCGATGCCCGCGCGGCCGATCGCCTCGGCCACCGTGTCGGCGAACTGCGGATG
>JACCED010774007.1_pt1 | contig 16657 bp, 30 predicted proteins | sample 7455021 | NCBI WGS metagenome assembly JACCED01 (sample SAMN15323456, study PRJNA562643) | freshwater metagenome | isolation source: river surface water | place: USA:Blue River Watershed | collected 2017-08-19 | reverse complement strand
GCGATAACGTGAAGATCAAGGTGGCCTTGATTGCCCCGATCGCCATGGAGCAGGGTCTGCGGTTTGCGATCCGCGAAGGCGGACGCACCGTGGGCGCCGGCGTGGTCGCAAAAGTTATTGAGTAAGGCTGTCGTTGGGTTTGCGCGCCGTGATGGTGGCGCAATCCTTAGGATTTTCGTTCTTTAATCGCTCTTTGGAGATTTGACATGCAACAGAAGATTCGTATCCGCCTGAAGGCGTTTGATTACAAACTGATCGATCAGTCGGCCCTGGAAATCGTGGACACGGCCAAGCGTACCGGTGCTGTCGTGCGCGGCCCCGTGCCCCTGCCCACGGCCATCAAGCGATTCGATCTGTTGCGCAGTCCCCATGTGAACAAGACGTCCCGCGATCAGCTGGAGTTGCGCACCCATCAGCGCCTGATGGACATCGTGGACCCGACCGACAAAACCGTGGACGCCCTGATGAAGCTCGACCTGCCGGCCGGGGTGGACGTGGAGATCAAGTTGCAATAAGTATTATGTAAACTGACACCCCGGTCACGATGACGGGGGATCGCACCCAAATGTCGCCCGTGCGGCTTGTGGTGATGCGGTAAAAGACGCTAAAATTGAAGGCTTTTCCGAATTCGGAAAAGCAATGTGAAACTAGCCCCGGCCAATCGAAGTCGGGAACGGAGAAAACATGAGCCTTGGACTGCTCGGTCGCAAGGTTGGTATGACCCGTATTTTTACGGACGAGGGCGATACCGTGCCCGTGACCGTAATCGACGTGTCAAACAACCGCGTGGCCCAAATCAAAACCGCTGACACAGACGGCTATTCCTCTGTGCAGCTCGCCTTCGGCACCAAGCGTGCAAACCGCGTGACGAAACCGCTGGCCGGCCATCTGGCCAAAGCCGGTGCGCAGGGGGCGTCGGTACTTAAAGAATTCAACGTGGCGGCCGACCAGTTGGCGGCACTCAAACCCGGTGAAGTGGTCCAGGCCACGATCTTTCAGGCCGGCCAGAAAGTCGATGTCACGGGCATCACCCAGGGCAAGGGCTTTACCGGAACCATCAAGCGCCACAACTTCTCATCGAACCGTGCCTCCCACGGTAACTCGCGCTCCCACAACGTGCCGGGTTCCATCGGTATGGCGCAGGATCCGGGCCGCGTGTTCCCCGGCAAGCGCATGTCAGGCCATGACGGTGTGCTCAAGCGCACGGTTCAGAACCTGGAGATCGCCCGCGTCGACGAGCAACGTTCACTTCTGCTGGTCAAGGGCGCCGTACCGGGCTCCAAGGGTGGCAATGTGGTGATTCGTCCGACCGTTCGTGCGGCCGCACCGGGCAAGAAAGGGTAAGGGGCGGCATCATGGAACTCAAACTTCTGAATGACGCGGGTCAGGCCGCCGGTGCAGTGCAGGCCAATGACACGATTTTTAATCGGGATTTCAACGAACCCCTGATCCACCAGGTGGTGGTGGCCTACCAGGCCAATGCCCGCAGCGCGAACCGCAAGCAAAAAGACCGCTCGGAGATCAATAAGTCGACCAAAAAACCCTGGCGCCAAAAAGGCACGGGGCGTGCACGTGCGGGTCGTGCGTCGAGCCCGTTGTGGCGAGGCGGCGGCAAGATCTTCCCGAACTCGCCCGACGAGAATTTTTCCCACAAGGTCAACAAGAAAATGTATCGCGCCGGTGTGCGTTCGATTCTGTCTCAGCTGGCCCGTGAAGGGCGTTTGGCCGTGGTCGAGAAGTTCGAAGTGGACGCTCCGAAGACCAAGCTGGTCGCGAGCAAACTCAAGCAGATGGGGCTCGACTCCGTGCTGCTGATTACCGATAGCTTCGATGAGAAGCTTCATTTGGCCACGCGCAATCTTCAGAGCATTGCCATCGTGGAGCCGGAGTACACCGATCCCGTATCCCTCGTGTACTTTGATCGTGTGTTGATCACACGCGCTGCACTTGCAAAAGTAGAGGAGATGCTGTCATGAACCAGGAGCGTCTCATGAAGGTACTGTTGGCGCCGATCATTTCAGAAAAGAGCACCGCCATGGGCGAACGTCACAACCAGGTGGCGTTCCGAGTGATGCAGGATGCGACCAAGCCGGAGATCAAAGCCGCCGTGGAACTGATGTTCAAGGTGCAGGTGAAGTCGGTTTCGGTACTGAATGCCAAAGGCAAGGCCAAACGTTTCGGTCGCACCGAAGGTCGCCGCCGTAACGTGCGTAAGGCCTATGTCTGCCTGGCCCCCGGTCAGGAAATCAACTTCGGTGGGGAGGCTGCGTAATCATGGCCGTTGTAAAACTTAAACCAACCTCTCCAGGCCGTCGTGGCGTTGTGCGCGTCACCAATCCCAACTTGTATAAAGGGCGTCCGTTGGATGCCCTGGTGGAATCCCAGAGCAAGACGGCCGGCCGTAACAACAACGGCCACATCACCAACCGTCATCGCGGTGGTGGCCACAAACAGCATTACCGCATTATCGACTTCCGTCGTAATAAAGATGGCATTCCGGCCAAGGTGGAGCGTGTGGAATACGATCCGAATCGTAGTGCCCATATCGCCCTGCTCTGCTATGCCGATGGCGAGCGTCGCTACATCATCGCCCCCAAAGGCGTGGCCGTTGGCCAGAGCCTGATGAGCGGCGCGGAGGCCCCGATTCGTCCGGGTAACGCACTGCCATTGCGCAACATTCCCGTCGGTTCGACGATTCATTGCATCGAGATGCTGCCGGGCAAGGGTGCGCAGTTGGCCCGTTCGGCGGGCGGTTCCGCCCAGTTGCTGGCCCGCGAAGGCACTTACGCTCAGGTGCGTTTGCGCTCCGGCGAAATCCGTCGTGTGCACATTGAATGTCGCGCCACCATCGGGGAAGTGGGTAACGAAGAGCACAACCTGCGTCAGTTTGGTAAGGCCGGTGCCATTCGCTGGCGTGGCATTCGACCCACGGTGCGTGGCGTGGCCATGAACCCAATCGATCACCCCCATGGTGGTGGTGAAGGCCGCACCGGTGAGGCACGTGTTCCGGTCAGCCCATGGGGTACGCCGACCAAGGGCTTTAAGACCCGTCGTAATAAGCGCACGACCTCCATGATCGTGACCAGCCGTCACAAGCGTAAATAAGACGTAGATAAAGGTTAACTGTTATGTCACGTTCTACTAAAAAAGGCCCGTTCGTTGACGATCATCTGCTCAAAAAAGTAGAGAAGTCATCGTCGACCAACGACAAGCGACCGATTAAAACCTGGTCCCGTCGCTCCACGATTCTCCCGGAGTTCGTCGGATTGACCATCGCTGTTCACAACGGCAAGCAGCATGTACCGGTCTATGTGACTGACAACATGGTGGGCCATAAGCTTGGCGAGTTCGCATTGACCCGCACGTTCAAGGGTCACGCAGCCGACAAGAAAGCCGTGAAGAAGTAAAGGACAAACAAAATGGCTATTGAAACCCGAGCAGTCTTACGAGGTGTGCGCCTGTCGGCCCAAAAGGGCCGACTGGTGGCGGATATGATTCGCGGCAAATCGGTAGAGCAGGCGTTGAACACGCTGACCTATACACCGAAGAAGGCGGCCACGATTGTGAAAAAAGTCCTGGAGTCCGCGATCGCCAACGCGGAGCACAACGATGGTGCGGACATTGATGAGCTCAAAGTGAAGACCATCACCGTGGAGCAGGGCACCAAGTTGCGTCGCTTTGATGCGCGCGCCAAGGGTCGCGGTGTTCGGATTGAAAAACCGAGCTGCCATATTTCGATTGTTGTGGGTAACTAAGGCCAGAGCGCGAAGAGGAAACAAGGATCACTATGGGTCAGAAAATTCACCCCACCGGATTTCGCCTCGCGGTGTCCCGTAACTGGGCCTCGCGTTGGTTTGCAAATCACCGCGACTTTGGTCGCATGCTCAATGAAGACATCAAGGTTCGCGAATATCTGCGCGGCCGTCTCAAGTCGGCGGCGGTCGGTCGCGTACTGATCGAGCGACCTGCGAAGAATGCCCGCATTACGATCTACAGTGCCCGTCCTGGCGTGGTGATTGGGAAAAAGGGCGAAGACATTGAAAACCTGAAGACCCAGCTTGCCGCAATGATGGGCGTGCCCGTCCACGTCAATATCGAGGAGATTCGCAAACCCGAGATCGATGCCCAGTTGATTGCAGATGGCATTGCCCAGCAGTTGGAAAAGCGGATCATGTTCCGTCGGGCCATGAAACGGGCGATGCAAAACGCCATGCGTCTGGGTGCCCAGGGCATTAAGATCATGAGTTCCGGCCGTTTAAACGGCATCGAAATCGCGCGTACGGAGTGGTACCGCGAGGGCCGTGTGCCACTCCACACGTTGCGTGCCGATATTGACTACGCCACGTCGGAAGCCAAAACCACCTATGGCGTGATTGGCATCAAGGTGTGGGTGTACAAGGGTGACACCTTAGGCCGTGGAGACGCTCCGGTCGTCGCCGAGCCCGAGGTGAAGGAACCACGTGAAGAGCGCAAACCCGCGCGCCGCGCTCCCGCCAAGAAGGCCAAGGACACGTCCGCCTCGAAAGAGGTGCCTGCTGCAGCGGCCGAAGCTCCGGCAGCCGACGTGAAGAAACCTGTTAAACGCGTGCGCAAGGCATCAGCACCTGCTGCTGAAAAGCCGGCGTCCTAATTCTGTAAAGGCACATCATGTTGCAACCTGCACGTCGCAAATACCGCAAAGAGCAAAAGGGCCGAAACACCGGCCTGGCCACGCGCGGTGCGGATGTTTCGTTTGGCGAGTATGGCCTCAAGGCCACTGCCCGTGGCCGCATCACGGCCCGTCAAATTGAGGCAGCCCGTCGCGCCATGACCCGTCACATTAAGCGTGGCGGTCGAATCTGGATCCGTATTTTTCCGGACAAACCCATTTCGATTAAGCCGGCCGAGGTGCGTATGGGTAACGGTAAAGGCAACCCCGAGTACTACGTGGCCGAAATCCAGCCCGGAAAGGTGCTCTACGAGATGGACGGTGTGGACGAAGCGTTGGCCCGTGAAGCCTTCAAGCTCGCCGCCGCAAAATTGCCGTTGGCCACTGCCTTTGTTACCCGTCAGCCTGGCCGTTAAGCGCCTGGAGAACCTCATGAACGCTTCTGAACTTCGATCCAAAGACGACGCCGCCCTGGCCAAAGAGCTGGAGGAATTGCTGCGCGCCCACTTCAACCTGCGCATGCAGCATGCCACGCAACAACTGGCCAATACCTCCCAGTTGGGTGCGGTGCGTCGTGACATTGCCCGTGTCAAGACCCTCATTCGTGAAAGGAAGGCTGCATGAACGCCGCTGCCGATAAACCGACCTTAAAGCGCACCCTGGTGGGCAAGGTTGTCAGTGACAAGATGCAAAAAACAGTGACCGTTCTGGTCGAACGTCGGGTCAAACACCCGCTGTACGGAAAGATCGTGGCAAAGTCCAAGAAGTACCATGCCCACACTGCTGAGGGTGGTCTGAAAATTGGCGATATGGTCGAAATTACGGAAACCCGACCGATCTCCAAGACCAAATCCTGGTCGGTGACCCGTCGAATCGCCGAAGCGGTGGTGATTTAACCGGATTGGGGTGGGGAGGCAGGCCCTTTCCGGGACAGACCGGACGGGCAGCGGTGGGGATTATTTGAAGAAGTTGGCGTTTCCCGCTAGAATCAAAGGCTTTTCGCAGTTAGGTGGACCCCTGAAGAAAGGGGTCCGTGTGTGTCAACCCGAAAACGGGACCAAAACTGATCGTCGTGGGTGGTGCGAGAGCAAGCGCGCCGGCCGGGAAGACGGTTAAGTTGGGAAGAGAAAATCATGATTCAGATGCAATCGCGTCTGGACGTCGCCGATAACACCGGCGCGCGTTCAGTCATGTGTATCAAGGTTCTGGGTGGATCCAAGCGCCGTTATGCCGGCGTGGGCGATGTCATCAAGGTCAGTATTAAAGATGCGGCTCCGCGCGGACGCGTCAAAAAAGGTGAAATCTATAACGCCGTGGTGGTGCGCACGGCCAAGGGCGTTCGTCGTCCCGATGGTTCACTGATCAAGTTCGACGGCAATGCGGCCGTGCTGCTTAACGCCAAGTTGGAGCCCATCGGCACCCGCATTTTCGGACCTGTGACGCGCGAACTGCGCACCGAGCGCTTTATGAAGATTGTGTCGCTCGCTCCCGAGGTGATCTGATATGAACAAAATCCGCAAAGGCGACGAAGTCATCGTCATTACTGGCAAAGACAAGGGCAAGCGGGGCATCGTGGCCCAGCGTCTGGGCCCTGACCATCTTCTGGTGGAAGGCATCAACATGGTGAAGAAACATGTGCGCCCCAATCCGATGAAAAACACAACGGGCGGCATTGAGACCAAGTCCATGCCGATTGATCAATCGAATGTGGCCATCTTCAATCCGACCACGCAAAAAGCAGACCGCGTGGGCATCAAGGTGGAAGGCGATAAGAAGACCCGTGTCTTCAAGTCCAATGGCGAACCGATTGCCAACCCCACACTGGCATAACGCAAAGGAAAAACTATGGCGCGTTTGCAAGCACATTACCGCGAGAAAATCGTTCCCGAGCTCACGGCCAAATTCGGCTACAAGAGCGTGATGGAAGTGCCTCGCTTGATCAAGATCACCCTGAACATGGGGTTGTCCGAAGCGGTGGCCGATAAGAAAATTATCGAACACGCCGTCGGCGATATGACCAAGATTGCCGGCCAGAAGCCAGTGGTGACCAAGGCCCGTAAAGCCATCGCCGGATTCAAAATTCGCGAGGGCTATCCCATTGGCTGCATGGTGACACTGCGCGGTTCCCGCATGTACGAATTTCTGGACCGTTTTATTACCATCGCGCTGCCCCGCGTCCGCGACTTCCGTGGCATCTCCGGCAAGGCATTCGATGGGCGGGGCAACTACAACATCGGTGTGAAAGAGCAGATTATTTTCCCCGAGATCGAGTACGACAAGGTGGACACGCTGCGTGGGCTGAATATCAGCATCACCACCACCGCTAAAAATGACGAGGAAGCCAAGGCATTACTCACCGCCTTCCGTTTCCCCTTCCGTAACTAATTTCACAGGCACTGAGGAACCTCATGGCTAAGGTGTCACTGATCAATCGCGAAAAGAAGCGCGAAATGCTGGTTAAAAAATATGCGGCCAAGCGTGCAGCCCTGCAAGCCGTCATAACAGACCAGTCCAAATCCGAAGAAGAGCGTTACGAAGCCCGTCTGGCGTTGCAAAAGCTGCCCCGCAACTCCAACCCGACGCGCCTGCGTAACCGTTGTGAGTTAACGGGCCGTCCGCGCGGCACGTTCCGTATGTTTGGGCTTGCCCGGGCGAAGATCCGTGAGATCGCCTTCCGTGGTGAGGTACCTGGCGTGACCAAGGCCAGCTGGTAAGAAGGGAATCAGAACACATGAGCATGAGTGATCCCATCGCCGATATGTTTACGCGTATTCGCAACGCGCAGCGGGTCGAAAAGCCCTCTGTGGCAATGCCGGCGTCTAAATTGAAAATCGCCATTGCCTCGTTGCTGAAAGACGAAGGCTATATCGAGACCTATAACGTGCATCAGTCGGGCGCCAAGTCTGATCTGGAAATCGGCCTGAAATATCACGCCGGTCGTCCGGTGATCGAGAAAATCGAGCGTGTCAGCCGCCCGGGTCTGCGCATCTATAAAAACCGCCATCAACTGCCCACCGTGATGAACGGCCTCGGCGTGGCGATCGTCTCCACACCGAAAGGTTTGATGACAGATCGCAAAGCACGCGCGACCGGACTCGGTGGTGAAGTCATCGGCATCGTCGCGTAAGGGGAAGGCCATGTCACGTATTGCCAAATATCCCGTTGCATTGCCATCCGGCACTGAAGCCACCATCACCGCGGGCGCCATTACCGTGAAGGGTCCGCTGGGGTCGCTCACGCAGGCCCTCAAAGGCGATGTGGCCATCAAACTCGACAACAATCAGCTGACCTTCTCCGCTGCGGACAGTTCGCGACATGCGAAAGCCATGAGCGGCACCATTCGCGCGATCGTGGCCAATATGGTGCACGGTGTGTCGAAGGGTTTTGAGCGCAAATTATCGTTAGTCGGCGTGGGCTATCGTGCCCAGGCGCAAGGGGATGCCTTGAATTTATCCCTCGGATTTTCCCATCCGGTGGTGCACAAGATGCCCAAGGGTGTGAAAGCGGAGACGCCGTCTCAGACCGAAATTGTGATTAAGGGAATTGATCGTCAACAGGTTGGCCAGGTGGCCGCCGAGGTGCGTGCCTATCGTCCGCCCGAGCCTTACAAGGGCAAAGGGGTGCGCTATGTGGACGAAGTGGTCGTCATCAAAGAGACCAAAAAGAAATAAACGAACCGAAACGTTACGGAATCGATCATGGACAAGAAACAAAGCAGGCTTCGCCGCGCTCGCCAGACCCGACTCAAGATTGCGCAATTGCGCGTCAATCGTTTGGCCGTGTACCGCACGAACACGCATATTTACGCCAGCATCATCGACCCATCGGGTGGAAAGGTGCTGGTGTCGGCCTCCACCGTCGAGCCCGATCTGCGCAAGGCACTCTCCGGCAAGGGCAGCAACATTGCGGCCGCTGCCGCCGTCGGTAAGCGGGTGGCCGAGAAGGCCAAGGCCGCCGGCATCACCAGCGTGGCCTTTGATCGTTCAGGCTTTAAATACCACGGCCGCGTGAAGGCCCTGGCCGATGCCGCCCGTGAGGGCGGACTGCAGTTCTGATCGGTCACACGAACAGGAATAACGGAGTTATCTCATGGCAAAGATGCAAGCAAAAGTGACCACGGAAGACCGCGACGACGGTATGCGTGAAAAAATGATTTCGGTGAACCGTGTCACCAAAGTGGTGAAGGGTGGCCGAATTCTCGGTTTCGCCGCCCTCACGGTGGTGGGTGATGGCGATGGCCGGATTGGGATGGGCAAAGGCAAGTCCCGTGAGGTTCCGGTGGCCGTGCAAAAGGCCATGGATGAAGCCCGTCGCAAAATGATCAAGGTGCCCCTAAAAGGTGGAACGCTTCATCACAGCGTAGTGGGCAAACACGGTGCTTCGACCGTGATGATCAACCCGGCTCAAAAAGGTACCGGCATCATTGCGGGCGGCCCGATGCGCGCGATTTTTGAAGTGTTGGGCGTGACCGATGTAGTGGCCAAGAGCCTGGGGTCGACCAATCCGTACAACATGGTGCGTGCCACTTTAAATGGTCTGCGTGCGATGCAAACCCCTGCCGAAATCGCGAACAAGCGCGGATTGTCGGTTGAGCAGATTCTGAACTGATCGGAGCGCTTCCCATGGACAAGAAAACATTGAAAGTGACTCTGGTGAAAAGTCCCATCGGTACGCGCGAATCCCATCGCGCCACCGTGCTGGGTCTTGGCCTGAAAAAAATTCGTCAAACCCGTGTGCTGGAAGATACTCCGGCCGTGCGCGGAATGATCAACAAAGTCTCTTACCTCGTGAAGGTGGAGTGAGAACATCATGACAGAACTTGATAAGAAAGATTCGATGCGACTGAATTCGATCGCACCGGCCGAAGGCGCCAAGCATCCCAAGCGCCGTGTGGGCCGCGGCATTGGTTCCGGTCTAGGTAAAACCGCGGGCCGTGGCCACAAAGGTCAGAAGTCACGCTCCGGCGGTTTCCATAAGGTGGGCTTTGAGGGTGGCCAGATGCCTTTGCATCGCCGCCTGCCCAAGCGCGGCTTTACCGCCCCATTCGCCCAGTTCAATGCAGAGGTGCGACTCTCAGACCTTCAGCGTTTACCGATCGACGAGATCGACCTGTTAGCGCTCAAGCAGGCCGGTATCGTGGCCGAGCTCACCCGTGCGGCGAAAGTGATCAAGTCAGGAGAGCTCTCCCGTAAAGTCACGCTCCGTGGCTTAGGGGTGACGGCTGGCGCAAAGGCAGCCATTGAAGCCGCGGGTGGCACGGTGGTGCCCGTCGTGCCCGCACCGATGGTGAAAAAGCTGCCGAAAAAATCCTAATCCTCGCTTCGGCACATCCCGACCCATATGGCTAATCCAATGACGATGAAAACCGACCGGTACGCAGACCTGCGTAAACGGCTGCTGTTTCTCGTCTTGGCCCTGATCGTCTATCGCATCGGTGCCCACATCCCGGTTCCGGGCATTGATCCGGAGCAGCTCGCTGCCTTGTTCAAATCCCAGGCCGGGGGCATCCTGGGGCTGTTCAACATGTTCTCGGGCGGTGCGCTCTCACGCTTTACCGTATTCGCGCTGGGCATCATGCCGTACATCTCCGCGTCGATCATCATGCAGTTGATGACGGTGGTCTCACCGCAGCTCGAGGCCTTGAAAAAAGAGGGCGAGGCCGGCCGACGCAAGATCACCCAGTACACCCGGTATGCCACCGTTGGTCTGGCGATCTTTCAGGCCATCGGCATTTCGGTGGCCTTGGAGTCCCAGCCGGGGCTGGTGATTGATCCCGGCATGATGTTCAGGTTCGTCACGGTGGTGTCGCTGGTCACCGGGACCATGTTCCTGATGTGGCTGGGTGAGCAGATTACCGAGCGCGGTCTGGGTAACGGCATCTCGATCATTATTTTCGCTGGCATCGCGGCCGGACTTCCCAACGCCCTAGGCGGATTGTTTGAACTGGTGCGCACCGGATCCATGAGCGCGATCGCGCTGCTGATCATCGTCGCACTGGTGGTACTGGTCACCGCTTTTGTCTGTTTTGTAGAGCGCGGTCAGCGCAAGATCCTCGTGAACTACGCCAAACGCCAGGTGGGCAACAAGGTGTATGCCGGTCAGACCTCTCATTTACCGCTCAAGCTCAACATGTCGGGTGTGATCCCCCCGATTTTTGCCTCGAGCATCATTCTGTTTCCCGCCACCTTGAGCTCCTGGTTCAGTTCGGGAGAGGGCGGCATGCGTTGGCTGTCCGATATCGCCGCATCCCTCTCGCCGGGCCAGCCGCTCTACATAGCGCTCTACGCTGCCGCGATCATTTTCTTCTGCTTTTTTTACACTGCGCTGGTGTTCAACAGCAAGGAAACCGCCGATAACCTCAAGAAGTCGGGGGCGCTGATCCCGGGGATTCGTCCTGGTGATCAGACCGCGAAATTTATCGACAAGATTCTGATGCGGCTCACCCTGGTCGGCGCGATGTACATCACGCTGGTCTGCCTGCTGCCTGAATTTATGGTGTTGAAATGGAACGTGCCGTTTTACTTCGGTGGTACGTCCTTGCTCATTATTGTGGTGGTGACGATGGACTTCATGGCCCAGGTGCAGGCCTACATGATGAGCCAGCAATACGACAGTCTGCTGAAGAAAGCGAATTTTAAGGGGGGCTTTGCCCGGTAATGGCGAAAGACGATGCAATTCAGATGCAAGGGGAGGTGATTGAAAACCTTCCCAATGCAACCTTTCGCGTCAAACTGGAAAACGGCCATGTGGTGCTTGGACATATCTCGGGGCGTATGCGCATGCATTACATCCGTATCCTGCCCGGAGACAAGGTAACGGTCGAGATGACCCCGTATGACTTAACCCGTGCACGAATCGTGTTTCGTGCCAAGTAGTGACAAGGTAAACCAAAGGAATTACAGAAGGAAACATCATGAAAGTTCTGGCATCGGTACGGCGTATTTGCCGCAATTGCAAAATCATTCGTCGCCATGGCGTGGTGCGCGTGATCTGTTCGGATCCGCGTCACAAGCAGCGTCAGGGTTAATTTATTTCTAGGGAAATCAGGAGTTCACCATGGCACGTATTGCCGGCATCAACATCCCGAACCATCAGCACGCCGACGTTGGCCTGACGGCCATTTACGGCATTGGCCGTCCCCGCGCCCGCGATATCTGTGACGCGGCCGGTGTGGCTTACACCAAGAAGATCAAGGACCTGACGGACGACGAACTCGAACGTCTGCGTGCCGAGGTGGGCAAGTTCACCACCGAGGGTGATCTGCGCCGTGAGATTTCCATGAGCATCAAGCGCCTCATGGATCTGGGCTGCTATCGCGGACTACGTCATCGTCGGGGTCTTCCGGTGCGCGGTCAGCGCACGCGCACGAATGCACGTACCCGCAAGGGCCCGAAAAAAGCGGCCGCCGCACTGAAGAAATAATCCGAGAGGCACGATATGGCAAAAGCAGGCACAACCGGCGCAAATCAACGCACGCGCAAGAAGGTTCGTAAGAACGTGACCGATGCGGTGGCGCATATCCACGCATCGTTTAACAACACCATCATCACGATCACGGATCGTCAGGGCAATGCCTTGTCTTGGGCTTCCAGTGGTGGTGCAGGATTCAAAGGGTCGCGTAAAAGCACGCCGTTTGCGGCGCAGGTGGCCGCCGAGGCGGCTGGCCGTGTGGCGCTCGAATGTGGCGTGAAAAACGTCGAGGTGCGCATTACGGGTCCTGGCCCAGGACGCGAATCGACCGTGCGCGCATTGAATGCCCTTGGCATGAAGGTGACCCAGATTTCGGACATTACACCGGTGCCTCATAACGGTTGCCGGCCGCCGAAACGTCGCCGTATTTGATCTATGCGCCGACGGTGTCGGCGCATATCAGGCCCCCGGATTGACCGGGATTTGTTGAAAGCCCACCGTCCGATGAACGTCGGACATCTCGCGAATCGAACCCTTTGGTTGGAATCGCGTTTTTCGAAAAGGAAGAATCGAAGTGGCACGTTATTCTGGACCACGTTGTAAGTTATCTCGCCGAGAAGGCACAGACCTTGGACTGAAAAGCGCTCGGCGTTCTTTAGACTCCAAGTGCAAGCAAGACAGCAAACCGGGTCAGCACGGCCGTACATCGGGTGCACGTCTGTCGGACTACGGAAAACAGTTGCGTGAAAAACAGAAGGTCAAGCGCATCTATGGCATGTTGGAGCGTCAGTTTCGCCGCTATTTTGCCAATGCCAGCCAGGCCAAGGGCAACACCGGTGAGAGCCTCTTGCAGCTGCTCGAGTCCCGTCTCGATAACGTGGTCTACCGCATGGGTTTCGGGTCCACACGTGCCGAGGCGCGTCAGTTGGTGAGCCATAAGGCGGTGCTCGTGAACGGCAAGGCCGTGAACATTCCCTCGGCCCACATAAAACCGAATGATGTGATCTCCCTGACCGAGAAATCCAGGGCACAGGCCCGGGTGATCTCCTCCGTGCAGTTGGCCGAACAAAATGGATTCCCGGCCTGGGTGTCGGTGGATCCCAAGAAAATGGAAGGCGTCTTCAAGCAGGTTCCCGATCGTTCTGATCTCTCTGCTGAGATCAACGAAAGCTTGATCGTCGAGTTGTATTCCCGCTAATCATCGCGAAGGACATTTATGCAAACAGCATTTCTTAAGCCGCGCATTATTGAAGTTGAGCCAATCGGAACCAATTCGGCAAAGATCATTATGGAACCGTTCGAGCGTGGTTTTGGCCACACGCTCGGCAATGCTTTGCGTCGTGTGCTGCTCTCCTCGATGGAAGGGTTTGCGCCCACCGAGGTGCAGATCGCGGGGGTGGTCCACGAGTACTCCACGATCGAAGGTGTTCAGGAAGACGTGGTGGATTTATTGCTGAACCTGAAGGGCGTGGTATTTGATCTGGAAGGCCGTAACGATGTGCTCATCTCGCTGCGCAAGCAGGGGGGCGGCGTGGTGAAGGCATCCGACTTTGATCTGCCGCACGATGTCAAAGTGATCAATCCGGATCATGTCTTAGCGCACGTTTCCGACAGCACTAAACTCGAGCTGCAGGTGCGTGTAGAAAAAGGCCGTGGATATGTGCCTGGCACCATGCGCGCACTCTCTGATGAGAGTACCCGTGCGATCGGTCGAATCGTATTGGATGCCTCGTTCTCGCCGATTCGTCGTGTCAGCTACACGGTGGAGAGCGCCCGCGTCGAGCAGCGCACGGACTTGGACCGCTTAGTGATTGAAGTGCACACCAATGGTGTGATCAATCCCGAAGACTCGGTACGCCGGGCGGCCCGCATTCTGGTGGATCAACTGTCCGTATTCGCCGCCCTGGAAGGCGGCGAGCAGGTGGCCGAGGTCGGCCGTGGCGCCAGTGTGGATCCCATGCTGTTGCGCCCGGTGGATGACCTGGAACTGACCGTGCGTTCTGCGAACTGCCTGAAAGCGGAGAGCATTTATTACATCGGCGATCTGATTCAACGCACTGAAAACGAGCTGCTGAAGACCCCTAACCTCGGTCGTAAGTCGCTTAATGAAATCAAAGAAGTTCTGGCATCGCGTGGCCTGACCCTCGGTATGAAACTCGAGAACTGGCCGCCCGCAGGCCTGGACCGTTAATTAAGGAGAAGCACCATGCGTCACCGTCTCGGATTGCGCAAACTGAATCGCACCTCGAGCCATCGCTTGGCGATGTTTCGCAACATGGCCAATGCCCTGCTGCGTCACGAGGCCATCAAAACCACACTGCCGAAGGCGAAAGAACTTCGCAAGGTGGTCGAGCCCTTGATCACCATGGGCAAGACTCCGACCTTGGCCAACCGCCGACTGGCCTACGATCGTCTCCGGGATCGCGATATGGTCAGCAAGCTGTTCGCCGAGATCGGCCCGCGTTATGCATCACGTCCGGGCGGTTACTGCCGTATCCTGAAGTTCGGGTATCGGACAGGCGATAACGCTCCCATGGCCTTGATGGAGCTGGTGGATCGCCCCGAAGTGACCGAGGCCGTGGATACCGAGAAGGCCGCATAAGGGCCAATCGCGTCGCGATTCTCTACGGGGCCGGTCACACCGGCCCTTTTCTTTTCCCCTTGAGATGGCTTGCCGACGCCATTTTCAAGGAGTAGACTGATCAGTCTATTTTTAATGAACAGTCTCCTTCCCTCGCTGAAATGAACACCGTGATCCATTCCGAGTCCCTGGCACCCATTGATCGTAGCCTCGAGTCTCGGTCCGATGCCCGTCATCGTCTCCTGGAAGCGGCGATGGAGTCTTTTCGAGAAGAAGGCTACCGGGTCAGCATTGATCGGATCGCGACCCGGGCCCACGTGGCCCGTCAAACCGTCTATAACCACTTTGGCAGTAAAGATGAATTGTTTGCCGAAGTGATCCGTCAGGCCAGCCAATCCGTGCTGGTGACACTGCAGTCCGAGGGCGAGCTGCGCGGCGTATTGTGCGCCTTTGGTCGGGCGTATCGTGAGCGCCTGTTGGGCCCGGACGGCATTGCGATTTTTCGAACACTGACGGCCGAGGCGCCTCACTTTCCACATCTTGCCAGGCAGTTCTTCGAAGTCGGGCCAGCCGCGACGCGCGCGCGTCTAGCGGGTGTCTTGTCCGTGGCCATGGATCGAGGAGAGCTGCGTCGGGATCATCCACATTTTGCCGCCGAAATGCTGACCGCCATGCTGGTGGATTTTGATCGTCTCAAAGCATTGCTGACACTCGAGGTCGTTCCCGTCGATCCTCGTAAAACCCAGGAGATTGTCGATTGCTTTCTGCGCGCCTTTGCCCCAATGGATGCCGCGCACGCTGTCGACCCTCATCCTCCGAATCATCACTGACCAGGAATTTCTATGACACGTTCATTTTCCCCTCGCGCTGTGCTTGTCCTTGGGACATTGACATTGGTGGCGCTGACGCTCACGGCCTGTGGACCCGGCGGTCAGGGCGGCGCACCGGGAAAGGGGGCGGGTGGTCCCGGTGGCGCAATGCCACCGCCCGAAGTCGAGGTCATAGTCGCGGCGCCCGGATCGGCCACGATCACTCAGGAACTTCCTGGCCGATTGCAGGCATATCGCACGGCCCAAGTGCGCGCGCGAGTGGAAGGCATTGTCGAGAAACGCCTGTTCACAGAAGGCAGTGATGTCAAGGAGGGGGCACCGCTGTTTCGCATTGATCCCCGTAACTATCAGGCGGCGTATGACGCGGCCAAGACCGATCAGGCCATCGCACGTGTCACGGTGGAGCGCTATAAGCCGTTGCTGGAGGTGAAGGCCATCAGTCAACAGGAGTTTGATCTGGCCGAGGCGAAGCTAAAGCAGGCGGATGCGGCACTCACCCGAGCGCGCATCGATTTGGAGAACACTACCGTGCCGGCACCGATCTCGGGGCGTGTTGGGCGTGAACTCGTGACGGAGGGCGCGCTGGTGGGCCGTGGAGAAGCCACGCCGCTGACCACCATCGAGCAGACGGACCCCATTTATGTGAATTTCACCCAGTCGGGCGCGGATGTGTTGCGATTACAAAAGGCGATGAAAGCGGGTCGCCTCAAATCCACGACGCGCGCCCGGATCGAGTTGATTCTGGATGACAACTCGGTCTATCCGAAAACCGGCAAGCTGTTGTTCACGGATCTTGCCGTGGATCCTACGACAGGCAGTGTCTCCTTGCGTGCAGAATTTCCGAATCCGACCCGCGAGTTGCTGCCGGGAACCTTTGTCCGTGTCCGTTTTCCTGAAGCCGTCGCCGACGACGTCATATTGATTCCGCAGCGGGCGGTGCAGGCGGGACCGGTTGGTCAATTTGTCACCGTCGTCGCCGATGACGGTAAGGCCACGATCGTACTGGTTAAAACCGGGGGTATGAGTGGTCAGCAGTTCGTCATCACCGATGGACTGAAGGGCGGTGAGAAGGTCATTGTGAATGGACTGCAGAAAGCCCGGCCCGGCACACCCGTGCGCGCGGTGGTACTCGGTCCGGATGGAAAGCCGATGCCGGCCGCGCCCACCGAGGATGCAGTGGCGCCATCG
>JACCED010694550.1_pt1 | contig 16662 bp, 17 predicted proteins | sample 7455021 | NCBI WGS metagenome assembly JACCED01 (sample SAMN15323456, study PRJNA562643) | freshwater metagenome | isolation source: river surface water | place: USA:Blue River Watershed | collected 2017-08-19 | reverse complement strand
TAGTGCTATAAATTTTTCTACATCATGTGACATTATTGTTTCTTTTATTTTTAATATCGGATCTAAATTCTCTAATATAGATCTAATCATATGTTCTATACCTACTACTGTACTATGGTTATAATATTGTTTATGTAAATCGTATCTTGATCGATATACTTTATAAATATCATAAGATATTTTTTCAGGAAAACATATATTTGAATCAATTACTTTTGCATGTGATATAATTCTTGATAAATCATATGGTTTACCAACACCAAAATAAAAAGAATCTCTATAAATATAATCAAGTTTGTCAACATCCAAACCATTTACACTATTAGAAATAATTTGAAACAAAAAGTTCCTAGGAGTATTTTCAGTAGGATTAATCAATTCACTAATAAAATTAAAGGCTTCTTCATCAATAAATTCGTTTAATTTAAAAACCTCTTCATTTTCAATTAAAATAACTTGATCCAAAATAGTTTTTAACAATATTATCGATCTATTTTCATGTTCAGTCCATTCGTTATCTCCTATATCTAAATTATGTAACCATTCGTCAAACAGGTGAGAAAATGGACCATGACCTAGATCATGTGTTAAACCAGCTATTTTTATCAATTCAATTAAATAATTATCTAACAAATTTGATTCCAAATTTATTAAAAATTCTAAATTTTCAGGATTATCTTCTAAATTAAATTTTCTTAACAAATATTTTTTTACATAATCAACCTCTACTAATGATCTGTTTATTTCAATACAATCTGAATTATCAACCAGATTTATTAATAGTAATTCTGCTAAATAATATGTACCTATCGAATGTTCAAACCTATTGTTATTTGCGTTTGGAAAAACCATATAACAAACACCTAACTGATGTAAATCCCTTAGTCTTTGGAATATCTCAGTATCTATAATACATTTAGCCACCTTGGTTACTTCTATCGAATCGTGTATCACGTCTTTGAAAATCTTTGATTTGGTTAAAAAGCTCATTGTGATTTAATATATTAATATTTAATACTAATATATTTAACTATATAAAAATTCAATTTTTACTTTGCTTTATACTTTATTTTATACTATTAGAATTGAAAAAGTTTTATATACAAGACAATAATGCCCCAGTCAATTGTATATAATTGGTTGAAGATTTACTCATAACATAAGAACTTTTAGAAAGTGTATTAATTAATTCAATTCTTTGGTTTTCAGTTATTTCCTGATTATTTTTAATATATTGAATAAAATGTAATAACACATCTAAAGAATAATAACCTTGAAGTTGAAAATTAGTAACTATTTTACAAATATCTTTGATATTTTTAGCAAGAATATTTTTTAATAAATCATTTAAAATTGTTTGAGAAGGTATATCACATATTTTATTTATATTTTCTATCGATATCAAGCCATAAGTTCTATATGTTAATTCCAACATATTTAATGTCTGTCTTAAATCTTTTTGACAAACCTCAAATAAATAGTTTAATGCATCTTCTTTAAATGAAACATTTTCATTAACACAAATTGACTTGATTCTTGAAATAAAATCTTCTACAGGAGGCTTTGTAAATCTAACAATAATACATCTAGATTGAATTGATTCTATTATATCTGAAGAATTGTTACATGTAAATGCAAATCTTGTTGTTGGAAATTTTTCCATAATTGAATTTATTAATCTTTGTGCTTTTGGTGTAATATTATCTGCTTCATCTAATATTAATAATTTATGTTGAGCATATCCTGGTTTAAAATCCACTTTACGTTTACAAAAGTTTATTATTGTTTCATGAACTGATTTTATACCACGATCATCTGATGCATTTAATTCAATTATAGCTTCTTGATAATCTTCTTTTGGATAAATTGATCGAGCTATACAATGAATTGTAGATGTTTTTCCAACACCAGATTTACCTGTAAAAATCATATTGGGAATATCCTTGTTTTTAATTATATTATTTATCTTTGTGTTAATTATAGGATCTAATATTAAATCAGACACTCTTTTAGGTCTGTATTTTTCAGAAAAAGGTAAATTATCCATTGGTTTATTATTCTAATACTTAATACTTTAATATTTATTATTATTAATTTATTAAATAGTTATTAATTTATTATCAATTTTTATCAAATTTATCAAATTTATCAAATTTATCAAATTTATCGAACCAACAGTTTATTTTGTTCATTAATTTTTTTGAAACACTCTGATACATTATTATATCCAGATCCATATGCATGTATAACAAATACATCAGAATAATCTTCACAATTATTTTCGTTTCTGAATATACTAGGAGGTAATATAGTAGTATCTGTTAAATATTTTTCATTGATAAATTTATTAATAACACCTTGTTCATAACACGATTGTGCATATAATCCTTTTAATTTACCTTTCGAATTTACACAATTTGATTTTTCAAAGTAATCAATACAATCTGTTAAAAAATTTATACCAATTTTACTATTGGATACAACAAAAATACCTGCACATAAAGCATTATTTGGAGGGAAAAAATTATCATGGGAAATAAATATTGAACTGGAATATTCTGAAAATAACTTTTGTAAAGATTTTGTTAAATCAGGTATTATTGTATCAGAATCTAACCACATTACATAATCATATTTATTTGTTTTTAATCTTTCTAACATCAAATATATTTTACACCAGTATACATTAGTATTACATTCTGATACAAATTCATATTCTACATTAGGATGAAAACTACAATATTGATTAATATTTTTATTATGTTCAATTAAATAATCAAGATTTTTTCTATTATCAAACGTTAACAATAATAATCTAATAGATTTATGGTCTTTCTTGTCAAAATCTAGTATTTTGTTTGTATTGTATACATAATTATATGTTAAATATCTATTAAGTATATATTCTATATCTAATAAATATATTAACATTATTTCATAATTAATTATTATTAAAAAAAATAATAAAATTATTACAAATACAGTAATTTTTTTCATTATCAATTATTATAAATTATAATGAAAATAATAAAAAATAAAAAAATATTTAATTACCTTTCCAAACTCTATAACTATCTGAATCATAATGTTTAGTTGATACTTCAAAAATTTCACTATCTTCTAGTGCTTCAACTTGATGAGCTTCTCCTCTTTCATTAGTAACTATATCACCTAAATTTAAATATTCTGTATGAAAAGTACCTGATTCTGGTTCAATCCAGTGTAATAAAAATTTACCTTTAGCTACATACCATGTTTCTTTCTTTTTAACATGATAATGCATTGAAAACTTTTTACCTTTTTCAAAACATAATATTTTTCCACAATATTCATCATTATTAACAAAAATTATTTCTTTTCCCCAACCTTTTTTTACTATTTCTGGAGTTAATTTTTTACTTGGAATATTATTGTTGTTATCAGGTGTTGTATCTGGTATTCTCCAAAAACTATCAACGTTAACACATTTATCATCAATCATTAAATCAAAATCAGGTTTACCCATCAATAATGTATCATAGTGTACATCCCATTTTTCTAATTGAGATTTAGTTAATTCACTGTGATCAATACCTGATCTTGAACCACGTGCTGTCCATATTGTAATATGATTACCCAAATCTTTCAGTTCATTAACTTTTTGAATACGTTCAAAAATAGGTTGAGAATTGGGATAATCTCCATCAATGGTCTTACATAAAGTATTGTCTAAATCTATGAAATATTTCATAAATATTATTTAATAAATTTTATTATTATTTTGTTTTTAAGCGATCTTTATATTTTTTCTAATTATTTATTATAAAACAAATAAAATGCGTATACTCTTGTATGGAGAAATTATTTTAGACAGATATTTTATTTCAATTACCAATAGAAAAGCTCCAGAATGTGATATTCCAATATTTCAAACTGTTAAAATTGAGGACAAATTGGGAGGAGCTGCTAATGTTGCTGCAAATTTAAATCAATTTTGTGATCTAGAATTTATTAGTGTATTAGGAAATGATGATGTATCAAAGTCAATTATAAATTTATTAAATTCGAACAGTATTAAAAATAAAATATTTTTTTCAGAAAGAAAATCAATTATTAAAAATAGAACAATTTGTAATAATAAAATAGTTCATAGATTAGATATAGAGGATACATTTGATATACCTGAAAATCTATCTGACGAAATTATTTTGTATTTGGAATCAAAATTTATTTCTAATAAAATTGATGGTTTTATTTTGTCTGATTATAATAAAGGTATAATTCCAATTAACCTTTCTAAAAAAATTATAGAGTTGTGTAATAAATATAATGTGATGATATTTGTTGACCCTAAAATTAAGGATATTAATAAATATTATGGATGTACTTTTTTTAAACCAAATTATTCTGAAGCATTAGAAATTATTTCTAACTATAATAAATCACAAGTAAATTTGAATCCAACACAAACAGATATAAATCACACCCAATTAGTTATAACACTATATAAAATAATCGGATGTAAATATCTTTTAATAACTTTAGGTTCTGACGGTATGATTGGGTATGATGGTGTTGATTTAATCAGAATAACACATACCAATCCAATTAATTTAATTGATGTAACTGGTGCAGGTGATATTGTAATTTCTGTTTTTAGCTACATATTTATTTTATCAAATGATTTTGGTTTTTCATGTCAAATCGCCAATTCTATTGCAGGTAAAAGTGTTGAAGTATTAGGTAATTATAAGTTTAGTATTGAAGACATTAAAAATTCAAATAAAATTATTCATTCAAAACAAATCGATACAATTAGTAATATAAGAAAAATACATTCTAATATTGTGTTTACAAATGGTTGTTTTGATATTGTTCATACTGGACATATTAAATTACTTAGATATTGTAAATCTATCGGAGATGTTCTAATTTTAGGTTTAAATTCAGATTCAAGTATAAAAAGATTAAAAGGAGAATCTAGACCAATAAATAAACAAGAAGATCGTATAGAATTTATACAATTATTAGATTTTGTAGATTATATAATTGTGTTTGATGAAGATTCTCCATATAATATTTTATCCAATTTAAAACCAGATATTTTAGTAAAGGGGTCAGATTATTCAATTGATAATGTTATAGGAAAAGAATTTGCATCAAAAGTCGAATTATTTAATTTGATACCGAACAAAAGTACTACTGGAATTATAAAAAAAATTATTGGTTAGTTTTTATTAAGAATAAATTATTTTATTTTATCTAAATAATATAATTTATAAAACAAATGAATAAATATATAAAATTAATAATATTAATTCTAATATTATCTTTTTTTTATAATGAACTTAATTATTTTATAATAAATGAAAACATTATGGAAAGTAATACAATTAATTTATGTCAAACATGGGGTCATTTAGGAGATCATATATTTACATGTTATTATTTGTATTATATAAAGGATTATATTGAAAAAAATAACATATTTATAAATTATTATTGTCAACCTAATTGTATTGATCAAACTAAGGATTTTATTTCAAGTAAAAATATTAGAATTTTAAATTATAAACAAAAAGGATTAAATACAAGTATTTTAAATATGTGTTTTGATTGTTCAGCTCTAAAATCATGGTTTAAAAATATTCTTAAAAAAATTAATAATGAAAAAATTAACAAAAGACAAGATTATGTTCAAATATATACAAACTTATTTAGCGAAATATCAGAGAAGACAGGAATACCTATTAGTCCACCTACTTTTTCCTATAATAATCCTAAAATTTTGGAAAGATATGAAACACTACCTAATAATTGTAAAAATTTGGACATTTTAATTATAAATTCAGTGCCTCTATCCTTACAATTTGATTATGTTAAAGAAGATTGGGATAATATGATCAGACGTTTAAATAAAAAATATAAAATAGCAACAACTTTAAAAGTAGACGATGTATATTGCACAATTGACGATAAATTAAAAATTTTTGATATTGGGGCTGCTTCAACTCATGCAAAAGTTATTATCGCAATAAATACAGGTCCAACAGCAAGTATATTTAATTTATGGACACTTAACAACTGTAAAAAAATATATTTGTTTGACAATACTACAACATTTAATTATCACAAAGATAAATTTAATTATATGATAATTCAACATTTGGATAATATATTGGAATTAGATTTGAATCAATTGTATAATTACATCAAGCTCTAAATTTGTTAACTGAATCCAAAATATTTTTTATATCTATATCTTCAAGATCATCACAATCAACTATTTTATCATAACTAAATGTAACTCTGTTATCAAACAAATATATTTTATCAACAAATTTTAATGTATATATGTTAAAAATTGTAGCCATTGGTCCTGTATTTATTCCAATAATAATTTTTGAATGAGTAGATATAGCTCCTATTTGTTTTAAACTTAAATTATCATCTGAAGTACATGGTAAATTATCTATTTTAACTGTGGTTAATATTTTAAGACCCAGATTATATAGATTTTTAACGAATTCTTCCCATTTTTTTGGATCATAACTTAAATATTGATAACTCATAGGTATTGAATTAATTATAAAAACATCGATATCTCTGTATTTTTTTGGTAACATATTATAATCAGTTAATAAACTTGGATCTGTATTAAGAAAATCATCAATTTTTATATTTAGACCTAAATTTTTAGTTGTTTCATTATAAAAATCCAAATAAGTTTTATCATAAACAATTTTGTCTAATTTTTTTATTGGTTCTTTAATTAAATTCTTTAAATTTTCTTCATAAGTTAAATTTAATAATGACATTTTTAATCCTTTATCTTGGTAAGGAAGTAGAATAATATTAGGAGTTGATATGAAATCTTTTATTTGATCAATATAATTTTCTTTCAAATAATATTTTATTTTTATATTATTTTTTTCTAAATAGTCTTTTATTTTATTTAAATAAAACATATTAAAAATATTATCTCCATAATGTAATTTACAATTTAATTCTAAATCTAATATACAATTATCTTTTTTCTCGACACTATGATTTTGATCATCATATAACACCAAGTCACTCATTATTTGAAAACGTATTAAAAATAATATTACCAAACATATAATTACAAATATTATTTTATTCATTTAATATTGTTAGATATTATATAAATATATAATATATTATGGAAATCAAAAATTATTTTAATCAAAATAACAAAATTATATTTATTTTTATTTTTATTTTAATTTCTATTTGTTTTTTGTATTTGATTGAAAAAAATTCATTTGATAATGAAGATTCAATATGTAAATCCTTATATATTAATAATAATGTTTATAATATTGATTTTATTCCAGAATTATTTACTCAAGACTTTTGTAAAGAAATTATCGTTGAATCTGAACAATTTGCCAATAAAAACGGTTGGAAAAAAACTAGACATAATCATTATCCTACTACAGATAATATTATTACACCAGAATGGAAAGTGTTTTCTCCTATTATATCTAAATTAAAAAAATATGTTAATCCTAAAATTAATCAAATGTTTGGTGTTGAGACCAACAAGTTATTTTTATCTGAAGTCTTTATTGTTAAATATAATGTGAATGATCAAAAGAGTTTGGACTTTCATGCCGATGGTTCTGAATTTAGTTTTGTTATATGTTTAAATGATGATTTTACCGGAGGTGGTACTACTTTTTTACATTCTGATTCTGATAAAAATCCTGGTTCTAATCATAAATTAAATATTGGAGATTGTATTGTTTTTTCTGGACAAAATACACATAAAGGTGAAGAAATAACAAGTGGAACAAGATATATTTTAACTGGATTTATTAATTATAAAATTAAAGATCATTGTAAAGATTTAGTTTCAAATTATGTTTGGAAAAAAAGAATTATTATGTGTACTAATTTTTTATTATTATTATTCGTTATTTTTTATATTTAATCTCTGTTCTATTTTTTCTTTTATTAAATTTTCTACTCCTTTTGCTATATTTGATAATCCATTAATTGGACCTGCTACTATTTTTTTTAAATGCAAATCTATATATTCATTTACAGATTCATTTAGATATAAAACTGATGTGACTAACAATAACACAAATAAAAACATACTTTTGTCATTATAATATGTATAATACAATGTTGATACCAACAAGATTAACATCATCAATAAATAAATACTCATTTTATCCTATATATCCTATATAATAATAACACATATATTTTATAAAAATTGATTATAATAATGTAAATATTTATATTATAATCCTTACCTTTATTATGTCATTTCTTAGAAAAAAATATATTGGGTCTGATTCAGAATCCGATTCTGATTCTAAATTTAAACCTGTAAAAAAATCTGTTAAAAAACCAGTTGACAAATCGGATACTGAATCTGATACAGAATCCGATTCTGATGATTCTATCAAACCTATTCCTTCTAAATATTCTAAACCAAATAAATCAACAAAAAATACAGAATCTGAAAAAAAAGAAACTGTGAAAAAAGAATCTGTGAAAAAAGAATCTGCAAAAAAAGAATCTGGAAAAAAAGAATCTGTTAAGAAGGAAAAAGTTAAAAAGGAAACTGTGAAAAAAGAACCTGTTAAGAAGGAACCAGTCAAAAAGGAAACAGGGAAAAAAATTCCAGTTAAAGATATTTCTGAAACAGAATCGGAATCGGAAACAGAATTAGAAAAAGAATCAGAATCAGAGACAGAAACAGAATCTGAACCTGATTCTATTGCTCAAAACATTAAATCTAGTGTTAAAACCAAATTATCAGATCAGGATTTAAATCTAGAATATAACAAGATGTTAAAAAAATATTGGGGTTATGATAGTTTAAAACCTACACAATTTGAAATCATTAAAAAGATGTTAGTTAATAAAAAAGATGTATGTGCTATTTTGGCCACAGGGTTCGGTAAATCAGTTTGTTATCAACTACCTTGTTTAATATCTGGAAAATCAGTTATTGTGGTAAGTCCACTAATAGCTTTGATGCATGAACAAGGTTTAGAAATGGAAAATAAAAAAATTCCAGTGGCTGTTTTTAATTCTGAAAGTTCTTCCAAACATAAAAATGAATTGAAGAAGGAAATATTAAAAGGGAATAATAAAATAATATATATGACACCTGAATATCTAATTAAATCTGAAGAATTTGTTAAAGAACTAGGAGATAATTTAGCATTTGTTTGTATTGATGAAGCACATGCCGTATCAACTTGGGGTTTAGATTTTAGACCTGGATACACAAAATTAGGTGTTATTAGAGAATGGGTTGAGGATATTCCAATCTTAACATTAACAGCAACTGCTAGTACAAAAGTCAGAGCAGATATAGTATCTATATTAAATTTATCAAATCCAGAATTAATTGTTGGTGATTTTGATCGTCCTAATTTACTTATTAGGGTTCAAAGAAGATATGATGATATAATGTTAAATATTTCAAGTTTACTAAATAAATATTCAAATGAATATATTATTATTTATTGTAAAACTCGTGATGAAACTGAAGAATTATCAAACAAAATCAAAACTATTTTGGGAATAAAATGTGGTTGTTATCATGCAGGTATGTCTGATATTGACAGACAATTAACTCAACAAGAATTTATTGATGGTACTATCAAATGTATTATCGCTACTATCGCTTTTGGTATGGGTATTAATATTCCAAATGTACGTCTTGTTATCCATTATAACTGTCCTAAAAACATCGAATCTTATTATCAAGAAATAGGTCGTGCTGGACGTGATGGTAAACCATCTGAATGTGTTCTGTTTTACTCTGAAAAAGATTTTAAAGTTAATAGATTCTTTTTACAGTCTATTACAAATACAACTCAAAAAGAATATCAAGAAAAACAAATTAGACAAATTGAAAAATATGTTTATTATACAGAATGTAGGAGAAAAGTAATTCTGGAAAATTTTGGACAAAAGATGGAATCATGTACTAATTGTGATAATTGTATTGGTAAATTAAAAAATGCACCTAAAGTAGAATTAAGTGATTACACTGTTCCTGTACTTATGGTCTTAAATATTTTATCAAAAATAAATGATAAATTTGGCTCTGGTATGGTAATTAATATATTGACTGGAAAAAAATCTAAGGTTAAAGAATGGATGGAAAATTATCCTGAATATGGATCTGGAAACATTTATGGAGGAGAAAAATGGTGGAAAGATTTAATGAGACATATGATGAATGATGATCTTATACAAGAAATTCAAGTAACTCGAGCATTTTTTAGTACTTTGAGTTTTACTAAAAAAGGATCTGTGGTAAGAACTAATTTATCAAATAAATTTACTAATTATTCGTCAATTGATATTGTGAGTAATAAAATAAAAGCTGGAAACAATTCAGAATCTGACTCTGATTGTAATTTCTATCTTAAAAATCAGATTAAATATCCTACTATCCCTCCTGATGTTGTTAAAAAAACAAAAAAAAATACAAATACTAAAGTTTATTCTGTGGGTAATGTATTGAATTCAAATAATTCAACCAAACCAACTAATTCAACCAACCAAACCAAAACAACAAAACAAAAGATTAATAGATCTGCAAAAAACACACAGGTTGAAACAAATCAAGATACTAATTTAGAAGATGAATTAGACGAATTAATTGGTAGTTCAAGATCGAGAATTAAGAAAAAGTTTGGTATTAATACCGGATCAGACTCTGATTCTGATTAATTTATTTATAAAACTTGACCAAATTAAATTTATAAAAAATTGATTTGGTTACATAATATATATTAATTATAAAAATAATAATAAATAAAATGGACAACGATTCTATTAAAAAATTAATTAAAGCAAGTATTATTGTAGCAAATGATAAAAGTGAAAGAACGATCACTCCTAAAAATTTACAAACTGCATTTAGAATATTGTATATGGACCATGATCATCATAATCAATCAATATTTAATGCTTGTAGATATGTGACTAAATATACTGGTCCTGATTATGAAAAAAATTATTTTAAACGGCTGGGTGAAACAAGAAAACTTGTTAAAACCATTGTTAATCAACTTCCTCCTGATATCCCTCATATCAATTACAAAATTGGAAATCTTACTCCTGTATATTTATTAGGTATTATCGATACTTTTAATAATCAATTACAAATGGAACAAATTAATTATAATGATTTAGATAATGAATCAGATGATGAATCAGATAATTCGGATAATGAATCAGATGATTCTGATGAGTAAAATTATTTGAAATTATTCAAAATCAAATTATTTTTTGAATAACTAGGTAACATATATAAACAATCTTCTGAATCATAAATATAAATTTGATTGGAATAAAGTAATTCTAGTAATTTGTGTTTTAAATATTCCAAATCTGTATCTTCCAAATGATAAAACAAATTGTTATTACGTAAATTGATATCTGAAAAGGATTTAATTGATGGAGCAGTTAAACCATATTTTGACAAGTATATTCCAACACATCTTTTTTTTTCTTTATAACTTATAGTTTCAACACAAGTAATAAAATGATTTATAGATGATAATACTATTCGAGTTGATTCTGTTTTATCTTGAATACATATAATATATGAATCTGTATATATCAAATGATCAATTCCTTTTACATGTATTCCATATTTTCTTACAATATCTCTTTCTCTTAAAACCTGTAGTTTAGTTTGAGTTAATAATTCATGTACTTCATCTTCAAACTTTCTTCCTAATTTTTTAGGATCTAAATTAAAAGAATCAAAATAAAAATTACATTCTTGCATAGGTATTTGCATTTGTATTATTATTTATATTTTTTATAAATAATATAATTCTAAATAATTAACTTATTAACTTAATAACTTTTTTATTATTTATATAATTACTTATAATAAATTCAAATCAATTTTTATTTACGATAATAAAAATATTACATAACAAAAAGCATTTCAAATTGAGATGCTTCATCTGGATTATCCGTACTTTGCATATAACCAGAGTCATCTACCACAATATAATGTTGTTTACTACCTTCATCTTCCCATGCTAAAATATTTCTTTGATTATAAATAAGTATTTCTAATTTGAAAAAATTATTATAGGGATTTGAAACAGCTCGCATACCATTACCAGAATAGTCAGCTAACATATAAATATTAGGATCTGATTCGGTTCTAAGAGGGAGATATTCATTAGGATTTTCAGACAGACTGAAAGTTTTACCAAATCTTCCAGGTACAAACTTACCAACACCACCATCTACAATTAACCAATATTTTGTTTTGATATCTCTTAACATAAATACTTTATTTCTATCTACCTTGCTAATTTCATTTCTATAAATTAATTCTGGTTTACAATTTGATTCTACAGAAAAGTCTTCCTTTACTATCTGAAAAATTTGATTTAATACCAATAAGATTAATACTATTAATATAATACACTGAACAGTATTCATTTATTTTAAACTATATATTAAATTTATATTAAATTTAAGAAAATAATTATATATTAAAAATAGAAAATGGATATAAGTGTACAAAATAATAATATTTTGGTAAAAAAATTCATAAGAAAATGTCCTGAAAATCCAGAATATAAAGAAAGGCTAGACAGGGAATTAAAAATAATATCGGATAAAAAATTTACCGATTATATAGTAAAAATATGTGAAATACTTGATTTGATAAAAGATGTTCCACATATAATAAGAGGATCATCTGGAAGTTCTTTAGTATGTTATTTGCTAGGTATAACTGATATTGATCCTGTAAAAGAACGTATATCATTTGCGAGATTTTTAAATGAATATAGAAATTCTATGCCTGATATTGATATGGATTTTCCTCATAACAAACGCGACAAAATATTTAATAAAATATTTGATAATTGGGATAATGTTGTACGAATTAGTAACCATGTTCTTTACAGACAAAAAAGTGCAATAAGACAAGCTCTTAAAGAAATGGGGGTTGAAGGAAGAATACCAAAGACAAAATGTAATCTAAACTATTTTTCAGATGAAGAAAAAAAGAAAAAATTAGAAAAACGTGTTAATGAGTTAAAAGGAAAACTAAAAAATTATTCGTTACATTGTGGTGGTATAATTTTTTATTCAAATCCAAAAGATATTATTAAAGATAAAATTAAAGATAGACAAATTTCATGGAATAAAGTTGATACTGAAAGAAAAGGATTTTTTAAAATAGATATATTATCTAACAGAGGTTTAACACAATTATTTGCTATTGATTCTAAACCCTTGTTGGATTATGATTTTGAAGATAAAAAAACAATAGAATTATTACAATCTGGAAAAAATATTGGGTTGACATTTGCAGAAAGTCCTGCTATGAGAAAAATTCTTACTACTTTCAAGCCTAAATCTGTTCAAGATATTGCGATTTGTTTGGCTGCTATTAGACCTGGAGCTTCTAAAGATGAAGCTGATACTATTGAAGATCTTAATAATAATATAGTTTTCGATGATGATGCTATTTATTATATTAAAGATTTATTAAAATGTGATGAAGATACTGCTGATAGTATCAGAAGATTATATTCAAAAGGTGATAAAAATAAAATAGGACAATTCGAATTGGATCTATATGCATCAAATCCTGATTTAGATCCCGAAGATATTTCGGAAATTTCAGATAAACTAGTTAATCTTCGTAAATATAGTTTTTGCAAATCACATGCTTTATCATACGCATATTTAGTTTGGGCTCTTGCTTATCAAAAAGCACACAATCCAAAAAAATTCTGGGAATCAACTGTTTCAAATTGTTCTTCAATGTATAGAAATTGGGTTCATATGAGAGAAGGAATTTTAAATGGAGTCCAATATAAAAGTGAATCTAATCTATCTAATCTATCAAATTTGGAACATTTTAGGAAATATGGGTATTGGACCGGAAACGATTTTATTGATCCAGATATGTATGTGGATATAACTAACGAATATAAATTAACTTGTGTTTTTAGAGGACTGATTGCATGTGGTCGTTGGTATAAAAAATTTAATTCTAAAAGTAAAAAATATGATTTAGTTACATTTATTACTATCGGGTATAAAAACTCTGTGTTTATTGATCTAACTGTTAATGGTTGGATTAGTATTAAAGAAAAAAATGTATGTTCTGGTAAAGGAAAACTATTCCTATCTAATGGTTATGCCTCTGTTAAAGTTGATGAAATTAAATTTTATTAAATAATTTAATCGTTTCGTATAAATATATATTAACACAAATCAAGTGCATAAGATGAAGAAATTAAACCAAATATCAGGATACCTTGCATTGTAAATGGACTTGAAAAACAGAAATCATCTAATCTGTATCTTAATTTTTGTATTTCTTTAAGAATGAAAAAATTTTCATAAGATTCAAATTTATTATCAAAATAATAAAACATCCAAGATGGTAACATAGTAAAAAACCAATAAAATGGAATCAAATAGTACACATTAAAAATTGCCGCTTTTTTATTTGTAAACGCTGTTAATATAAAAATACACAATAAAATATGAACTATACACATTATATCTAAAAATATTTCCATTATTTATTTTATATAATAATATATCGAAAATAAATTAATTTATTTAATTTTTATCACAAACATCTAGAGTATATACTGACAATATTCCTGCTAATAATACCATACCTTGTGCAGTAAATGGTGGTATATATGCTCCTTCTCCTAAATTTACTCTAATATCATGTATTCTATCCATTAACTTCTTCTCTTCTTGTTTTACTGTTTCTCCATCAACCACATTGTTTTTATCAGATTCTTCTTCGGACAATATGTCTTTTAATTTACATAAAGTATGAAAAGGTAATATGTGTGAAATATACACTACTGGTATTATATAAAATAAATTTATTCTTGCTAATTTTCTATTAAAAAATGATGCAAATATTAAAATCCAAATTAACAAATGTACTATTTCTACTATCAATACTTTTGCTTTCATTTATCTATTTTATTGCTATATATAAAATATATATTTAAAAAATAAAAAAATTGATTATTAATTTAATTATTTGAATATTAAATATAATTAATAGATAAACAAATGGCTGATTTTATAGATAATTTAACTAATTCAACTAATTCAACAAATGTTGAAAAAATTAAAAAAAAAGATAAAAAGATTAAAAAGGAAAAGAAGAAAATAGAAACAATTGACAGAGAAGATTTTTTAAATAAAATTTTGGCAGATGAACAGGTTGATGAACTTACTAAAAATTTTATGTCCAAAATTAAAAATCCTGTGTTTATGGAAAATGTTTATGATCAAGAAAAAAAGCTTGTGGTCAATTCTATTTTTTCAAATGGTAAAACTAAATTAGGAAGAGATATTAGTAGAAAAGAATGGGAATATTATACTCATAGAGGTAAAAAAAATGTTAATCGTCTTATCGCTGAGAAAAAAAGAGAAAACCTTACTATCAATTATAAAATTTTTCAACCTAATCATTCTGGTAAAAAGATTGATGAGTCTGATGAACAAAAAGAAGAACAAGAAGAATAATGTTAAAATTAAATAAAAAGATTGAAAAAAAGTTAAAAAGTTATAGATTTATATATATAAATATATACCAAATGGATTTTGATAATCATGCAATAACTTTAACATATGGAGACCAGGCAGAAAACCATAAAGGTATGGAAAAGATTGGTCAGATGGCTGATTCTGGATTTACCTTGGCTGATCTTCAAACATGTAAACAAAGATTTGAACAAGCAGGTAATGTTTGTGAACTAATACATTTAAACCAATATTTACCAGCACAACTAGAACCTAATTCAACAGCTGATCCTGCTTATGTATTGGTTGTACGTGGAGGAGTCAATACACTGTTAAGAGCAACTGGTAAAAATTCAGATGATCTATTTAGGGAACAAGCTGCATTAACTTGGGATTCTAAAGCATTCATGTATGGAAGAGTCGTTAATAAACATGCCAGACATAACTTGTGTTATTCGGATTATGCACAGGAACCGGATTATGCTCAGGGTAAAGGACGTGTTTATCATTTTGATTCTGTCCCTCTTACCAAACATATTCGTGAACAATTACCTAATTATTTACCTAATAGTGCAGGTTTACAATGTGAAGGTAACCATTATTACGATGTTAGAAAAAATGGGATACAATACCATATAGACAATGAAAGAAAAAAGGTTGTTGGTATACGAATTGGAGATACAAATCCACTTCATTATCAATGGTATTTTGCAGGTATACCAGTAGGTACCAATATTGGATTAGTTATCAATCATGGGGATTTATATGTAATGGATGAAATGGCTAAAGGTATTTCATGGAAAAGAAAAAATAAGTATGATTTAAGACATGCTGCTGGATGTGCTAAATATATTACAGTTAAATAAAATATTTAATTTACTTTAATCTTTCAATAATTTTTTTATGTTTATTTGAATCAATATGAGATTCAAATATATCTTTTGAAAATGTTCCTAAATCACAATTTTCACAATAATAGGTAAAATCTTTTTTCTTTCTTTACATGTTCATTTAAAATAATAAATACGATTTAACACTACTTACTTTATTTAACTAAATTTAGATCAATAAATTAAAAATTTAAAAATTTTATTTTAAAAATATTCTTTGATTTTAATAAAATATTTT